>Ga0310786_10003407_pt1 | contig 23168 bp, 25 predicted proteins | sample AusTroGonzalo_MG_FD_203881 | JGI IMG/M metagenome (GOLD analysis project Ga0310786, IMG submission 203881) | Bovine rumen microbial communities from tropical cattle in Woodstock, Queensland, Australia - Gonzalo_03 (v2) (version 2) | ecosystem: Host-associated > Mammals > Digestive system >...
AAGGCTATTAGAAGAAGACTTCGTGTGTGGAAATCCAATAGAAACGACTCTCTAGAGTCAAAAGTAATAGGATATCTCAGTAATGTTCGTTTAACTGAATTGGGAAAACCTGTGCAGAATAGAAGTATGATAGGAACACGCATAAAAGGCAGAATGTACCCTCATGCTTTCCTTGCGACAATGCATAAGAAAACAGGTAGAGATGTTTATATACGAACTTCGCCGAAGAGATTCCCTGTTAAGATGGTAAATATTCGTATATACGAAGAAGCGGTAAAGATGGCTGAGAAATTAAGCAGAAGTAAAGCCCTTATGGACAAGTTTGAAGAGAGATACAACTATAAAATCAGGGCGTTGAGTGGATATCGAGGGAGTAAAGGATGATAGATGATTTGCTTAGTGCCATACAAGAGATGGTCGGTTCAATTGCAGATATTGGAAGCTTTTTTTTGTATTCCCTTCCTAGAGGAGACATCCTTGCTCCGGCCGCTTGTCTGGAGGTAGCAGATTATATTCCGGGGTCAGATCCTGCAACTGGTGAATTATCTTTAATCATGAATATGGAATTGCGTATAGTCGTAGATTCAACCCTCCCTATGGCTGGAACTATATGCCAAACATTAGCAACAAATATTGCTAATTTGATTCATTTAAACTGCTTTGGTCTTGCTATATCTCCAGGGAGAATAACCAGGATTTCTAGAGACTATTTTAGACCTGAACTTAGTGCTTATGTTTGTTGGCTAATCGAGTGGAGTCATGAGTATCACTTGGGAAGTAATGTTTGGGAAGAAACTGGAGCGACGCCTCATATATTACATATCAATGAAGAGGAGGTTTTTAATGGACAATAACTTCGCTCTTTCTGAAATTACAAGAAAACTCGTAAACTTAATCAGGATCGGAAAAATCTCTGAGATAAAGGGAGACGAAGTAAAAGTTCAGATTGGGCGAGTGATTACCGGATGGCTTCCAGTTATCTCTACAGCAGGAAAAACTTCTTGCTGGATTCCAATTTCAAAGGATGAACAGGTTATAGTGTTTTTTCCGTATGGCGAGCCTACGTTAGGGTTTGTGTTGCGAGCTATCCATTATGATGAATACAAAATCCCAGAAAATACTCAAAATATCGATATAAAAACGATTTTCCCAGTTAAAATTAAAGGAGAAAAAGAATTTAATAGTGAATTTGCGAATAATTTCTCTGTTAAAGTAGGTTCAGCTACAATTAATTTAACTGGAAATGCCATAACCTTACAGAATGGAAACAGCTCTATCTCGTTATCGGACAACTCAATAACGTTAAAGTCGGGCAGTAATTCTATAACGATAGGCGATAATATTTCGCTATCTAACGGCGGATCTTCTATTAATATGAGTAATAGCAATATTTCATTGAGTTCAGGATCGATCTCGACTAATCCTCCAGTGTGTATGTGTGAAGGAGGTCTGTAATGCAAGGGATGAGTAATCAAAACGGCGGATATATTGGTGACTTGGAGCATTTAAAGCAGTCGATTATTGATATTTTAACAACGCCAATAGGATCGAGAGTAGTTTGTCGAGATTACGGCTCTGCACTGTTTCAGTTAGTGGATCAACCAGTAAATCGAGAGTTATTGCCGAGAATTTATGCGGCTGTTGCTGATGCTATTGATAAGTGGGAGCCTAGGTTCAAGATCGAGAAGATAACAATTGTTTCGATCAAAGACGGACATATAACTTTGTCATTGATTGGGAAATATCTTATCACAGAGCAAAAGGTTAGTTTGGAGGGGTTGGTGGTATGAATTTAGAAGAGTTGGAAACGCCTCAAATTGTAGAGGAACTGAGTTTAAACGAAATTCTAGAGGAAATGAGAGATAAGTTAATTAGTCTCGCCCCCGAATTTACTGCATATGTTGAAAGTGATCCGTTAATCAAATTAATGGAAGTTGCGGCATACCGAGAGTTGCTTTTGCGTCAGAGAATCAATCAGGCGGCAAAGGCTAATTTGTTGGCATTTGCTGAAGGAAGCGATTTAGATAACCTTGCGGCATTTTATGGATTGCTCCGAAAGTTGCATGAAACTGACGAAGAATTTCGAAAGAGAATTCAGGCAAGAATTTCAGGCTGGTCTACAGCAGGCAGTAAAGCGGCTTATATATTTCATGCGTTAAACTCTGATACAAGAGTAAAAGAAGCCAATGCCGATTCACCTGAACCGGGATTAGTTCGAATCACGATTTTATCTAAGGAAAACGATGGAATAGTGTCAGATGATTTGTTAGAAGCAGTGAATGATTACATGCAACGAGAAGACGTGCGTGTGTTGACTGATACAGTGCAAGTAGTTCCGTGTACTTTAGTTGATATTGATGTAAGAGCAAAAATTACCTTAATGTCCAGCACTCCTGACGAGTTTTTGAATACAATCGAAACATCCTTTCGAAGGGCTTTTTATAAAAACGCGAGCATGGGAGTTTCAATTTCGCGGAACTGGGTCATTTCAAATTTGTTTTTGGATGGAGTACGGGACGTGGAGCTTCTATCTCCATTGACTGATGTTGATGTAGCCGAAACCGCTTGCGCTCGCTTAGTAAACATGGAGTTAACACTATGACTTCACTACTTCCTTACAATGCAACAAAATTAGAAAGAGTAATTGAAGAAGCTATTAGATATAACATAGATACTTCAATTCTGGCTGGGTTTAAGTTTCAGACATCTGGCGATAATCTTAATTTGTCTTTGGATTGGGAGTATGCGTTATCTCAAATTAACGTAGATGATTTTCGTCTACGAGTAATTGAAGGATTAAAATTTCATCGGTTGCAAGGGACAGTCTATTCTTTGCGTCAGGCTTTTTCGTGGTACGGATTTAATAATATACAAATTGAAGAAGAAGTTTCTGGTAAGCATTTTGCGGAATTTCAGGTCGGTCTTGAGGAGATACCGAACAATTTAGACATTGAAAAAATTATTAAAATTGCGGAGTTCGCGGCTCCTTTAAGATCTCGATTGAGTAGAATGTACAATAATCTGTACGATGTTCGTAGGTTTGTATTAGACGAGTCTGATTGGGGGAGCTTTCTTTCTGATCATTCAGGGAATCAGCTTTACGAAGGTTCGCCTAAGTTTTCTTTTGGGCGAGTGAATAATTTTGAAGCAATAGTAACTCCAGCAAATTTTGAGGGTTATATTTTTAGAGCGCATTACGCTTATGCTAGAAACGTAGATGAAATTTACAGACTAGACTGGGTCACTTTGGATGAATCAGATGTAGGGATGATTAATCATGATATGTCCAGGCATGTGTATCGCTACATGTTTAATACAAATTTTCTTTGCGAGAATATCGATAACGTTTTCGACACGAGAACAGTAGCAAGAGCTTTGCCAGTGTTGTCCGAAGATGCGGTATTAGGTGATATCAATACATGTTTTTCTGGTGGCTATGAATTAACTGATGAAGATAGGTTTGAGTTATCATTCCATTACTTATCTGAACATCCTGTACAGAGAAATGTCATTTTGGTTTCAGATCGTCAATACAGGATTCACACAACCTATGTTCTTTCAGAACTTGATAGACCGCCAGAAAGAGGATACAAAACAAATCGTACTTTCTTTATGTGTAATCCTGATTATGCGGTGGAAACATATGGTCAGAAATTCCGATTTACCTCTGCAACATACGAAGGAAACAACAGCTGGAACGATCAAGTATACCCTGATATTCCATGGAATGAACAGAGAAATAATCTAGGACGAATTGTGTAAACAAAATATGGTTGACAAACTTCTTATTATGTAATACAATCGTATTACATAAAGGAGAAGTGTTATGTTATCAATAAGACTTGATAGAAGTATGGAAAAGTCCTTGGAGGATATTGCAAACTTTCTTCAGCAACCTAAATCTACGTTAATCAGAGAGGCTTTAGCTCAGTACATTGAAGATAGACTAGATTATTTTTCTGCGGTAAAAGCCATGAAAAAAATGCATGAGACATATTCCTTGGATGAAGTGCTAGAAGAGTTCAAGGATGAGTTATAGAATTGAAATTTCTGATGTTGTCAGAAAAGCCTTAAAAAAAATGGATTCTACTGCTCGTAAGCAGATATTATCGTATATTGTGGGCGTGCTTGCGAAAATAGATAATCCGAGACTGTTAGGAAAAGCTCTAAGTGGTAACTTCGGAGGCTTTTGGAGGTATCGCACAGGTAACTTTAGAATCATTTGCAAAATAGAGGACGACAAGTTAGTTGTTTTGGTCGTGAAAGTTGCACATCGCAAAGATGTGTATAAAGATTAAAAAATCGATTACGTATTACAATCGAAGTACCTGCATCTTTATCGTAAAAAAAAATACATAATTTGAAAAAAAAACGATCGGATTTTCGAAAATCTTCATAGATATATATTAGAAGATAAAGAGTTTTTGTATGGCTATATTGACGACATCCGGGCGAGTAGGAATAGCCCGAAGTGTAAAGACACAGCAAATATTCCTGGCTTGGGGAACTGGAGATTCTTCATGGGGAGCGCACCCTCCTACTGAAGGACTTTTGCAATCAACTCAGTTAGTTCATGAAGTTGGGCGAAGATTATGTGAAAATGTTGAGTTCTGCGTACCTGACGCACAAGGGAGTATTATTACCCCTACGGGACGTTTTACTCATTCGGACAATCCAACAAGTAATTTACATTTTGAAGTTTTGTTTGATTTTGAAGACGCATCAGGAATGGAGATTCGCGAGTTCGGACTGTTTACCAATACCGTTTTAGTAGACGGGCTTCCCGAAGGACAGAAATATTTCGTGCCGAGTGAAATAGCAGACATTGGCTCACTACTTGTTGTTGAGAGAGTCGCTCCTATTTACAGACAGGCGATGACTCGCGAGCAGGAAAATTTTGTAATTTCATTCTAGGAAGGTAACGAAAATGGCAGTATTAGATAAGTATTACAACAGATTTGATCCGTCGAAAAAATATACAAAAACTCTTTTCTTGGCTAGTCGTGGATTACAATCAGCTGAATTAAATGAAATCCAAGAGTATTCAAATTACAGTCTTAAAGAAATTGGGGATGCGTTGTTTACAAATGGAAAAATAATTAGTGGTTGCACCTGTATTGTTGATGCTGAGACTGGGGCTGTTACAGTTGAAGAAGGAAAAATTTACATAGACGGTCTTATTAGGGCAATTCACGAGGGGAATTTTATAATTCCGACAGACTGCTCTGTGAGAATTGGAGTTTATTATAAAGAGCAGATAGTTACAGAATTAGAAGACTCAACATTGCGTGATCCTGCGGTTGGGACTCGAAATTTTGATGAAGTCGGTGCAGTAAGAAATCAATATGTTTTAACTTGGGGTTATCAGTTGGAAGGCTCTAATAATGTTGATCCTTCTCTGGGTGAGTTCTATACGGTTTACAACATTGCAAATGGAATGTTAATGAATAATTCCATTGCTCCTCAGAGAGAGTCGGTAAATGCGGCTTTGGTAAGGTACGACAATGAGAGTAATGGTTCATATGTAGTTAGTGGAATGGAGGTTACTTGCCTTTCGGCTAATTCAAGTCAACAAGTTTTTTCGATAAATGAAGGAAAAGTTCATGTTAACGGGGAAGAAATAGAACTAAATTCTTCTTTGCGTGCGGTTTTCGATAATGAATGTGATATTCAGGTAATAGAATCTGATCCGTATGTTTTTGCGGCGGATGGTCTTGGCAATATGACCGTAAATTTGAGTTATGCGCCGATTGCAGAAGTAACTAATGTTGATATAACAGCAGAAAAGACAGTGACTCTTACTCATGGAAACTATTCGGGTGTGCTTGACCCTATTCCGTCGACTTCTGTATTGGAAATTATGAGAGTAAAACAAGGAAGTACAATATACGAAAAGGGGACTGATTATAAGCTTACAGCAGGTCAAGTTGATTGGTCACTATCAGGAGCGGAGCCTTCTCCGGGAAGTTCGTATGAAATTACTTATCGTCATCGAACTCAGGTAACACCAACCAATGTTACCGACACAAGTATTGATATTTCAGGAGCGGTTGATGGATCGATGGTTTTGGTGAGTTATTCTTGGAAAATGCCTAGATATGATCTGATAACCATTGATTCGGCGGGAACAATTCGACGAGTGAAGGGGTTGGCTCATGCGTGGGCACCTGCTGTTCCTAAAGCTCCAAGTGGGCAATTGGTTTTGGCTCAAATATACCAAAACTGGATAAGTGATACTATGCCAGGAGTCATCAATAACGGCGTGAGAGTTACGACAATGGCCGATATTGAGTCCATGAAATCAATGATCAATAACTTATACTATTTGGTAGCTCAACAGAACTTAAAGATTGATGCAAATGCAAGTGATCCATCAACGAAGAAAGGAGTTTTTGTTGATCCGTTCTACGACGATGATATGAGAGATCAGGGAATTGAACAAACAGGGGCAATTGTTGATGAAAGTCTGTGTTTGCCGATTGCTGTAACAGTGTTGGATTTTTCAGAAGATGAGGATTTGATATTGCCATATGAACTCGAGCCAGTGATCTCGCAAGAAACACGGACTGGATTCATGAAGGTTAATCCTTATAATGCTTTTGAGCCGATACCTGCACATGTTACTTTGAATTCCAATGTTGACAACTGGACGGAGGTTCAAACGCAGTGGTCAAGTCCGGTTACCCAATATTATGACAGTGCTTCCTCTGCACGGTTTAGTGGTTACAGAACATACAAGACAACAACTGATGAGACTTTGGTTAGCACCGCAACACGACGACAAGAATTTATGCGTCAGGCTACTCAGCGTTTCACGATTGAGGGATTAAAGCCAGGCGAGCAAGTGGCTCAAATTTTGTTCAATGGCATAGATATTACAAGCACTAACACGGGAGCATAAAAAAAATGGCGGGAGCATCAACAACTCAAAACGGAAAATTTACAGTTCCAGCTAACCAACCAGTAGGAACAGCGACAGTTGAAATTATTGGAGACCAGGGAAGTAGAGGAACTGCGACGTATACTGCGAATCATACCATTACGGTGGAAACTAGGCGAGTAGTCACGAAAGTTTATCGATATTATGATCCTTTGGCTGAAACTTTTACTTTGACCGAAGGACGTTATATAGGTGGCGTTGATTTATGGTTTACTGCAAAAGGAAGTTCTAGAGTAACAGTTCAAATTCGTGATACATTGGGAGGATTTCCTAACAGAACTGTTTTTGCGCAATCGATTGCGTATCCAAGTGCGATCAATACGAACGGAAATGCGACAAGATTTGAATTTAACCCTGTCTGGCTTGATGCTAATACCGAATATGCGATTGTCGTTTTAACTGATGATGCGACAACAGCAGTGGCGATAAGTGAGTTAGGACAATACGATTCGGTACACAGAAATTATGTAACGAAACAACCGTATCAAACAGGAGTTTTGTTATCTTCATCTAATGCGAGTACATGGACAGCGCATCAAAGTATGGATTTAACTTTTAGATTGCTGGCTTGTAGGTTTACGGAAACCAATGCTGTAATTAGTCTCGGAGAATTTGAGGCAAATGCTGATACGGATCTTTTACTTCGTGGACAAATAGAGAGAGTCGCGACAGATACAAATGCGGAATTTATAGTGACTGATTCCGAGGGAAATGAAAATGTGATCTCTGAAGATTCAAAGGTTTCGCTGAAAGAAACGATTTCTGGAGAATGTAACTTGAAGGTACGGTTGAAGGGATCTGAGACGCGTTCACCTATAGTTTATAAAGGATTTCAGCTTTTGTTGGGAAAGGTTGCATCTACTGCGGACTACGTAACAAGAGCTATTCCAGCAGGAACAAACACGACTGTTCGTATAATTTATGATAGCCATACTCCGGGAAATTCTCAGGTCAAAGTATATTATCAACAACCGGATACGACTTGGACATTGATTCCCTTGACTAGTGCAACATTGATAGGCAATGGGGTTGAGGAGCATGTACATGTTTTGAATAACTACAACCAAGCCACCGTGAAAATCAAATTTGTGTTGGAAGGAAGTGTTTTATACCGACCATATGTGAAGAATTTGAAAGTGACAACAGTGTAGGTGTTGAATGATTGATAATCGCACGACAAACAAGAATTATCCTTTGCCGCATCCTGACAATATAGAAAGTCAGGATGTAGAAAGGATTGCTACAGCGATCTCGATGATAGATTCTGATGTAACATCGTGTTTGCAATCAGTTGAGACGATGAGCTCTACGGTATCAGGTTTGGAAACAAAGGCTCTAAAGATACCGAATGAATTAGTTGGTCAGGTCGATACGTCATTAAGCAATATTATTGCGGGGCGATACATTGTTGTAAACGAAGATGCAACTGGATTTTCTACTGTTGAAGGTGGCGGAGGTGAAGGCGGTAAAAAAGGCGAGATTCTTATAAAAAAGAGTGACACAAGCTTCGATACCACTTGGATTGATCCACGTACAATTCTCAAAAAGGCTCCGACAATTAAGGAAACAGAGACGGATGTTCAACTTCCGAACAATTGTACGATGATTTTGGAAGACGAGGTTGAAACTGAGTCTGATGACGTTCCGCGTCAAAGCTTGGCACAAATGCAGATTAATTCAGATGCAACTGCGGATTCTTCGTATTCTTACATATTGTGTGACACTATTGATGATACTGCTGAGGATGATTCTGATATTGCAACAAACGAAAAGTTTGGCAGAGTAAAAATCGGCACAGGAATAAATATAAACGACGGGACAATTTCAGTTCCGGTTATTGGTCTTGCTTCTAAACAAGATTTCGGTATGGTGAGAGTTGGATCGGGGCTTAATATTGAAGATGGAGTGGTTTCAACTCAGCCTTATCCACACGCTGATTCAGAAACTTTTGGACTTGTTAAACCTGGCTCGGATTTCTATTTTGATTTGGGTGGGGCATTGAATGTTGTTAAGCGAAGTAGAGATATAATCTATCAGACTATGACTACCAATGCTGTTGATAACGGTGTTGTGGAAATAGTGCCGACATGCGCATGTTATCGAGCTTTTGTTAACAGTGATATTTTGTTTTCTTTCGATTATGGGGATTTCGTTCCGGATTCAGACATTTCCTTTGATTTAGAAATTACCTCAGATGGATCTCATTTGATTGCATTTGATGAGAACTTAGGTTTGTCGAGATCTGTTTTGCCGATCAATCGAGGCATAACAAGAATTACATTCTCGAAAAAACTGGGAGTTCCTTTTTATGATATGAGCGTTTCCAGATTGGATGCGCCGGAGCCAATAAATTTAACTCCGCCAATCGGTACAAGTATTACGTCAGAATTTAGTGTTACTATGCCACAAGGAGGCTCATGGCTTCCTAAAGACTTTCTAAAAACGACTTATTGGAGTTATTGCGATCTTCCAGAGGTAAACTTTAAATTTGAAACCTTAGTATGCGTGGATTATGTTTATTATGTAAGTGAGTCCAATTCTTCACCTATGGGCGAATTCATTTTAAGAGGTTCAAATGATGGAGTAAATTGGACAACACTGTTATATCGAAATGGCGTAGTAGTCTATGGCAAGGTTTACACGGATGTTAAAGGCTGTTTCAGATACTATAATCTAAAAATAGGATATACAGCTAATAATAATAAACCTTCTGGAGTTACGTTGTGGGGAACTCAGATCGATAATAATGAGAGTGAATTAATTCCGATTACCCCGTACATGGCTTCTAACCAAGAAACTTTTGCTACGCTGACGGGAAACAATATTACCGGCGGAAGCGCATCAGATTTAACAGATTACAATTTTGAGTCTAATATTATCTTGGCTAAAGAATCAGATAATTGGATCAAATACGAACTTTCTGAAGCGAGAGTAGCAAATATTCTAGAATTAAATTATCGTGACTCGGACTATTATTCATTCCGATCAGGATGTCAACCTAATTGGTTTAAGTTGGAGGGCTCAAACGATGATACGACGTGGAGCTTATTATTAGAGAGGCAGTATCCAGGTTCGGAATTGCAAAAACAAAATAACGTTTTGTTTTATGAGTTCGATAACCAAACAGCTTACAGGTACTACAAATTTACGTGCATAGCAACGAATAATTCTGTTGCGCAGTGGAATCTTGTGGGGCTTAAGTTGTACCAACGGAAGTTGGGAAAGCATAATTTTTATAATGTAATTCCGTTATTAACAAGTGCAACTCAGGACGGATACGAAGTAACAGCAAGCTCACAATATAATGGTGGTCATGCACCAGTTTATGCGTTTGATGGAAATAGTGACACAAAATGGGCATCGTCAGGTACGGGCACTCAATGGCTACAAATAAAGTTACCAACCGCAACTATTTGTAATGCGGTAAAGATTGTATCAAGAACTGACGGTAATTACAGCAATCAAGTTCCAAGAGATTTTGAGATTCGAGGAAGCAATGACGCTGAAACATGGACAACATTAACTACCCAAACAGGAATTGCTTGGGTTTCATCGGGACAAAGTCAAAGTTTCAATTTTGAAAACGAAACGGCGTATCAATACTACCGTTTAGTAATTACAGCCAATAATGGAGGAGGAGATTACTCGTTGGGAGAATTTGTAATCGGAAGAGCCGCTTATGAATACAAACGAGAGCTGAACAGTTATGAATACGTAGTTCCTGTTATGAATTCTAATTCGCAGGATGGATATGTAGTAAGTGCTAAGTCTTACTATGATGATAGCTATGCTCCATGGAAATCGTTTAATAGAACGAGTAATGGGGATAATTGTTGGGCTTGTGGAAACGACGATCAAACTGACTCAAACAAAGAATGCAACGTTTGGATGCAAGTTCAATTACCAACAGCTCAAGCAGTTTCTTTGCTTAACATTGTAGCTAGAAATGGTGCGTCGAATCAAGCACCTAGTAGTTTTATTTTAAAAGGATCTAACGATGGAGAAACTTGGACTTCTTTATTAACGGTAACAGATCAATCAGAATATAATAATCTAACATGGAGTATTACTGATTCTACAGCATATTTATATTATAGAATAGATATATCAAAGACAAACCGAGCTAATAGTCATGTATCTATTGGTCAATTTAATCTAATCATCACCACACATTACACGGAATATTAAGGAGAGTAAACATGGCTACAAACTTCATTTTTCCAAGATCGCCACAAGTTGGAGATAGAATCGAAGTAGTTTCGATATCTCAGGATAAATTGCCGATTAATTTAGTTGGGAATGCTGAGGCGGGAAAGAATTTAGTTCTAGTTTTTTCTGATCAAACTTACAGCGGAACAGCTGATGGAACGACGGCGATAGCAACTATTTCAGATAAAAATACAGTGTATACGTTTAAATGCGTAACAGTGAAGCTAACTCATACTTGGCTTTTGGAGGGAACTTGTTTGAATTCAAAAATTAATGCTATAGATGCGCGTGTTACAGCTATTGAAACTGCTCTGGGAGCGATGGTTGGAGAATGACGGTAGCAAATCCTCGTTATGCATTGCCGAACAAACATCACGATGTAGTTGATGACATCAACAATTTACGTACAACATTACGTACAGTTGATGCAGATATTCATAGCGTAGAAGAAGCGATTCCTGCATTATCAGACAGAGTTCCTGAAGTTCAGGATACAGTGCTTTGTGTTGAAAGTAATTTAGCAAATTCAGAGATACAAAATATCGAAGCCAATAGATATTTGGTAGTTAATCGAAACGGCGACGGATTTGAATGCGTAGAAAGCGGTGGAGAGCCTGGAGGAAAGACAGGGCAATGTTCAATTAAAAAATCCGATAAAAACGTTGATATAGCTTGGGGCAATATACTAGATGTTTCAAAAAACGGTATGACGATTCAAGAAAATGCCGAAACAGGTAAAAAGAATGAAACGCATATTTTCGTTGATGAAACGGAAATTGAAAATAGCGAACAGCTACCGAGAGTTAATCTTACAAACTGTCAGATTTTATCTGACACAGTTCTGGACAGCAACTCCAGTGTAATTGTTTGTGATGAAATTGAAAAGGTCGAGGAAAGTTTAGAATTAGCGACTAATCAAAACTATGGTTTCGTAAAAGTCGGATATGGTTTTACGAATAATGAGGGAACGATTTCGGCTCAGATAGTTCCTGTTGCTGAAGAAGATAGTGTCGGAATTATAAAAGCAGGTAACGGGTTAGATGTTGAAAATGGAGTAATTTCAAGAGCGGATATTGATCCGGCGACTTTTTCAAAATACGGGGTTGTAAAATTTGGACATAATCTTTCCAGTAATCAAAACGGCGAAATGGAGATTAATGAAATGGCTAATGCGGCGACAATTTATAATCTGGGACACATAAAAGTCTGCAACAACGGAATTGTGGAGTTAGAGGAAGCAACGTTGCATTATCGTATGTTTGTGACGGAAGATCTGTTAATTCAGTTCATCATTGATTTCGTTGTGTTAGATGATTTTTCGTTTGTGTTGGAACTCGTTTCCGATGGAACGCATCTCGTGGCTTTCAATGAGAATTTAAATCCGAAGATGAACACGTTGCCGATTAACAAAGGTACAACAAAAATTACGTTTACCAAAAAATTGGGAATGCCGTTTTATGAGGTTGTTGTTTCGCGGCTTGATTGCCCTGAGCCTCAGTTGCTTACGCCAAGAGACAAGGTATTGATTAGTGACAATGTGAGAGTGACATGTCCGAAAGGATCCAATTGGATTCCATGGGAAATAATCCGAGACTATTGTAGTGGTTGGAGTAATACTCCGTGTGTTCGTTTCGAATTTACAACGTTGGTATGTGTCGAATACGTCCAATATATGAGCGACTACCGTGATGAGCCAATGACTGAATTTTCAGTTCGGGCTAGCATGGATGGGAAAAATTGGGCAACGTTAATATACAAGGCAAACGAAATCATTGAAGAAAAAGTATACACGGATATTAAAGGGTGCTTCAGAATTTTCGAAATTAATATTGGCTACAATAACAACAGAAATAAACCTTGCGGTGTAACATTGTGGGGTACGCAAATAGATAATAATGAAAGCGAAATAACTCTACTAACGCCTTACATGTCATCGAACATAAGCGACTCTGTAACAATGACAGCTAATAATATTACCGATGGTTCTGCCGCTAATCTGACCGATACGAATTGTGATTCATTGCTCAAAATGAATAAAACAGGCGATGATTGGATTAAGTACGAATTCGCTGAGGCTAAAATAGCAAATTTACTAGAGTTGCATTTCAGAGGGACGGGAGAGTATTACGGCTTTTATGGCGACAGACATCCGAACTGGTTTAAATTGGAAGGCTCGAATGACGATGAGAATTGGACTTTGTTGTTGGAACGATGTCACCTGGGAAGCTATTGGGCTTATGACAATAATGTTGTCTTTTTTGATTTCAATAATGACATGGCCTATAAATATTATAAGTTTACCTGTTTAGGCACGAACAGCACCTCTAGTCAATGGGGATTAAGTGGGTTCAAACTCTACCGTCAAAGCATAGGTAAGCACAATTTTTATCGAGGCGTTCCGAAGTTATCATCAGCAAATCAAGACGGATACGAAGTTACGGTAAGCAGTCAGTGCGATGGAGGTCATGCTGGATATTTGGCTTTCGATGATAATACTCAAACTCGCTGGGCTTCAGTGGCGAATGAAGGCAATTCCTGGTTGCAGGTGAAACTTCCGACAGCAATGGCTTTTAATGTAGTAAAGATTGCACCACGCGGAGACGGATACATTGATCAAGCCCCTTCCGCCTTTCAAATTCAAGGATCAAACGACGGTGAAAATTGGGATGTCTTAGATTCTGAAACCGACGTATTATGGGCAACTCTTGGTGAATTGAGGCTATTTCGATTCGAAAATGAAACTGCGTACCTGTATTACAGATTGTATATAACAGCAAGTCAGGGCTCAGCCTACAACGGATGCAGTTGCTTCATTCTCGGAAGAACTTCTTATGAATACAAGAGATACTTAGATAAATACGATTATATAGTACCTGTGATGTCTGCGAATTCACAGGATGGATATATAGTGAGTGCCAGTAGCAATCAAAGTAATTACTTTCCTTATAAGGCATTTGATAGAGTAAATAATGTTCGTAACGATAGTTGGTGCAGTAGTAATCGTTTACCAACCGTAAATGATCCTCAATGGATACAAATTCAACTTCCAACAGCACAGATTTGTAATGTTATGCAGATAGCAGCACCTTTCGGGCAAAACATTGATCCAAATTGCGGACCTTCCGATTTTGTATTAAAAGGCTCAAATGACGGAGAAACCTGGACTGATATTCATTCAGAAACAGATCAAGTATATAGTTCTACTAATCTTAAGACGTATACTTTTGATAATAGTAATGCTTATTTATATTACAGATTAGTTATAACTAAAGTACTAGAAACTGCAAATTGGGCATACGCTGGTATGTCGGTTTTTAATCTTATGAATCATTCATTGGTATCAGAATACTAAAAGGAGGAAAAATGGATATTTCAAAAACAATGGAAACATTTCAAAAGGTGAAAGAGAGAATGCGGCAGGCGATAATTTCTAAAGGAGTTGAAGTCCGGGAGGGCGCATCGCTTTCAGAAATGGCAGATAAGATTTTGGAAATAAAAGTTGGCGGAAAACGAAAGGAGAAGAAAAATGCCTAATTTTTTACATGGTGTGAATGTCACCGAAATTAACGAAGGAATCAACAGAGTCAAGACTAGTTCAAGCTCTGTAATTGGAGTAATAGGGACAGCTCCGGAAGCTACAGAAGATGATTTTCCGTTAAACACGCCGGTATTGATCAATGGTTCTTATAGTGCGGCGGCAAAACTTGGAACCTTAGGAACTCTTCCTGGAGCATTGGATGGAATTCTCGCTCAAACTGGAGCAGTGGTTGTGGTTGTTCGAGTTGCTCAGGGAGAAACTAATAATGTCGAAGCCAATAATGGCGAAAACAATGGAAATAATGGATCAAGTGGCAGTAATGAAAGTCTCAGCGGTGGATCGGAGGGTAGCAATGAAAGCCTTGATAGCGGATCAGGAAGCAGTAATGAAAGTCTTAATGATTCCGGTAATAGCGAGTCAGGTAATAATGGTGAGGAAAGTAGCGGAGGCACAAGTGCGGCGGAATCTACTGTAAGTAACATTATCGGATCGGTTACAGCCAATGGAGATTATCGCGGAATGTATGCTTTCTTGGGAGCAAAAAGTATGCTGGGGGTTACTCCTAAGATTTTGTGCGCTCCGGGCTTTTCGGCGCAGGAGGTTATAACCGAATTGAATATAGTTGCTGGCAGATTAAGAGGTATAGTTGTTGCGGATTGTCCAGCAGGAGCTACAAATACAGAGCTGGTTAATTTTGTAACAAATTGCGCAAGTGATAGGATTTACGCATGTTATCCTCCAGTAGTTAATACGAAAAATGCAAGTGTTCCAGTAAGTCCTTATGTGGCTGGTGTTATTGCCAAAACCGATAACGATGAGGGATTCTGGGTATCGCCTTCGAACAAGGTAATTAACGGGATTATTGGTACTTCCATACCCGTAGATTATTACTACGGAGATGCTTCATGTCGAGCAAACTACCTGAACGAGCAAAACATTACAACAATTATCAACCAAAACGGATACAGACTTTGGGGTAACAGGACTACAGCAGGCACAGGCTCTTACCAGTTCTTGTGTGTAAGAAGGACTGCGGATGTTATTGCTGAATCCATTCTTAGATCTCACTTGTGGGCAGTCGACAGAAACATCGTGAAGAATTATTTAAGTGATGTGGTTGAAGGAGTAAATGCTTTCATGGCGGCATTGAAATCTCAAGGAGCGATTCTTGCTGGAAAATGTGTAGCAAATAAAGAGTTGAATACATCTCATAACATTTCTCAGGGAAGAGTTTATTTTGATTTCGAGTTTACTCCGGCATACCCAGCAGAGCAGGTAAACTTCAGGGCATACTTGAACAATGAAGATATTGAAACAGTCTTAATGGAAAACTTAGCTTAATAAGGAGGAGGAAATGTTACCTAAGATACTGAAAAATTTTAATGCGTATGTAGATGGTCGAGGTTACGCTGGACGAATTGAAGAAATAACTCTGCCAAAACTAACGATCAAAACAGAGGAATATCAGGGTGCAGGAATGTCTGCGCCTGTAGAAATCGATCTGGGGATGGAAAAGCTTGAGATGGAGCTAACCTTTTCGGAATATGATCCGGAATTATTCAAGCTTTTTGGTTTAACTAACGGTTCAGAATTTGCGTTAACGATTCGAGGGGCATTGCAAGCTACCGGAAGATTGGCTCAAGGTGGAGGAACTACAGGAGTGGTTATCAATGTTCGAGGATACTTTAAAGATATGGATTTTGATAGCTGGAAACCTGCGGAAAAAGCTTCGCTTAAATGCTCTGTAGCATGTAACTATTATAAGCTTACGATTGGCGACATTGAGTTGATCGAGATTGATCCTGTCAACATGATTCGTAACGTGAATGGAGTCGATCAATTAACAGAGATTCGCCAAGTATTACAGATTTAAGGGGGATTGAAGATGGAGAAGATAAAGTTAGATAATCCGATCAAAGTTGACGGAGTTGAAGTTCACGAAATATCTTTACGTCAACCGAAAGTCAGAGACTTATTGATTTCAGGTAAGAAAACCGTATCTGAAGAAGAGCGTGAGGTAAACTTGATCGCTAATCTTGCTGAAATTCCAAAAGATTCTGTGGAGGATTTGGATCTGAGAGATTATCTCAAAATTCAGGACTGGCTGAAGGATTTTTTATCTCAGACGACCCACTAGAACTAAGAAAGGCGGTACTAGCTATCGCCTCTCACTCTCAAGGAGGGGTTTCCGAATGGGTAGATATGGATAGCGATGAGTTCATTCTATGGCTGGATGCGTTAAAGGATTTACAGAAAGATGGCGGGAAATAATAAAGAATTAGTAGTTTCTTTAAAAGCGAAGCTGGGAGGTTTTGTCGGCAATTTCAAGAAAGGAATAAGCGCCGTAAAAAATTTCTCTGGAGCTGTCAAGAAAATGAACGACAGGATGAGGGATACTAGAAATTGGTCGAAGGAACTTACAAGACGCCATGATGAATATGTTGAATCGCTGAGAAAATCTGAGGAAGTTATAAGTAAGCGAGGTCTTTATCGTTATCGCGTTATGGAGTCGATAGCGGTTGCAGGGATGCTTGCCGGACCTGTTCGGAAAACAATACAAGATCAAACTGAAAGAGCCAAACTCGGTACTGCTTTAAAATTAGCGGATACTGAAGATTTAAGAGAGGCAACTAAACCTATTCACGATTTATCTCGAAGTATTCCGTTAACAGCGGACGGGCTGATGAAAATAGGTCAAGCCGGAGCAAAGATAGGTGTCAGTCGTAAAAACATAGTAAAATTTACCGAAGAAGTAGGAAAAAGTTTGGTCGCATGGCGTGATACCGTAGACAGTGGAACGGTTGAAAGAATCGCGCGTCTGGTAAAACTTCAAAAAATTTCGACGTCACAGTTGCCGGGAATTTTTGATATGTTTACCTATTTAGGAGGTAAAGCAGGAACGTCACCTGGAGAAATTCTGAAAGTAATAGATGGAGCATCTGAAGGATGGGCGAACTTTAAGTTATCTCTTCCTCAAATATCGGCGTTGAGTACGACTCTAGTATCACTGACAGGTAGCTCAGAAGAGGCTGGCTCGGCTTTAAATAATATGTTCCAATCATTATCAAAAGCTCAAGTGATTGGAGACTCAACGAATAAAGTTCTTTATAGTTTAGGGCTAACGGCAGAAGCTTTACGAGGAAAGGTTGAAAAAAATCCTCAAGAAGCTTTAAATTTGTTGTTTGATAAGCTGAAAGGTTTGGAAGGCGGAGCCAGAACTAAAGCAATAACAGGTCTTTTTGGAAAGGGAACAGCAAAACCTATTGGCTTGCTTATCGAACATCTGGACGAATACAAAAAAATGCAGAAGGATTTGGGGACGGATGTTTATGTAGGGAAAAGAGAAAAGGAATACAATAAGGTCGTAGGGGAACTTGGCTCAAAATTTCAGTTATTGAGCAATTCGCTTAAAGATTTAATGCAATCGATTACAATCACAATATTTCCGATATTAGCACCAGTTGTAGACAAATTTAAGGAGTGGACAGAGGTAGTCACGGAATTTGTAAACAGACACCCGACATTTGTTGGAGCTATAACAAGTATAATAGGCTCAATACTTGGGCTTAGAGTAATAAAATTCGGTGGAGGATATATTTTTCACTTGCTTACTGGCTGGATTCCAGGAGTAAAAACGGCGTGGAAAGGCTTTAAATTATGGGTCGCTAATAAACTAAAAGGCGGAGTACTAGGCTCAATAATGACAGGAGGAGCATTATTAGGAAAAAAAGTTATGAAGAATTCTATAGGAAAGATGTTTTTCAGAGCATTAGGTTTTGCTGTAAAAGGCTTCTCTTGGATATGGCTACTCGCAGATGCGGCTCTTATGATTCTGGAAAATTGGGAGCCAATCAAGAAGTTTTTCTTAAATATATGGAAGGATGTTGAGCCGTATTGGGAGTCATTCTGCAACAAACTCAAAAGTTGGGGAGAGGATATCGCCAAAGTCTGGAAAGATGTTAAATGGATATTTGGCAGTGCGTGGGGTGATATTGTTTCAGGCAGTAAGAAAGTCTATGAAAAGATAACTTCTCCGAATAGTATTCTTGGGCGTGGGACACGAGCTATTTCGGATTGGTTTGAGAGTATAAAATCACCTGCGGCCAGGAAATTAAAAGCACCGCAAGTTAATCCCATTGGCTCGAATGTCAGAAGCAATCAGAATATCGACAAGTCAGTTACGTTTAATATTTACGGCGCGAATAATCCGAGAGAAACGGCGGATGTCGTTTGGGATTACATGAGGCGACGTGATCAACAGGAATTATATGACAATCCGGTGGTGGCAATATGATCAAGCTGAGCTTAGAGGCGAAAATTTTGGGTTTGATGGTAATGTGCGGAGGTGACAGATGATATTAGGCGACTTTCATTTTAATTTAAAAACGATGACGCCAACTTCTCTTACTCGAACAACTGAATATAACTGGGCGAGTGTCGATCGCGTTGGAGGACTTTCAAACCTTCAAAATTTAGGAATGTCCAAAGATCATGTAGAAATTGAGGGAGTATTTTATCCGAAATTTAAGCTGGGATATAACATAGTCAATGAAATCGAAAATAGACCAATATCGGGCATATTAAATTTTCTGAATTTCATGACTGACTTTGGCTATAACAGTGTTGAGGCTATTCGATCGTCTAAACTTTGTCGGACAGCAAACAATTTAATAAGTGATAATGGTGAGATTTTAGGGAAGTTCGTTATTTCTTCTATCAGAGAGACGCAAACTATTTTTGGAACAAACGGAAATCCTCAAAAAATTGAATTTACTTTAGATTTGGAGAGGTCGCCTAGTGAAACAGATGATGTCACTTGGAATGGCACAACAAGCTCTGTTGTTGGAGCGGTTACGAGTTTAGCGCGTTCATACTTGAGGTGGTGAGATGATTACTTACATGACTAAAGAAGGAGATGTTCTTGATTGGATTGTTTGGAGGCACTATGGAACAGTGAGCGTAATAGGCAAAGTGATGAAAGAAAATCCAAGCGTTACAGATGAAATACTTGCGCCAGGAATAATGATAAAACTTCCATATATCGAATCTGTTCAGAAAACCAGTAGAGAGATTAAGCTATGGAGCTAACTCCTGATTTTTCTGTTTCTGTGGATGGACAGTTTGAAATTCCGAAAGCACGTATTCTTTCGATTAGGATTACGGATCAGGCTGGAGAAATTTCGGACTCTTGTTCAATAGAATTAGACGATTTTGATAATGCGCTAAGGTGTCCGAATACTGAAGCAAAAATAAGTGTATTCCTTGGCTACAAGGAAACCGGTTTAACAAAAATGGGGACTTATTATGTTCATGAAATCGAAATTAGTGGTGCAAGAAATAAAATAAGTATTACGGCAGATGCACTTCCAAAAGCCATGAGATCGCAAAAAACCAGAACAAACGATATGAAGCTCAAAGAGTATTTAGCTTCGATTTCTTCTGAGTTGGGGTTAGGATTGTCTGACGAATATGGAGATATAGATTTATCGGGCGATGCGCAGGTCGGAGAAAGCAATATGAGCTATTTAACAAGGTTAGCGAATAGAGTTGGAGCTGTTACGAAGCCGGTAGATAATCATTTGGTTTTTACTGAGAATATGTCAGGGAAATCCGCGAGTGGGCAGAATCTTCCGGCAAAATATATAGATGCGTTTGAGGTTTCGTCTTATTCTTTTGTTTCCAAGGAAACGGAGGAACAGGGAGCAACTGGGACTGTTTACGCTACATGGTATGATAGAAAAAAAGCAGATTATTTTGTGGTTCAGGCTGGTTCGGGCAATCCGCAAACAGAGTTGAAGGGATACTTTTCTTCAGAGAAAGAAGCGTTATCTGCGGCTCAAGCCAGAATAAGAAGAATAGAAAAAAATAACAAGACTTTAGATTTTTCGCTCGAAGGACGTCCAGATTTGTTTTCATCGGGTCCGATAGTTCTTCGGGAATTTCCAACAAAAATTCCAACTAAATGGATTATATCAAAAGTAGAACACAGACTTGATCACAATGGCTATATTACGAGAGTTTGGTGTGTAGGAGGCAAATGATGGCGGTTATATTTTCTGATAAATTCGAAAAGGCTGTCGATTATGTAATAAAAAACGAGGGCGGATACGTATTTGATGAAGATGATCCAGGAGGGGAAACGAATTATGGAATTTCGCACAAAAGTTATCCGCATTTAGATATCAAACATCTGAGCCTGCAAGATGCAAAGAAAATATATTTCTGTGATTACTGGCACAAGAAGGGATTTGAGGAAATACCAGATGATGCCGTAGCAACGCAAGTCTTTGATTTATCAGTAAATTTAGGAATTCGACCTGCTGTAATCGTTTTACAGAGGGCTTTACGGTCAGTGGGTATAAATGTCCAGGAAGATGGCGTGATGGGACCTCAAACGCTTTCTGCGGTGAAGAGATCTGAGCCACGTTGCTTGTTGACTGCAATTAAGTCAGAAGCGGCGGGGTATTATCGGATGCTTGCTCGGTATAGACCAGGGCAAGAGAAGTTTTTGAACGGTTGGTTAAACCGGGCATATAAGCAAATCAATTAAGGAGGAAGAAGATGGAGAAACTGGCGATATTGCTTAACAACGAAAAAATTCAGGGAATAGTTGCGATTTTAGCAGCTGTTATAATGTATTACACGCCCGATCATATAGATAGAATCATTGAAATGTGTCTAGCAGGTTTAGGCGTTTCAAAGCTTATTATAACAAAAGAATAGAGGGGCTGAGATGCCTCTCTGTTTTATAAAAGTGGCAATTTTGGCAGTTTTATAAAATAGGCTACTGAATTTTCTTCTTTATTTCGTTGATTTCTTCAACGGAAAGACTCAAAGACTTAACAACAACCTCTGCATCAACTCCAGCAATCAACAAATTTTTAGCCGACTCTCTTTTTTCAGCATCTGCTTTGGCTTTAAGTTCGGCTTTCTCTTTTTCAGCCTTGGCACGTTCCTCTTCTCTGCCTTCAGCTCTGGCAACGTTTCTCTCGCTGATTCTATCATTTAAATCTCTCTGTCTCAAATCGGCGATAGCTCTTATATCATCATCAGCACTCAGGTATTTCAACCTCTCCATGGCTTTAGAGATTTCACGGTTTTTCATCCAAGAAGAATCCATCAAACTTGGCTCTTGAATAAATTCTAACCAGCCGTTTAAAAGATCTCGTTTATCCGCGTTCCGTGGATTAAATTTCGGCAACTCAATATAAATAATACGTTCATTTTCCGACAATATTTCGTAGCCATCAGATTTGGACGGCTGAAAGGTCATATACGCCTCGCTTATCGCATCTTTTCTGTCAGTAACATTTTCCCCTAGTATCCAAATTGCTATGACCCGACTTTTTTCGTACGACTCATTTTTATTTAAAATTTGAGGAAACATATTTGCGGTATAATGGAGGGATCTTCCTTTTATTTCTCCAGTATTCCTAAACTGAATTTCGATATCCAACTCAACATCATTATCGGTACGTGCTCTGACATCAAGTCGGCTAGTTTTATTCTCTTCCAGAATTTTTGTAATCTCAGTATTCTTTAATTCCAAAGACTTTATAAAAGGCTTCCCATGAAATAGCGAATTTAAAAAGGAAATCAGTACATCAACATAATCCTCATTGCCAAAGACTTGTTTAAACACAAAGTCCATCTTCGGATCTAAAAGGCTCTTACACATGTCTCATATTCCTCAAATATTCCTAAAAGATTACAACACATTCCTTAAAACTATATTAACGGATGCATATAAATTTACAAGAGCCAATTAGTCAAAGCAGACAAATTCGCAAACTACAGTCTGAAAAGTGTATCGAATTACACGTTTTACGGTCGAAAAAGTGTAAGAGCTTCTTTTTTAATCAGCTTTCGTTTTCGTCATTCATGGCTTTCCACGACGGGCTTCGCTCATCTTACAATCATGCTTTGAGCCTTTCATAAAACCACTAGAAAAAGCAAACTTAAGAGCGGCCAAAAATTCTTCTTTTTTTATATCCATTCGTACGCATATCACTGAATTTTCTTTCTAATTTCGTTAATTTCTTCGATTGAAAGACCGGAATATTTCGATATTAGCTCCGACGTCAATCCATCACTTATCATCTTTATAGCAACTTCTCTTGCCTTGTCATCAGCCCCTTCATCTTTGGCTGCATTCCTTTCGCTAATCCTGTCATTCCAATCTCTCTGTCTCAAATCAGCAATAGCTCTTATTTCGTCATTAGCACTCAAATACTTCAATCGATCCATGGCTTTTGAGATTTCTTTATTTTTTAACCAAATAGGGTTCAATAAACTTGGTTCTTGAATAAACTCTAACCACCCATTCAACAAATCCTTTTTATCCGCATCTTTAGGGTTAAATTTAGGTAATTCTATAAAAAAGATACGTTCATTTTCTGATAATATTTCATAATCATCGGATTTTGATTTTTGAAACGTCATGTACGCCTCGCTTATTGCATCCTTTCTGTCGGTAACATT
>Ga0310786_10003408_pt1 | contig 23167 bp, 51 predicted proteins | sample AusTroGonzalo_MG_FD_203881 | JGI IMG/M metagenome (GOLD analysis project Ga0310786, IMG submission 203881) | Bovine rumen microbial communities from tropical cattle in Woodstock, Queensland, Australia - Gonzalo_03 (v2) (version 2) | ecosystem: Host-associated > Mammals > Digestive system >...
CCCGTCCTGTTTCCATACCGTAAACTTTAACTGTTATCCTGGGCGCTCGTCCCGTTGACAAACCCGTTGAACAATTCCGGATTTGTCGACTCGAGCGTCGAATTCGATACGTACGTGCACGTCGGCGTGTTCGGGTCGGCCATCATGCACCCGTATGCCATGACCGTGTCGGTCGGGGACGGACGGATCCAGTCCCTGTACGGTTTCAGGCCGTCCTGTACCGGCCTGTCGTCGTCGAAGATTCCCAGCTGTACGAGCCTGACGTATTCGTCTGGCGTACAATCGATCGATATGTTCTTGTATTGTACGTGCATATTCCGATTTTTCCTATATGTCCATATAATCCAGGACGTTGTTTATGTCTTTCCTGCAATTTCCGATAATCTCGTACGCCTCGGCGCGGCCGGTGACTTTCGCGATATCGGACTCGTTGATGTCGTACTGGTCGTCTTCGGTATAGCTGATGCTCACGGAGCCCCACTCGTCGGCCGTCAGGTGGTACGGCTGTTTCAGCTCGTCGTTGTACTTGATGTGTACCGCCTTGGCCTTGCAGCGGAAAAACCCGTGTCCCTTGAACTCGATATCCTTGACGTAGACGACCTTTATGTCGTTCTTGTTGACTGTAGAATGGGTCATAGTTATATAATGCCCGTAAATGACCAGATAGCGGCCTTTGTACTTGTTTTCGAGCTCGGCCTTGTTCTGCATAGCCTTTGCGTTTTTTTCGCTCTGGACGCGATTATCGGCGTATTCCCTGAGCGAACGGAGCGTATCCACATCGGTGATAGTGTCCATCATCTTCATCATGACGCTGACCGCGTCGTTCTTGTCCTGAATCATGTCTAATCCTTCGTATTACAAGATTAAATATAGAAAAATTCCGCCGGTATACGGAAGCACGGAAATTTTCCGTATTTTTATAAATAACATATGGTAAGATACAGGAAAGGACACAGGAACAGCAAGGGTGAAAAGGCGGAATGGTGTATCGTTTCCCACGAGACGGGAAAGGTGCTCAGTTCGCACAAGTCCAAATCCGCTGCCGAAAAGCATCTCGGCGACATGAGGAAATTCAAGCACATGAAAGAGAATTCTGGAAATACAAGACTGGACAACGCCCTCGCCGTACTGGAGAGCGCCGGCTATATCTGCGAGGCTGTCGTGGTCGCCACGCCGACATTCGATGAATACAAGGAACAGGTGACGGAACTCGTTAAGGAAAAGCTCGGAACAGAACGCGCTGAACAGTGTGTCGAGTATTTCGAGAGGGACTTGCAGGACTACTGCTACAGTACCGGGAATTCCGTGCAGCAAGGGGCCGAAAGCGTTATTGACTGGTCGACGCCGTCCGAGAAACAGAAAGAAATCATGGATTTCATGTACAATAACTACGATTGCGACTTCGCCCGCAGCTACGGTTCGGATTCGGCCTATGACCAGTGTGTCGAATATACAAAAGAACAGCTCGACATTGAGTCGAGCCTGGACTTCCCGTCGGATTCGTACGAGTTCGAGATACTGTACGGGAAACCGATTGACGAATAAAAATAAGAGAGCGCGAAGCTCTCTTTTTTAACTCAGGATCGAATCGAGTCTCTCGCAGAGTTCCTGCATGGTCTTGTGTCTCGTGTAGTACGGGAACGGCATGCCGGAACCTCCTTTACTGGCCATCGCGATACTGTAGTCGTTCTTGTAATGACCCTTTTCGAAACGTTCCGTTATCGGCGTCGCGCTCATCTTAATGATGTATACGAGGCCGATATCGCTACCGACCGTATAGTCGTGACGATGGTATGCCTCTTTCTGGGTGACGAGCGAGTCGACAATCTTGTCCTTCTTGAAATTGTGCTTGTCGAGCACCTCGTTGAACATGCGCAGTTCGTCGTCGGTAAACCTGTTCTGTACCGGTACGAGCCTGTCCAGCCCGCCGTTCAACGCGAACGATGTGTCCGGGTAATTTTCGTAGAATTCCTTGACGGCCTTGTCCGGGATTTCAGCCTTGTGCGCGGCAATCATCGCCTCGAGTTCTTCGGTCGTTTTCTGCAGTTTCGGCGAAATCTTGTGCTTGAATTTCATCTCAGTTCTCCTAGATTACGAATTTCGTCAGCGCGATGATTGTCAGTACGGTAAGCGGCGCCGACAGCAGGAACTTCCATACGCCAGATTCCTGTCCGAACACGATTTGCAGGAAGCTTATGAGTATCCATATGCCGGCTATGACGGCCGCCACGATACCGACGACGAACGCGAACATACCGGCGTAGTGGAGCGCGGTGCAGAGTACGGCGATTTCGATGAGGTCGAGAACGAACCACAGCAGGTTCCCCTTTTCGGAGAATACCTGTATAATCGCGTGGACCGCCTTAATGCATGCGATGATTGCGAGGACGGTAATAAGCATCGACGTTTCCATATTTGTCTCTCCTTGGTTTGTTTTCCGAGAGGAACTCGTTATACTGTTCGAACATCGTGGGTTTTTTCGCGAATGTACGTCTGATACGTTTGACGAACCAGATCGTACTGTCGACGAATATCAGGTTGATGAGCCATCCCGTCAGGTAAATCGGCCATATCACTATCCAGCTGTACGTCAAGACATACCAGACGTACCACGTAAAGTATGCCAGCGGTTTGGTATCCGGGGTCTTTACCCAGTATTCGCGCATCTTGTCGTATTGGCAGTAGAATACCCAGCCGAGGACGATAGTAATGCAGCCGGTAAACGAAATCCACTTGTTATGCGTCAGGAAATAATCCACCGAACCGGGTTCGTGGGTACAGTCGCCGAACGAGTACAGCAATGTTATGAACCATACGATCGACATGAGTACCGCGAAGAAAAACGATACCAGTTCCAATCCGGATTCTTCTTTACCGGTTTCGATAGCATAATGTAATGTCCTAATCATTTCACGCATACGTCTATGTCCTTGTCAAGATCCGGGGTGTCGAGCACGGATAAAACATTTTCGACTTCCTTGTTGTGCTGTTCATATTTTTCGCGCTGTGCCGCTGCCTGCATCATGTTCAGGAATTCCTCTCGAGCACGGTTCCTGTAACGGCTATTTAATTCTATGCGTTTTGCCAAGGCCATACTAGTTCCTTATCTTGTCGAATTCCTTTATAAGGCGCGAACAGGCATTCTGCTTCATGTTTTTCCTGACACGGGCGCGTATCCTCATGTCGTGCAGATATTCCGGCATGCACTGTATCCGGGCAATGATATAGCAGGGAATGCGGTTGAATATGATATACAATATGTTACAGAAAAGATTAAAGACGAATACAATCGCCCAGATTACGAGGAGCGCTACCAGGTCGACGAGAACAGCGAGGGTCATTACGGCCCCGGCATAGACATAGAACTTACCGAGGGCGGATTTCGTATTGTCCGGCATGCCCCTCAGGTGTATACCGTAGCACATTACCGCGGTGGCCAGGATAAAGTACAGCAACATGAATAATGCCACCCGGGTCGGGTGTTCCGGCCAGATCATGAACGGCCACTTGAAAACTAGCGGCGCCGACTGTAAATTCGGAGTGACGGCGCTCATTACAAGTACCATCGACATGCACGAAATGCAGACAACGTCCCAGAAGGCATACATGGACTCCTTGTCCCAGGCCATATCTTTCTTTAATTTACCCAGTGTAGGCAGCATTATTTTACCTCTACGCATTTGTACGAAAAGTACGTCTTGTACGTGGTCATGACGCCGACGGTATCGTGCTTGAAAAAGTCCGGGTTCTCGGCTTCCCCGTAGAAATGGCGCTTGACGAACTCGGTCTCGAAATCGTTACCGACGATTTCGCATTCGTTCCGTGACGAAAAACCCTGTACGGACGTCATGGCGGCCTGCGGATTCGTCATGTCGCCGACAATCATCATCAAGACCAAAGTAAACATCGTTATACCCCTATTCTTTCTCAAGCCATTCTTTGATAGGCGTCAGTATATGATCGCCGAGGTATGCGATACCCGCGATGATAACTAAGATCAATACGCCGAATTCCAGTGCCAGGAGAAACCCGCTGAGGCATGTCAGCAGTCCAGTGATACCGTCCTTCGGGACATATTTGTCGTATTCGGCCATGTACTCGTCGCACGACATGTCCTTGAACAGCGTATAGCTGAGTTTTTCCTTCCGTGCATCGATCATGGCGTAATTGTCGATTTCGCCGTTGATTTCTAGTTCCTGTTCGATACAGGCGGGCGTAGGCTGCATGAAATCGGCTATACCGACAAACCACATCCCGCGCCCGCCGAGGAACGTCATATAGAGCAGGGCCAATACGCCGGCGGCAATCGCCGACCACTTGATTACGCCCTTGACTGCCTTCTTTGTCTTACGCTTCATCGTCGCCCTCCGTTTCCCACCATTCCATGAACTTGTCCTTGACCCATTTCGCGATATTGTACAGCAGTATGATGGCCAGTACGATATCGGCCAACCCGACGACGAGCGCCAGGATGTCGGTCAGTATGCTCGTGTCATGTACCAATTTTGGATGGGTATAATACTCGTAGCATGTCGGGTATTCGTCGATCCTGCTGAGCCTCGTCCCGTCGGAGACGACCTCGTATGCGTACACGGCCTTCTCACTCGCACATTCGGGCGCTTTAGAGAACTCAACGCACTGTAGGTGGTCAACTGATACCTTCGGTGCAAAAAAGGCCTTATAAGGCATAATCTGTGCAAATAACAGCGCCAGGATGCCGATTACTGACGCCCATTTCTGTCTACGTGTTAGATACTTCATTTTTACCTCTGAAAACGTAAGAACCCTTAATCGTATTAATAGCGATTGTCATGTTTTCGACATATTTGGCAGACATATCTTCGAATTTCTTGATCATGTCTTTGCTTGTAACTACCTTATAGTTCTTGCCGAAATCCATATGAACTTGTACATGGGGCTTAATTTCGGTACTTCCGTCAGGATTGACTTCGAGTTTTTCGCCCCATACGATATAACCATGTTTATTTGGCGTATTCGCGACTTCGAAATCAATCTGTTCGACTTTAAGATATGACCAGGAATAACCATAATTTTTGAATTCGATGATGTTATTTAAGTATCGATCGGTCAATACTTGTTCCCAGTTCTTACGGCGTTCTTCGCGTTCCTTATTCCATTCGTCACGCTGCATATCCTTGATACGCTGGCCGAGTTTATTGTATTCTTCTTCGAGTTCGTATAATTCTTGAGACATTAGCAGTAATCCTCATCGTATTCGGTTGCTTCTACCGGTGCAGGAGGTTCCTTGACTTCTGGCTTACTGTCAGTGCCGAGAGCGGCGATATAAGCGTTTATGCCCTTATAGGTGTCAAGGTTAAGCTTCATTTCGACGTTCTTGTTACGGAATACGATACCGTCGTTGAAACCGTAACAGAGAGTACAGTCAAGACAGTTGATATGGAAACGTTTTCCATAATACTGATCGTCTTCAATGGTAACATTGATGACATCGACATCCCAGTAACAGGAAAAATTACAATCCCTGTCTGAGACGTCGAAATGGATGAATTTTCCTTCACGGATCTTCATTAATCCTGGCACTCCAAGTTCGGAATATACTTTTCCTTGATTTCGTCCGGTGCGTCGATGAGCTTGACGCGTACGTGGCCTTCGGTGGAGGCGCCAGTACCGACGATGCCGGTAACGACGGTATCCTTCATGGCGTCGTATTCCTCGTCGGTGGCGTTGTCAGGAACCGCGAATTCACGGGTGACGATGTATTCGAGCTTGAACTTCTTCATGGTGTTATCTCCTTGTTTTTGGTTAAATATAATAAAGAATATCCGAACCGTAAACCCGTTTTATAAGACGGAAAGTATAGAATTGATTTCCTTGTTTGACTTTTTCATATAGATACGGTTCAATTTGTTGAATACTTTCAGATATGCCTCACTAATCTCGCTTTCCGACTGGGGGAATTTTACGGATTTACCTGAAAAGATATAAGTATCCGGGTAACTTTTATCTTTTTCGAGTTCCGGATATAACTTTACGAGCCCGGTGGCATTATAGGATACCATGAAGTCTTCGCCTCTGTACAATAGGGGATGTTGCATGTAGATTGCACTGGACATGAGTATGGCGGACGGCAAGTCCAGCCTATGGAACATCTTCTCGAATTCCGTTGGGGAATCGAACATGAGCGGGTTATTCGGCATAATATTTTTTAACATAGCTCGTCTATGGCCGCCACGGTTTTACAGTAGTCGAGAAACATATCCTTGTCAATCGAGGAAGTATGTTTGATTACGAAATCGATTATCGTATTCACATTATTCTCGAACTTTTTGGGATCGAGCCCGATACTTAACGTAATTTCTGGATTGAAAGTATATGAAGACACGTTGTTGATGCCTATCCGCATCGTCGCCCGCATGGACGGGACGAACTGGATTTTAAACCGATAGTTATACATGGAGTTCAGACTATAAGAATTGCGTCTACCCAAATATATTGTCAGGACATTGCCGTCGCGTACGGTATAGAAATAATCTGCCGAGCCGGATTCCCGGATTTTATTCTCCACATCGCCGATTATTTGCAAGTATTCAGAAATCATGTCGTCCATCCCTATTTTTCCAATTATACGGACACCGCGTTTTTCGCAATATTTTACGATTTCATTGTATATCATATACCGAATATAGTAAATCCGGAAAAGAGTGTCAACCCGTTATTTTACAGCCTGTCCATGCTTGCCTGCATTTCCACATAATCCCAGATTTCTTCTGTAGGCATACCTTTCTTCAGCTTGGCCAGTATGAAGTCTATCAGGTACATTATGGTCGATCTCGTACTTTCCGGGTGCGTCGCGAACGAGAACCGGGCCGTGCGATGCGATTTCGAAAAATGTACGATATCGTCGTACCGCTCGCCGTAATTCAGTATGACCGTATTATAGAATGACGGCTCGAAATCGAACGTTATCACGTTATGCGGCAAAAATCCGAAATCGAATAATGACGGATGCTGTATGACAATACGCATCCTCAAGTCGTCACGGTAGATACTAACCGTCTCGTCGTCGTAATTTTTGAATTTTTCGAATATGTCGTCGATCATCGGCTTGTAATAATCCTGCCACAGTCTTCTTTTGAAAAAATCGTCCATGACTACAGTTCCCCGAGAAGTTCATTCATTTCGGCGTTGTATTTCTGTTTTTCCAGCGTCGCCACCCTGTCGAAAAATTCCTTAAGCCCGTTCTCGACCAGTTTGCGGTCATTGGAAGTTCCGGAAAACCTCGTATGGTAACAACCGCTGTCCTCGTCATATTCCAGTAGGAAAAACATGCGCAGGCCCGATTCGCCTTCCTTGTGCATCAGGACTATATCCAGATCTCCTCCGGCGAATATACTGCTTTTGATATATCCGCCGGTAACCGTGCCGACCGATTGAAGGCATTCCACGGAAAGACCGAGAGACTTGAAATAGTTACACGTATCGTCTACGTTTTTGAACATAAGTTATTCCAGCTCGTCAAATACGTTGTTCATGTTCCAATTGTTCATGAATACCGCGCCGTCGGACAGGTGCTTTTTCAGGGAATCGATTTCGGCCTTCATGTCCTCGACGCTTTTCGCGCAGCGGGTCTCGCCGAGCAAGAACTGTCCTACGGTACCGTAATATTCGGTAAACATAGTGAACAGCCCGGTATCCTGGCTCCAGTATACCGCCGGTTGTCCTCCGTCTGCCAGCATAGGATGGCGGAGAATCCCTTCGATACCGTCAGACTGCGTCATGAATATCTTTTCGGACAATACGGGTTCCAGCCCCAGGTCACCGAGTATTTGATAGACATTGTACAGTTCGTGCTCTACTACCATGTTGCCGTCTTCGTTTGTCGTCATTCGAGAACGTCCAGTATCTTTTTGATTTCCCGGTTTTTCCGGTTCCTGTAGCATTTGTCGAGCCGGGTTTTCAGTCTCGTAAATTCTTCAGCGAATTCTTTTTCCCATCCGCCACGATTCATGTCAATATATGTCCGGTTTTCCCGTCGCGGGAATTCCAATGAAATCCCGTATTTCTTGCATACTCGTACCGTTGCGAAATATATCCCGCGATCGTAATCCAGTCCGACCCACCGGCATCCCCCGTAAGGTATCGTCGATAATGCCGGATGATTCCATACGCCGTATGAATCGTAATACGAAGGGTCATATTCTAACCCGTATTTTTTACACAAGGCTTCGAAATCATTAGCGTTCATTTCTATAATATAACAAAACCGTGGAAAACCGTCAACCTGTTATAATATAAAAAGAGGACTTCCGTCCCCTTATTCCTGGAAATAATATTCCGCGAGCAGGTTGTTGTAAATCTTGTCGGCGTCGTATTTAGTTTCCAGTGTCACTTGCCAGTCCTTGCATTTGACCGTCTCGCCGCGTAATATGCCGAATTTCATTTCCGGCAATTTCGATGGGTACTTATACTGGAATCCCATGTAATTCACTGCGGCGTACCCCGGAACGGCATCCTTGTAATCGATAAATCGTACCATCTTTATGGAGGCCGGTACCGTATCGTAATTTCTTACGATTTCCATGTACAAGACCGGCGTGAATTCGCGATTGGGTAACAAGATCCGCCCCGTTTTATCGTATATGTCGAAATTTATCGGTTTTCCCGACACGGCTACAGGACCTTGTTAAAAATCTTTTCCGTTCGCTTGTTAACGATCTTGTTTATTTTGTCGAGTTCCTTGCATACCTGTTTTTCTGTCAGTATAGTCAGGTTCGCAATATCGTCGACACGGTACGAGTCGAGCTTGTACCCGCCGAACTTGATACATTCTTCATTGTCTTCCTTGCGGTGGGTAACAGTGACGAGGTCGGAAATCTTGAAGTATACGCAGTCACCGCCGATCCACTGGTCGATACCGTCGATATGGAATATACGGTACTCTTTTTTGATATCACTGTATTCGTCCGTACTCATCGTCCCAGGAATCTTCACCCACTTGTTGACATACGGGTTTACCGTCTTGGCGGCATGGGCGTCGTACAGCTTGCTCCTGATGTCGTTGAGATTCTCCTCGAGTTCGTCCTTCTTCGCCATAAGATCATCGAACTGTTTCTGCAAATCATCAGTGGAATGCTTTTCGTGGAATTCGTTATACTTATTCACATTGACTTTATTGATTTTCTTTGACATATCTTGTTACTCCGTTCTACGATACATGGTAATCTTCGTTATATTTCGCGCAGCACTCGACCTCGTTCCATATCTGGTCTGAAATCTCCTCGATTTCTGGGTGCTGCTTGAATTCTTCCCATAACGGTTTTGCGTCGTGTGGTTCACACGGTTTCTTGCAGAACTTGACGACCGCTTCCGGTGTACCCTCGGGGAAAAAGAACTTGTCCGGGCGGTCATGCACGGTACCGAACATGTATGTCGGGTTTATAAGGCTTTTCTGTACCTTCTTCTCGTCAACCGTAAAATCCGGGTTGAGCGTCGCGCCGAAACACTTGACGGCGATTTCTTCGACTTCCTCGTAGTAACGCGGGTAGGAAGCGCTCCCGCTCCAGTTGAAATCAACTCCCATGCTTACCCCCTTAGAAAAATGAACGGCCGTAATATTTCAAGCACGCGTACTCGAGTTCTTCGGCGGTGGGCGTATGGTAGTCGTCCTTGCCGGTAAGCTTCATGACGACAGAACGCGCGACCTCGTGCTGCGGCTTGTACCTTCGGTCGTCGTCATAGAAAAGTTCGGGTCCGCAGTCCGGGACGTCGTTGAGCATCACACAGATCTTGTTGAAACGCTTCCCGATATCCTTGACAATATCGGCGTCGGCCTTGTCCTTAAACGCGCCGTGTTCCTCGAACGTGAAATAGGATTTCCCGTTCTTGTTCTCGAAACCTTTTATGTAGGGCCAATACTTGTCGCACCACGAGCTGTTCTCGCCGGCGCCGTCAGACATCTGGCCGGAAAGCCCGTCGAGCATGTCGATTTCGTCCTGTGTCATGGTCGGGATTTCGATTGTCTTCATAGTTTTCTCCTGTTAGTCGATATTCAAGCCGAAATTGGCGACATCGTTATGTAACGCGCCGATACGCATATACAGTTCCGACAATTCCTTATTGTTTCCCCAGTACATGTCCGAGACCTCGTGCACGGCCTCGAACGCTGCCTGCAGATGCTGCCTCGCTGCGGCCATGAGCCTGTCGCGTCGTTCGGTATCTATCATGGTTACTCCCGTTTTTCGTAAAATATAGCAAAAGGGCCGACACACGTCAACCCTTTCAGTCGAGAACCGCCAGCTGTTTTTCGATTTCCTTGTTGTATTCGCCGAATACGCGCTTGTTGATTTTCTTCGCCGTTTCGTCCAGTACGTATTTCAGGTCGTCGACCTTGTTGATATACAGGGTAACTTTGTTGTTTCCATGTATGTATAGCCCCTTGTTGTGGTCGTGGTCGTCGAACCATACCACGCGGTTATACACGCATATGCGGGAAGATTCGATATTCCACGAAAATATCGTACTTTTACCGTTGAACAGGTGCTGGTTCTTGAACACCCCGTCGACCAGGTATACGTTACCGTCTATATCGAGCGTGAAAATATTGAGACCAAGGCTCATGAAGAGGCTTATGACCTCTTTGGAGTCCCGTATCTGCAGATTCCCGTTTTCTTTAAATTTCGAATACATGTCAGTCCAGTGCAGACAGCAGTTTTTCGGTCTGCTCGATATGTTCGGTTTTGATTAACTTGCGGATTGATGTCGAAACTGTGTTGATTACTTCTTTCAGGTCGCCAGGTTCGTTTATGTATAGGCCAGTTTTATTGCCCGTAATGTACAGCCCACCGATATGTTCTCCGTTGACCCAATCTACACGAGGAAAAACAGAAATACGGCCGGTAAGCCATTCCCACGTGGCAATTATATCCTTGCCCCCTTCTAAAAAAGAATTTTTATATATGCCCCGTATCAGGCACATCTTGCCGTCGATTTTTGATCTTTCCGCAATACATTCGAGCCCGCACGTTTCGAAAAGCGCGATGACTCCGTCAGGATCCCATATCCGAAAGTTTCCTTTTTCCGCATATTCTGAATACATATTTAATAATATAATAAAAGGATTGACAGATGTCAACCCTTTTAAAAATTATAACGAAAAATCAGACTTAACCGCCGACTATGATGAATCCTTCTTCCGGCTCTTCCTCGGGTTTCGGGTTAAACGGGATATCATTGAAGTCTTTCGTTATATTCCTGTCGATAAAGGCTTTCAGCCTGGCCAGTGAAACCGGGCCGTAGACCACGACATAAGGATCCGAATCCTCGTCATAATCGGATACGGCATGTTTATCTAGCAGGGTATATTTAGAACTTGACGACATTTCCAGAATATAACCGTTGTCCTCGAGTGTCAATTTAGCTTCGTTCAGTGTCATTTTATAGGATTCCCTCGTTGTATAAGATGTCTTCGGCTTCTTCCTGGCAGGTAAACCCGGCGTCGTATGCGCCGCAGATTTCTTCCCCGTATTCCATTGCGAGCTCTTCCGCCTTGTCCTTGTCTACCGCGCCCTTGCTCGCCCTGACGAGCCAGTCTTCCACGATATCCCGGTAGTCATCGATACTGAGGCCGGAGACCTTTTCGTTAATCAGCCTGTAGCCCGATTTCTCGAGTAGTTCTTTAGCTTCGTCAATATTCATAAAACACCTTTCTCGTTTTATATTATTTATATAAAAAGGCCGGCCATCCGTCGATGGTCGGTCGTATGAATACCGACAGATTTCGAATTAATCCAGCGTGTTGATTGATCTTTCCAGGTCCATCTTGAGATATTTCGGGTACTTGTCGTAGTAGTCCGCAATCACCCTAACGGAAAAATTCTTTGTCTTGATAGAAGAATACTGTAAAGTCGCCGTCTATTTTCTTTTCACATTGTTCTATGTACTGCATTCTTCTTTTCCTTTCTTCAATAAAGGACAACGTTTAGATCTTCCGTATTCGAGACTGTCCGGACCGATATACTGACGTTGAAACCTGTTTTTGTTATGCGAAGTTTTTACGACTTCGTAACTCGCTGTATCGATATTGAAATTTCCCAATCCACAATATCTTCGCCAGTTATGCGGTGTTCCCTTGAGTTCTACTTCGACAAAGTATTTACAATCTTCACAACCGTTCATAGTTACCTGTCCTTACCCACCTGTCCCCATAAACATTAAAATTCCTATGATGAACATTCCTGCTATAATTACACCGAAACAACCCGCAGCAAGTTGATCTTCATCTTTATTATTTTCTAACATTGGTTTTATCCATCTACATTTGTATGATAATGATTCAAGATACTATCCAGTTCTTCTTTCGCCTCAAAGAAAGTAGCACATGGTTTTGTCTTGTGTTGCTGACCCCTGTATGTCAAATGACCTACCCATTTCTTTGTCGTAAAGACTTTCTCAACTTTGTAGTTGTAATTGTCATCATTGATAGTCTCAAAGATTTTCTTACTTTCTTCGTCAAGACTTACAATTTTCTTGACCAGCTTTTCTTTAGCTTCAAGTAGCAAATCAAGATACTCGGAATCAACCATGTATGACTGTGCGGCTTTATCGTATTCTCCGCCGGAATAGTCAACATACTTAGTTCTGGTAGAGATTATATCCCAAGCCTGACCCCAGCATTTCTTTTTACTGTTCAAGCCCTTGACTTTCCATCCGGTGTCAATAGACCACTTGAATGGTTCCATGTCGCAATAACCGCCGATAGTAACAGAAAGTTCCCTACGACCGTCTTTGGTCTTATGGATATAATGAATATCGCAATTACCAATACCATCAGTTGTGATACCGATATGATTCGCTTTCAGATTCTTTTCAAAATCGACATAAGGAATTTTCATAGTCTAATCCTCATAAAAAATACTTTACAATCCAAATCCGTCATCTACTCCATTCGACCGTCGCGTTAGGATGCTTGATGCAGAGGATGAGAATTTCTTCCACAAACGGGATTAACCCAAAACGCCTTCCGTATTGGTCTGTTTCCTCAAGACTGCCCCACTTGTACCACTTTTCGGGCGGAAGCTTCTTCATCACCATCTTACCGTTTATCATTTCAGGCTCTCGCTTGATGATGGTCTCATACCGTTTCAACCGTTTTGCATTGTCGGACATGATACGCAACCCGTTGACGAGGTCGTCTATGAGTTCGTTTGCCTTCATCTTTTTGTCTGCATGGTTCCAGAGAACGTCGTACAGGGTGATTGTTCCCTCGCCCTGAATATCGTGTAGAATCACATGCTGTGCAATCTTCCCCGCATTGTGGGTGATATTGCGGCTGTCGGATTTCTTTCCCCATTTGAGAATGATATCCAGAGACATTAGTCCATTCCCCAGCTGTCCATAAATTCAATTATCTTATTGACGTCATTTACATATCCATGCTGTGCTAAGTAGTCGTATCTTTTCGGTACTACGGCGCAAAATATAGAACCATCGCTTTCATCATAACTAACATTGAATAATTTATCAGGTTCTTTTTTGAAACCGTCAATTATATAGTTATACTTTGTACTATGGGGCAATAATGTCAATCCGTGTTCTTTGATATAAGAATCGATGACTGGTAATGGATTTTCATTGAACTTGTCGCGCCAAATAAAGTGTAATATCTTTCTTAAATTCATTTTCTACCCTTTTACTCTTCGACACATTCCAATGCTACAGGATACGGGAAATTTTCCAATGCACCACCACCAGAATACATTCCCGGACGAGGTATACGGTAATTTTCATTGACGATCTTGCACTTAGTCTTTTTGAGAGGAACTTGCCTTTCTATACAAACTGCTCCAATACGTGTACCACCTTTTATAACCGCTTTGACTTGTTCTTTTGCCGTTTCACACTGCTGAAGGGTGGTAAAATCTATTGTTGTCATACCGCCATTATAGGCGTTTATAACAAGAACGAAAATTATCTTAAACATTTTTATTCCTTTTCAAACTTCTTCTTTAGTTTGAGATACTATATAAAAATAATAAAAATAAGGGTTTCTGTAAACCCTTATTTTAATATTAAACTCTTTTAGATAACTTATTTAACGTCGAAAACCTGGTCCAAATCTGCCTTAAAGTCTTCTATATTGTCGCCGTTGTAGCTGGTATCATTTGCAACAATTGTATAGACCGAACCGTCCGACCTGATACCGGAGAAAAGAATATTGACTATGATTTCATCGTCATATTCTCCCTTTTCGGAAATTTCAAACATTGTCGCATTCATATCGTATGTATATAGATATGTCATAGGTTTCGGATCAGTATTCTTTTCTCTTTCATGAAAACCATAATTATCAAGTAACTTTTTAAGGTATTTAATAAAATATTCAGATTCTAATGGATGCCTATTAACATGCTCTACAATATAACCGGCATTTTCTAAAATTTCTTTAGCTTCGTCTAATCTCATTTTGTAGCCGCTTCCTTTGCCAAATCAATAATTTCTTCAGCACATCGTTCAGTAGTCAATCCTTTTTCAAAACTTTCTTTCATATTTTCTTTGACTATATCTATATACAATTCCCAAGAAATACTACTTCTAAGTTCATCGAAATTCTTATACCATTTTTGTGTTTTAATCCATTTATTCACAATCTTTTTCACTTCTAGCTTATACTGCCAAAAATCAAAGTGCTTGTTTTCGACAATATATCCATTATTTTCTAAGATTTGTTTTGCTTCGTCCAAATCCATTAGAAACCCCCTTATCTATTACGAATTGCGCAGCCTGTATTCTTCCGACATTCTCTTTATACCGTCATTGGCCCATTCGGCGATCGTACTGCGGCCGAGCGGCAGCATGTAGTCCATGTAGGCCTCGTCCTGGAAACATTTCCAGAATTCCTCGGCCGTAATGTTGCAGTTCTTGCACACTTCGGGGACTACGAGATTGAGCATATACCTTTCTAGCTCGTCACGGGCGGTCGACCTGTACCAGTCGTCAGCATCGACGGATTCCGTTATCGTATATCCGGACTTTTCCAGCAGTTCCTTGGCTTCGCACAAATTCATCGAAAACTCCTTCATTTTTATTATTTATAAGAAAACCGGCAATCATTCTGATTACCGGTCTCATAAATTAAAGGGTTTCGATTAGTTTGAATGCCGTTTTCAGTTTCCTAATAGATTAATATTTAGATTTTATCTCATCTATAACAATTTCTTCAAGCTCTTTCATTGTATTACACGACATTTCTGATACAATCTTGCTTTTACCATCTACATTAGTATACTTGAAAAATCTATAAATTCCATTTTCCGCATCGTCAGTCATATCTTCCAGGTCAATCTGAATTAAGAACCCATTACCAGTAATTTGTTTAACAGGAACCAAATCACCGTCCAATGTATTCTCAACTTGGAAATCTATATCGTGCTTAAGCAATTCAAGAAAAATGTTGTTAAGCCTTGTATAATTAGAAGACATATTCTATTTATCCTTTTGTTAAACTTTCTTTATAAAATATAATAAAAGTTTAGATTTTTACCAACTCTTTTTATTAGTCCCAATTTACTTATACCCAAATCATATATCTTTCGCGTTCTTCGTCTGACATTTTCATCGACTTTAGTTTTTCGTTAATTCTCTGCGCAACAACAGGTCTTGCCCTCATCTCGCTACTTACCAGCCAGTCATTATATAATTCAACCGGTAAATCTTTAAACGAATCGCCAAAATATGTAACATTAAAATCCCTATGCTGAAGTTCGTTATAAATTTCTATGTAACGTTTCTTTAGATACAGTAATTTATTATAGAAAAACTTGACGTGTCCCTTGCCCAAAGTAAATTCTTTCGGAATATTGCTTAGATCTGCCTTCCTGGATTTAATAATATTCGGAATTCTCTTAATTTCCCTGTGTTCAGCCAACAAGTGTTTATTACACAGTTCTGATGGCAATATTCCTGCATTAATTCGTGTCATAATATTAAAATATAATAAAAATAAGGGTTTTGGAAACCCCCTGCGTTTTTATTATTTTTATCAATTATTCGGATATATTAATTTTGAAATTTTTTCTACAATTTCGACGACTTCAATTGAGTTCGATAATGTCTTGTTTGTTAAACTCTAACATTATTTGTCTTTTAAATAATCAATGACGGCCTTACGTTCTTTAACGGCCTTTTTCAGTCTGTCTTTAAAGGAAATCTTTATTGCTGTCTTTTCCACGATATATCCCGTAGTCTTTAATAAGTGTAATGCTTCAACTAATTTCATATATTATTTATAATTATTAAATATAATAAAAATAAGGGTTTTTGTAAACCCATATTTCCTATAAATAATATAAAACGAAGGAAAAATTCGAAATGACACTGACCGAAGCCAAAGACATACTGAAGAATAACGGATTTCTCGTAGAAAGCGTGAGACTCGTGAACAACCTGGACCAGTTCGTGGAACTGCTGTCGAACTGCGTCGGCGAAATCCCGGGCGACGAGGTCGTGTTCAAGGCGGCCATGAACCAGCCCTACTATACCCTCAGGCTGCGCAATTCCGGCAAGAAGGTCGCCGAAATAACGTACAACCTGTCGAACCTCTGGTGGTGGCACGACGTAAAGGGGATAGCCGTCACCGTATACGACGTCGATATGAACAAGACCAGGAACGAATACGATTTCGACGAGCTCACGCTGGAAAAGATAAAGGAAATCGGCGGCACGATTAGAGCCGCCGCGGTAAAGGTAAAAGAGGGAATCTAAATTCCCCCTTTATTTTATATTTTTTAATTCTGCAATTTCTTGATCTTTCTTCTTGATTATATCCAATAATTGGTTAATCAGTTTTTCTGCGTCCTTGAACAGTACGAGCTTGCCATCGCCGGGAATATGGCCGAGCGCCTCCTTGTACTGCTTTATGTAATCGAGCGTGACCCACATTATGGGGAATTCCACCCCGTTATAGTCGAAATAATGCACGTCGCTGAGAAGCTTGCGTTCTTCGGCTTCGTCCAAACCTTCCGCGATAAAACCGTTATTAAATAAAATCTGTTTCGCTTCGTCCAAATCCATCTTAAATTTCTCCCCAAATATAGTCCCAACCCATACAGTCGTCTTTTTCATTCAGAAGGTATTGGAACCAAGCCTCTACCATATCGTTAAAATTGTTTTCATCATCAGTCATGTCAAGAAGCTCTTGTTCTGTTTTGGCTCCAACTGCTTCCATTACGACTTTCAAGAATTCAGCAAACTCGATATTCTTGATATTGTCTCGCTCTATCCATGGTTCTTGTTCATATTCGTCGTATTGAGCATGTTTAAAACGAACAATAGCTTGATTAGTCACATCTTGACGAAGCTTAGCAATAGGATCTTCGCTGTCTTCATACTTGTTTTCAATAATATAGCCATTATCATTCAGAATCTGCTGTGCTTCGTTTAAATTCATCAGAAACTCCTGTTTTATTATTTATAAGAAAACCGGCAATCGTTAATTGCCGGTCTCATAAACTAAAGTGTTTCAATCAGACTGAACGCAGCTTCTATCGTATCGTCCATGTCGTAATATTTGTAATTTCCAAGTCTTCCGACGAACCGGGTTTTCTCGTTCGGGATTGCCCTGTATTTTTCATATAGAGCGTTATTCTTCTCGCTATTGACCGGGTAGTAGGGTACGTCTCCCTTCTTCCACTCGGAACTGTACTCCTTCGAGATGATGGTCTTGTCGGACCCCATGTCGTTGAACCACTTGTGCTCGATAATCCTGGTATACGGTTCCTCGTCCGACGTATAGTTCACGACCGCGTTCCCCTGATAGTTCTCCTTGTCCAGGACCTCCGTCTCGAACCTCACGGAACGGTACTCCAGCGGGCCGTAACAGTAATCATAATATTCGTCGATGCAGCCGGAATAGAACACGTGGTCGGCCATGGATTCCCATTTCTCCCTGTCCTTCAGGAAGTCGACCCCCAGGATTACGTCCGCGCCCTCGAACATCCTCTCGATAATCTTCGTATAGCCGTCGACCGGGATCCCCTGGTACCTGTCGTTGAAGTAGTTGTTGTCGTACGTGAACCTGAGCGGGAGGCGCTTGATGATTTCGGGAGGGAGATCCTTCGGGTCCCTCTGCCACTGCTTCTTGGTATAATCCTTTATCAGGGTCTCGTATACCGTCCTGCCGACCAGGTTGATAGCCTGTTCCTCGAGGTTCTTCGGGTTTCTTATATGTTCGGCTTCAGCTTCCCGTCGGATCCTCTCCCTGGCCTCGTCCGGGGTGACTACGCCGAACAGCTGCGCGAACGTGTTCATGTTGAACGGCAGGTTGTAGATCCTGCCCCTGTAGTTCGCTATCGGGGAATTGATGAAGTTGTTGAACTCGCCGAACGACGTTATGTATTTCCATACATGTTCGTTGGAGGTATGGAAAATATGCGCGCCCGCTGTATGGATATCGATATTGTGTACCCGTTCCGTATAGCAGTTGCCGGCGATATGGTCGCGTTTCTCGAGTACGAGCACGGATCCAGTCCCGTGTCGTTTCGTAAGATGGTCGGCGAGCACGGCGTTGAACAGTCCGGCGCCCACGAGAATGTATTCATAATGTGATTTCGTTATCTTATTTAGCATTTTGCCTTAGCCTTCTATATCTATTTTGAACTGATATCGGTTTTACTACTTGTAATCTTTTTAGTTTTTCCGGAACGGCATTTATTTCTTTTAATCTCTGCTCTTTTTCTTTTTCGCGTTTTAAACGTAATTCCTTTAAACGTTCTTCTCGTAACTTTCGTTGACGTTCTTTTTCTAGTAGTTCATTCTTAAAACGCTCGATAATTGGCTCTATCGATTTTTTAAGAATTCCCATTCGTTTTAACGCCTGTAACAAATGTATTTTACATAACTTATTATCGATTTTACGATATTGATTGCGCAAAGCGGAAATTGTCAATTCCGTATTTTTTATTTCTTTCGCCAACTGTGTTTTCAATATTTTTGTCTGGGTATCTTTCGCCCAGGCAAGTATCGCAAGATAGGCGTCGTCTTCGCAGTTCTGGAACCAGTATTTAAAATATAACGGATCGACCTCAAGCACGGAATGCGGCGGATATAGCCGAAATATACCTGTCAATGTTTCCCCGTCCGGACTAAATATTCGGCCGCCTTCAGAAAGTATACATTTCGGATTGTTTCTATGTTCATCCATAAACGTTTCGATACATGTCGGCTCGAGAACGATATCGTCGTCCATGGTCATAATAGGTAATTCTGGATATTTTTTCTGAACTGGATAGAGTTTCTTGTACGCCTTCAGGTTTTCCTTGGTCCATAGCAATTCTATACCGTTATTCTTGATAAACGTTACCAATGCTTGCGGCAGATTATCTTCCCGTTTCGGGAACTCTTCCAGCGATAGGACGAATACTATATGGAAATTATATTTGGTCTCTTGTTTTACTACCGAATCCAATACTTCGAGCAATATTGGATTGTTAATTCGCTTGGTCCACGATGTCAAACTCACGATGCAATCAAACATAAAATATTTATATAAATATAATAAACCAAAACGTTATTATAATAGTGATATGAAAATATATGTCGTAGGCAGCAGTAAAAATAAATTTTTACCGCTTAACAATATCAGAAAAAAATTTATCGTTGATGCATCGCATACTGGGGATAATATAGACCATCTCAATCCCTGGTATTGCGAGCTCACTGGTCTCTATCATTTATGGAAAAACTGTACGGACGATATTGTCGGGCTCGAACATTATCGCCGTTATTTTGTAAATAAGAAAAACCAGATATTATCCGAAAAAGAAATTCGGGATGAACTTGCCAATAACGATATTATCTGCGTCCGCGCGAATTACAGTCGCAGAAGACCGCCTAAAACATGGTTAATACGAAACGATAAATGGTACGAAATGCAGAAGTTCCTGACATTCGTAAAAGTATACGTCGGGGAAGAATACTATAATGCATGCGTTTCTCATTTAAACGGTGATTGGCATGCCCTCGGTAACATGTTCATCTGTAAGAAAGAACTTATCGACGAATATTGCGAATTTATATTCGACGTTACTATGAAATATATCGAGGCAGAACAACAGTTTGACCGGGTCTTACCGAAGCGTATTATCGGTTACTTTACTGAATTCCTGTTTGGTGCGTGGTTAAAATTCCATAATAAAAAAATCAAGTTCAACAAGATGAGACTAGTGTGGTTCAAATGAGTAATCCGATAGATATAGCAGTACCGGTTCTTTTGCCGAATGATGGTTGGTACGAAGAATATAAAAAGTATAATAAAAATGAACATCCCGGTCGTATACGTGACATGGGTACATTTAAATATGTCTTACGTAGTATTGCCAAAAATATGCCGTGGATAAATAGGATATTCATTATCCTGTTCGATAAAACACAAATTCCCGATTGGCTTAATACTGATTGCCCTAAAATAAAAGTTTTATGTCATAAAGATATATTACCACCAGAAAGACTACCCAATTTCAGTTCTGTACAAGTCGATATGCGATTATCATTTATTGATGAACTGTCAGATAATTTTATATTCATAAATGACGATATGTTTTTTAACAAGCCTATTAAGGAAACTGACTATTTCCGTGATGGTAAGCCTGTTCATATTCCATCGATGAAACAAGTGAACAATTATAATAACTTGACAAAGGCACAATGGGGTAAAATAGAATTCAATAACTATGACTTCCTTAACCGTATCGTCGGGCAGAAACTCCATTTCTGGACCGGCCATGCGCCCATACCGTTTAATAAGACCTTCCAGCAGTTCATGTGGAACAAATATAAGGACGAATTCAATAAAAAATTAAGCGGTTCTCACCTTCGTGCCGATAATAATATATGTAATTGGTTATTCTATAATATGGAAGAATATTATAGGCAAAGCGTAAATGTTCCGGCCAATAAACTTCCGGCAAGGTATCTTTTACAGCTTAATGACCGTATGGATGAACGCACTTTAACTCGTATGATTGAACGTTTCCCGATCCTATGTATAAATGACGGCAACGGTGTAAGTGCCAAAGGATTCGACAAGGTAAAGCGAGTAGTAAATAATGTCCTGAATAAAAAATATCCAAATAAGTCGGAGTTTGAAAAATGACCATATACGAAAAATTAATAGAGAAATACGGGGCAGAAAAAGTCGAAAAATTCATGGATAAAATAAATAATTGCGACTTAAACTTTAGACTTTTTAAACAGCATATATTACTTGTCGACGCAAATGATACTGAAAATTATTCATTTTTTAAGTCTTATGTAATACCCATATTAAATAAAACATTTGACAATGATAAGTATTTCCTATATGATATAGTAAATACAGTATCATCCTTCGACTTTTCGTTCAAGAAATACAATACCTGTATCACGTATGGCACGTTCGACCTATTCCATATTGGACATCTTAACCTATTGAAACGTATCAAAGATATGTGTTCTAACCTTGTCGTCGCGGTTTCGACTGACGAATTTAATGAACTGAAAGGTAAGAAATGTGTAATCCCGTACGAACAGCGTGCTGCGATAGTTTCCGGGCTCAAATATGTCGACAAGGTCATCCCTGAAAATAACTGGGAACAAAAGATTGACGATGTAAAAAAATATAATGTGGATTGTTTCGTAATGGGCAATGACTGGGAAGGAAAGTTTGACTTCCTCAAGGACTTTTGTGAAGTCTTCTACCTACCCAGGACTGAAGGAATCTCTACTACAGACTTGAAGCAAAGGTTGAAATGAATCTGGTTTCTAATTCATGCGTGGGCGCCTATTTAATGCGCGACCATTACAAATACCAGTATAACAACCCGTTTTGCTGGTCGTTTATTCTAGTCGATGATTTCGTTACGCTGATGAAAGAATGGGATCGGTTAAATTTCATGAACTATACCATAGAAAAATGCGGTAAGAAACTGGAAGACGGTTTCAAGACCGTCATAGACGGCAAAGTGACGCTTTTATGGTATCATTATAAGTTTTCCCCGAAATTCAATAAGCCGACACAAAAAGGCATAAACGTTTTTTATAACCGTATATGGGAATATATTTCTGAAAAATACGAAGAGCGTGTCAAGCGTATGCTTGCCGCCAAGGAAGAACCTATTTTTATATTCGCGGATTCATATAACTACAAGATAGAAGGAACTATAGAATCCAGGCGGGAGAAGTTCGACTCGGTAGATAACGGGTACAGGAAGTTCTTCTTCGACTCCGCGGCTCTGAACATAAAGGAATCCAACCCGAAGATGGCGAACGCCGTTTATGAATACATAAAGGATAAAATATAAAATTATAAATATAATAGATAATTAAGAATGGCGGTTCTTAATTTTACTATATTTAATGTTTAAAATAAATTGGTAGCAATACCAATGCCCTCTTTAGAACCGCCATTCTAAGGAGGATTTTTATATGGTTCACGATTTTAGTTTAGTGTTTGATATAGAAAACTTATTGTGGAATAATGTATTGGAAATTTTTGAAAGAAATGAAAATTTTGCTAAAAAACGAGTAAGAGGTAGGGCATTACATCACAAATACCCTAGAGCATTTAGTAGAATGTTAAATGAAAGCGAAGATAATGATGAAGATAATCTTATCAGTCTTACATTTCAAGACCATTTTATGATTCACTACTATTATTATGTTCTTGCTAAAGAAAAATTCAAATCAAGAATGGCTCTGGCTTTTAAACTTATGGCAGACAATGAAGTTGGAAGTATAAAAGAAATTACATCAGTTGAAATTGCAGAACAAATAGCAAAAGCACATCAAGAAGCTACACAATTAGCAAATGAATTTTCTTCTATAAATGGTAAAGGCAAAGTTATTAGTGAAGAACAAAGACAACAAATTTCTAATACATTAAAAGGTCATCTTATGTCTGAAGAAACCCGTAGAAAAATATCAGCTACACATACTGGGCATAGATGGACGGAAGAACAAAAAGCCAAATTGTCAGAACAACGAATGGGACATCCGGATTATTTAACTAAAGAAGGAAGACAAAGAATAAAAGAAGCTAATAGACAAAATAAATTAGGAACTAAAGCTAGTAAAGAAACTAAGAAAAAGATTAGTGAAGGAAACAAAGGCAAACACAGTCAAAAAAGAAAACCACTTACTAATGAACAAAAGAAAC
>Ga0310786_10003409_pt1 | contig 23165 bp, 16 predicted proteins | sample AusTroGonzalo_MG_FD_203881 | JGI IMG/M metagenome (GOLD analysis project Ga0310786, IMG submission 203881) | Bovine rumen microbial communities from tropical cattle in Woodstock, Queensland, Australia - Gonzalo_03 (v2) (version 2) | ecosystem: Host-associated > Mammals > Digestive system >...
AGAAAGTAGAAGGATACATTAAGTTACAGATTCCTGCTGGCAAGGCAACACCGGCTCCCCCGGTTGGACCTGCACTGGGTCAGCACGGAGTAAACATCGTTGAATTTACAAAGCAGTTCAACGCAAAGACTGCAGATAAGGGTGATGTGATCATCCCTGTAGTTATCACAGTATATGCAGACAGAAGCTTCAGCTTTATTACGAAGACTCCCCCTGCAGCAGTTCTGCTCAAGAAGGCATGCAACATCAAGTCCGGTTCGGGTGTTCCCAACAAGACGAAGGTTGCAACCATTTCCAAAGCAAAGATCAAAGAGATCGCAGAGATGAAAATGCCGGATCTGAATGCGGCAAGCCTTGAGGCTGCTATGAGCATGATCGCAGGTACCGCACGTAGCATGGGTATCACTGTTGAAGAGTAACTGTTAATTTTTGGGAGACAATTCGAATTGTCGTTAGAACCTATATGGAGGAAGAATAATGAAGCATGGTAAGAAATATTCAGAGGCTGCAAAGTTAATTGACCGCGCAACCTTTTATGAGCCCGCTGATGCGATTGCTCTGGTAAAGAAGACCGCAGTTGCAAAATTTGATGAAACAATTGAAGCGCACATCAGAACCGGTTGTGACGGGCGTCACGCCGAGCAGCAGATTCGTGGAGCTGTTGTGCTTCCGAACGGAACCGGTAAGACTGTAAGAGTACTGGTATTCGCTAAGGGAGACAAAGTCGGCGAAGCAGAGGCTGCAGGTGCAGATTATGTGGGCGGCGATGAGCTGATCCCCAAAATCCAGAATGAAGGCTGGCTTGATTTCGATGTAGTAGTAGCTACACCCGATATGATGGGCGTGGTTGGTCGTCTTGGTAAGGTTCTCGGACCTAAGGGCCTCATGCCCAATCCTAAGGCAGGTACCGTAACCATGGATGTGGCTAAGGCTATTGCTGATATTAAGGCAGGTAAGATTGAGTACAGACTTGATAAGACCAACATTGTGCATGTTCCGGTTGGTAAAGCATCCTTCTCTGAGGAAGCTCTCTCCGAGAACTTCAATGCATTGATGGACGCAATCGTTAAGGCTAAGCCAAGCGCATTGAAGGGTCAGTACTTAAAGAGCATTACTTTGACCAGCACTATGGGACCTGGCGTAAAGGTAAGTGTAGCCAAGTTCTAATAGATGGATTGAACATGGGAAAATGATAGACCCAAGCTTTCTTCGGAAAAGATTCTCCGGAAAAGCTTGGGTTTGTTTGTAAAAGTACTTGACAAGAATTAAACAGCGTGATATCATATTTCTCGGTCGTCAGACCATGCCGAAGACAGCAGGTGCCTAAGGATCCGCTAGGATTCATATAGAGGCATAAGTATACAAACGCCTGCCGAGGAAAGTGAGTTAGAATATCCTTCTGATATAACACCTTCCTGTCTTTGCAGGGAGGTTTTTTTGAACTCCTTTCGGCGAAAAAATCTAAAAGGAGGTATTAAAATGGCAAAGGTTGAGTTAAAGCAGCCCGTTGTGGAAGAGATTTCCGCAAATATTAAGGATGCCCAGTCTGTTGTTTTGGTAGACTACCGCGGACTTACCGTTGAGCAGGATACCGAGCTTCGTAAGGCATTGCGTGAAGCCGGAGTTACTTACAAAGTGTACAAGAACACCATGATGGTTCGCGCATTCAAGGGAACTGACTTTGAAGCACTTGCTCCTTATCTTGAGGGACCCAGCGCAGCAGCGATCTCTACCACAGATGCTACAGCACCTGCAAGAGTACTTGCTGATTTCGCTAAGAAGGCTGACAAACTTGAGATCAAGGCCGGTGTTGTGGAGGGAACTCTCTACGATGCTAAGGGTATGCAGACAATTGCAAGCATTCCTTCCAGAGAAGTGCTTATTTCCAAGTTGCTTGGCAGCTTGCAGAGCCCGATCACCAATTTCGCTCGTGTCATGAACCAGCTGGCCGAAAAAGGCGGCGCAAGCGCAAGCGAAGCACCTGCAGCAGAATAAAGCTGCAAATGTCGGGATATTGCCCGGCGCAACTAACTAATTCAATGATTATAAGAAAATGGAGGATAATAAAATGGCTAAATTAACAGCTCAGGAAATGATCGATGCGATCAAAGAGATGTCCGTTCTGGAACTGAATGAACTTGTAAAGGCTTGCGAAGAGGAGTTTGGTGTATCCGCAGCAGCAGGCGTTGTAGTAGCAGCAGCTGGTCCTGCCGCAGCAGCAGCTGAGGAGAAGACTGAGTTTGATGTAGAGCTGACCGAGGTTGGCGCTGAGAAGGTTAAGGTTATCAAGGTTGTTCGTGAGATCACCGGTCTTGGCCTGAAGGAAGCAAAGGATCTTGTTGATGGCGCTCCTAAGATGCTCAAGGAGGGCGCTTCCAAGGAAGAAGCTGAGGACATCAAGAAGAAGGTTGAGGAAGTTGGCGCAAAGGTTACTCTTAAGTAATCAAGGCCTTTCCGATGAGAACGCGGACGAGTTATGTTTTTTACGAGAGTTCGCGATTGCTTGAAAATTCAAAAAATTGCGGATAGCCGATATCCGCTTCCAAAAGAAGAAAGGGGGTTCGTCGTATGACGAAGCCACCTTTCTCTTTTTCCTTTTCTCTTTTCATGATTCACTTCTGACTGATATACGATCAATACGGTTGACAGATCTTGATCAAGATTGGCTGATCGAAAGAAGTAATTCGCTTTTTCTGACTTATAATAAAATTCTGAAGCAAAAAAATTCTGAATTAATGAAATTTCCCTTGACCTGTTGAAAAGTTTGTGTTAAGATGATAAATGCGCTATTGTCGTGTAATGGGATAACTATGCCTAAAAATCGATATTTTAGTGCTGCTTGCTTATAATTGAGGCATGAAATCAGAAAGAACGGGGTGAAATGTCAATGGAAAAGAACAGAATACGTCCAATTGCCGGTTCCAAGGTTATGCGTATGAGTTATTCAAGACGGGAAGAAACATTGGAAATGCCCAATCTGATCGAGGTCCAGAAGGATTCTTATCAGTGGTTTTTAAGCGAAGGCTTGAAAGAAGCGTTTGATGATATCTCTCCCATCGTTGATTACGGTGGATCAATGAGCCTGGAATTTGTGGACTTTAAGCTGTGCGAGGATGATGTTAAGTATTCTATTGAGGAATGTAAAGAGAGAGATGCGAATTATGCGGCTCCCTTAAAAGTAAGGGTTCGTCTTTTTATTAATAAAGAAGAGCCGGAAGTTGTTGAACATGAGATATTCATGGGAGACCTTCCCTTGATGACTGCGACCGGTACCTTTATTATCAACGGCGCAGAGCGTGTCATTGTAAGCCAGTTGGTTCGTTCCCCCGGAATTTATTATGCCATCACTCATGATAAAATCGGTAAACAGCTCTTTGCCTGCACGGTAATTCCTAACCGTGGTGCATGGTTGGAGTATGAGACCGATTCCAATGACGTGTTCTATGTTCGTGTTGATAGAACAAGAAAGGTGCCTATCACTGTTTTGATCCGTGCACTTGGTGTGGGTACAAACGAGGAGATTCTTGAGCTTTTTGGTGACGAGCCCAAGATCCTTGCAAGCTTTGAAAAGGATCCCGCTACAAATTACGAAGAGGGTCTTTTGGAGCTCTATAAAAAGATCAGACCCGGCGAGCCTCTCAGTGTGGAGAGTGCAGACAGCCTGATCAAGGCGATGTTCTTTGATCCTCGCCGCTATGATCTGGCGAAGGTCGGAAGATACAAATTCAACAAGAAGCTGGCTTTGCGCAATCGCATCCGCAATCAGATCCTTGCAGAGGATGCTGTGGATCCCGTAAATGGCGATGTTATCGCAAAGGCCGGGGACAAGGTCACTGCTGAGATAGCAGACGAGATCCAGAATGCTGCTGTTCCCTATGTTATGATTCAGACAGAGGAACGCAACGTCAAGGTTCTTTCAAATATGATGGTAAATCTTACCACCTACGTGGATTGCGATCCCAGAGACTTCGGCATCCATGAGATGGTTTATTATCCTGTGCTCGCAAAAATCCTTGAGGAGTTTGGCGAGGATGAGGAGAAACTGGGAGAAGCGCTTCAGAAGAATGTGCATGAACTGGTGCCCAAACACATTACTGTTGAAGATATTTTTGCGTCCATCAATTATAATATGCATTTGGAGTATGGTTTGGGCAAGGATGATGATATTGATCATCTGGGCAACAGACGTATCCGTGCGGTTGGTGAACTGCTTCAGAATCAATATCGAATCGGTCTTTCCAGAATGGAGAGAGTTGTGCGTGAGCGTATGACAACGCATGATACCGAGGAGATTTCCCTTCAGAATCTGATCAATATCAAACCTGTGACAGCAGCTGTCAAAGAGTTCTTTGGATCATCACAGCTGTCTCAGTTTATGGATCAGAACAACCCGCTCGGTGAGTTGACCCATAAGAGACGTCTTTCGGCATTGGGCCCCGGCGGTCTGTCCCGTGACCGTGCAGGATTTGAAGTGCGTGATGTACATTATTCTCACTATGGCAGAATGTGTCCTATTGAGACGCCCGAAGGTCCCAACATCGGCTTGATCAACTCCCTTGCAAGTTATGCAAGGATTAATGAATATGGTTTTGTCGAAGCTCCGTACAGGAAGATTGACAAGAGCGATCCGAAGAATCCCCGCGTTACGGATGAGGTTATTTACATGACCGCTGACGAGGAGGATAACTATCATGTAGCTCAGGCAAATGAGCAGTTAGACGAGAATGGACATTTTGTCAACAACATGGTTTCCGGTCGTTATCGCGAGGAAACACAGGCATATCCAAAGGCTATGTTTGATTACATGGATGTGTCTCCTAAGATGGTATTCTCGGTGGCAACAGCGCTGATCCCGTTCCTTGAGAACGACGATGCAAACCGTGCCCTGATGGGTTCCAACATGCAGCGTCAGGCAGTGCCTCTGCTTCTTACCGAGGCGCCTGTTGTAGGTACAGGTATGGAAGTGAAGACGGCAGTCGATTCAGGTGTCTGCGTGGTTGCAAAGAAGGCAGGTACTGTCGATTATGTCGCATCTAATACGATTACAATCAATTATGACGAGGGCGGCAGTGAGGAGTACCATCTGACAAAGTTCTCCCGTTCCAACCAGTCCAACTGTTATAACCAGAAGCCGATCGTATTTAAGGGTGATCATGTTGTGGCAGGTCAGGTTATTGCCGATGGCCCTTCCACCTCCCAGGGTGAGTTGGCACTTGGTAAGAACCCGCTTATCGGTTTCATGACATGGGAAGGATACAACTACGAGGATGCGGTTCTGCTTTCTGAGAGACTGGTGCAGGAAGATGTCTATACTTCCGTACATATCGAGGAATATGAAGCAGAAGCTCGTGATACAAAGCTCGGACCCGAGGAAATTACCAGAGATGTTCCGGGTGTCGGCGATGATGCATTAAAGGATTTGGATGATCGTGGAATCATCCGTATTGGTGCGGAGGTTCGTGCCGGTGATATTCTGGTTGGTAAAGTGACTCCTAAGGGAGAGACGGAGCTGACGGCCGAGGAGAGACTCCTTCGTGCGATCTTCGGCGAGAAAGCAAGAGAAGTTCGTGATACTTCCTTGAAGGTGCCGCACGGTGAATATGGTATTGTAGTTGATGCAAAGGTATTTACCCGCGAGAACAGTGACGAGCTTTCACCCGGAGTAAACCAAACAGTTAGAATTTATATCGCACAGAAGAGAAAGATTTCTGTTGGTGATAAGATGGCAGGTCGTCATGGAAACAAGGGTGTGGTTTCACGTGTGCTTCCCGTTGAGGATATGCCGTATTTGCCAAACGGACGTCCTTTGGACATCGTGCTGAATCCTCTTGGCGTGCCTTCCCGTATGAATATCGGTCAGGTATTGGAGATCCATCTTTCTCTGGCTGCCAAGGCACTCGGCTTTAATGTTGCAACGCCCGTATTTGATGGCGCAAACGAGCGCGACATCATGGATACGCTGGACCTCGCAAATGATTATGCAAACCTGCCTTTTGATAGTGCAGAGGCAAAGAAATGGAAAGCCGATGGACTGACAACGACAGCGGACGGCAGAGAATGGAAGGGAGAGACCTTTGAGAGCAAGCATAAAGATGAATTGCTTCCGGAGGTTATGGAATATTTGTCCGAGAACAGAGAGCACAGAAAGCTTTGGAAGGGTGTTCCGATTTCAAGAGATGGTAAGGTTCGTCTTAGAGACGGGCGTACCGGTGAATTCTTTGACAGCCCTGTAACCATCGGACATATGCATTATTTGAAACTCCACCATTTGGTAGATGATAAGATCCACGCACGTTCAACCGGACCGTACTCGCTGGTTACACAGCAGCCGCTGGGTGGTAAAGCGCAGTTCGGTGGCCAGCGTTTCGGAGAAATGGAAGTTTGGGCGCTGGAGGCATACGGCGCATCCTACACATTGCAGGAAATCCTGACTGTGAAATCCGATGATGTGATCGGACGTGTTAAGACTTATGAAGCAATCATCAAGGGAGACAATATTCCGCCCGCAGGTATTCCCGAATCCTTCAAGGTGCTTCTGAAAGAGCTCCAGGCACTGGGACTTGATGTGAGAGTACTTGGTGAGGACGGTGAGGAAGTCCAGATCATGGAGAATATTGATTACGGTGATACAGATTACCGTTTTGATCTTGATGAGGACCGCAAATATAACGATTATGATGCTAATTCGCTTGGAGCGATGGGATATCAGACCAAGGAATTCAGCGATGACGGCGAGTTCGTAGACGCTGAACCGGAAGGTGAGTTCGAGGAGGATGACTATAGTGACGATTCCTTCGACGATGAGGATGATATGTAACTGTCCATAGAGCAAATTAGTAGAAAGGGAGTGCCATAAATGCCAGAAATGAACAAAGAGAATTATCAGGCAATGACGTTTGATGCGATTAAGATCGGCCTTGCTTCACCGGAGAAGATCCGTGAGTGGTCCCATGGCGAGGTAACAAAGCCCGAAACCATCAACTACAGAACCTTAAAGCCTGAGAAGGACGGTCTGTTCTGCGAAAGGATCTTTGGACCGCAGAAGGATTGGGAGTGTCATTGCGGTAAGTATAAAAAGATTCGCTATAAGGGTGTTGTCTGCGACCGATGTGGCGTAGAAGTAACCAAGGCCAGCGTTCGTAGAGAGCGTATGGGACATATTGAGCTAGCTGCTCCTGTATCCCACATTTGGTATTTTAAGGGTATCCCCAGCAGGATGGGACTGATTCTTGATCTGTCCCCCCGTGTGCTGGAAAAGGTACTTTACTTTGCATCATATATTGTGCTTGATCCCGGCGACAGCAATTTGGAGTATAAGCAGATCCTGTCCGAGAAGGAATATCAGAGCGCAAGAGAGACATGGGGCAATAAGTTCCGTGTAGGAATGGGTGCAGAAGCTATCAAAGAGCTTTTGCAGGCGATCGACCTTGAAAAGGAAGCTACCGAGCTCAGTGAAGGGCTTGCAGATTCTACAGGTCAGAAGCGCGCCCGTATTGTAAAGAGACTGGAAGTTGTTGAGGCGTTCCGAGGATCTCATAACAAACCCGAATGGATGGTGATGGATGTGATCCCTGTGATCCCACCCGATCTTCGTCCTATGGTACAATTGGATGGTGGCCGTTTCGCAACCTCCGACTTAAATGATCTTTACAGAAGAATCATTAACAGAAACAATCGTTTGAAGAGGCTTTTGGAGCTCGGCGCGCCGGATATTATCGTGCGTAACGAGAAAAGAATGCTTCAGGAAGCGGTGGATGCACTGATTGACAACGGTCGCCGCGGCAGACCTGTTACCGGCCCCGGCAACAGAGCGCTGAAATCCCTGTCCGATATGCTGAAGGGTAAATCCGGACGTTTCCGTCAGAACCTGCTCGGTAAACGTGTTGACTATTCAGGACGTTCAGTTATCGTGGTTGGGCCCGAACTAAAGATATATCAGTGCGGTCTGCCTAAGGAAATGGCTATCGAGCTGTTCAAACCCTTTGTTATGAAAGAGCTTGTTGCAAAGGGGATCAGCCAGAATATTAAAAATGCGAAGAAACTGGTAGAGAGACTGGATACGCAGGTATGGGATGTGCTGGAAGAAGTAATCAAGGAGCATCCTGTTATGCTAAACCGTGCGCCGACACTGCACAGACTTGGTATTCAGGCATTCGAGCCTATTCTGGTAGAAGGTAAGGCAATTAAACTGCATCCCCTTGTTTGTACCGCATTTAACGCGGACTTCGATGGTGACCAGATGGCAGTGCATCTTCCTTTGTCGGTTGAGGCACAGGCCGAGTGTCGTTTCCTGTTGCTTTCGCCCAATAACCTGTTAAAGCCTTCTGATGGCGGCCCTGTTGCGGTTCCGTCACAGGATATGGTACTTGGTATTTACTATCTGACACAGGAGAGACCCGGAGCGATCGGTGAGGGCAAGTTTTTCAAGAGTGTCAATGAAGCAATCCTTGCTTATGAGAATCAGGTGATCACACTGCATTCACGTATCAAAGTGCGTGTCACCAAGAAGAATGCAGACGGTGAGGAAGTGATGGGGAATGTTGAGTCTACGCTTGGCAGATTCCTGTTTAACGAGATCCTTCCGCAGGATCTGGGATTTGTGGATAGAAACGACCCTGAGAACCTGTTGAAGCTTGAGGTTGATTTCCATGTCGGCAAGAAGGGGCTTAAGCAGATCCTTGAAAAGGTTATCAATACCCATGGAGCATCCAAGACTGCTGAGGTACTTGATGATGTAAAGGCGATCGGTTACAAATACTCCACAAGAGCAGCGATGACCGTATCTATTTCCGATATGACCGTGCCTTCACAGAAGCCGCAGATGCTCGCCGATGCTCAGGCGACGGTAGATAAGATTTCTGCAAACTTCCGTCGCGGATTGATCACTGAGGAAGAGAGATATCGTGCAGTCGTTGAAACATGGAATGAAACAGATAAAGAACTGACGGATGTACTTCTGAAGGGTCTTGATAAGTATAATAATATCTTCATGATGGCGGATTCCGGTGCCCGTGGTTCCAACCAGCAGATCAAGCAGTTGGCGGGTATGCGTGGTTTGATGGCAGATACAACAGGTAGAACCATTGAGTTGCCTATTAAGTCAAACTTCCGTGAAGGTTTGGACGTACTTGAGTATTTCATGTCCGCACATGGTGCACGTAAAGGACTTTCCGATACAGCGCTTCGTACAGCGGACTCCGGTTACCTGACAAGAAGAATGGTTGATGTATCTCAGGAGCTGTCCATTCGTGAGACAGACTGCAGTATTGGCAGAGATGAGATACCGGGTATGGTAGTGAAGGCATTTACCGACGGTAAGGAGACCATTGAGAGCTTAAAGGATCGTATCACGGGCAGATTTACCTGTGAGGATATCTTTGATAAGGACGGCAATATGATCGTGAAGCACAATCATATGATTACGCCGAGCCGTGCGGCAAAGATCCTTTCCATAGGTGTGAATAAAGATGGTGAGCCTATCGAAGAAGTGAAGATCCGTACGATCCTGACCTGTCGTTCCAAGTTCGGTATTTGCGCAAAGTGCTATGGCGCGAACATGGCAACCGGTGAGGCGGTACAGGTAGGTGAGGCTGTCGGCATTATTGCGGCACAGTCCATCGGTGAACCGGGTACACAGTTGACCATGAGAACCTTCCATACCGGTGGTGTGGCAGGTGATGATATCACTCAGGGTCTTCCCAGAGTTGAAGAGCTTTTCGAGGCGCGTAAGCCGAAGGGACTTGCAATTATCGCAGAATTTGGCGGTGTCGCTGAGATCAAGGATACCAAGAAAAAACGTGAGGTTGTTATCACAAATAATGAGACCGGAGAATCCAAGACATATCTGATTCCTTACGGTTCACGTATTAAAGTCTTGGATGGACAGGAGCTCGAGGCCGGTGACGAATTGACAGAGGGTAGCGTAAATCCTCATGATCTGCTTAAGATCAAGGGTATCCGTGCAGTACAGGATTACATGCTCCGTGAGGTTCAGCGTGTATATCGTCTGCAAGGTGTAGATATTTCCGACAAGCATATTGAAGTGATCGTTCGTCAGATGCTTAAGAAGACCAGGATCGAGGAGAGCGGAGATACCGAGTTCCTTCCCGGTACGCTTGTGGATGTCCTTGAGTATGAGGATATAAACGAAGAATTGATCAAGGAAGGCAAGACCCCTGCAGAAGGCAAGCAGGTAATGCTTGGTATTACCAAGGCAGCACTTGCAACGAATTCCTTCATGTCCGCAGCATCTTTCCAGGAGACTACAAAAGTTCTTACAGAAGCTGCGATCAAGGGTAAGATCGATCCTCTGATCGGTTTGAAGGAGAATGTTATCATTGGTAAGCTGATTCCTGTAGGAACCGGCATGAAGAGATATCGCAGTACAACACTCAGCACGGATTTCGCAAATAGCGATGATGCTGTGCTTGATCTGGGAGATCCTGAAGATTTTGAGGTTTCCGAGACAGTTACAGAGTAGTACATGAAAGGATGACAGATTTATGAAATTACAGGAAAGGCTGCCTATTACAGGCGGCCTTTTCCCTACAGGTGATACGGGAATATGCATCTATTGTACAGAAATGTCTTGGCCGGATGAATAAAGAAAGAGATGCCTTGGCATCGACGATGGCAAAATATACAAAAAAGGAGAAGCTGAGATGAAAGTATTGGTTACAGGCGTTAAGGGGCAGCTCGGATATGATGTTGTCCGTGAATTGGAAAAGCGTGGTATGGAAGCTGTCGGTGTTGATATTGAAGAGATGGACATCACAGATGCTGAAAGTGTGGATCATGTGATAACAAAAGCAAACCCTGATGCCGTGATTCATTGTGCGGCATATACCGCAGTCGATGCAGCGGAGGAGAATGAGGAAATCTGCAGAAAAGTAAATGCGGATGGTCCCCGGAATATTGCCAAGGTTTGTAAAAAGCTGGATATCAAGATGATACAGATCAGCACGGACTACGTATTTAACGGTCAGGGAGAAAAGGTTTGGGAACCGGATGATCCCTGCGGTCCGCAGAGTGTATACGGACAAACAAAATACGAAGGAGAACTGGCTGTAAGAGAGATCCTTCAAAAATATTTTATCGTCAGGATTGCATGGGTTTTCGGCGTGAACGGCAAGAATTTTGTAAAAACGATGCTTCGTCTGGCTGAAACGCATGATACGCTGACTGTTGTAAATGACCAGTTCGGTTCGCCAACTTATACATTTGATCTGGCCAGACTGCTCGTTGATATGGTTCAAACAGAAGAATATGGCATCTATCATGCGACGAATGAAGGGTTTTGCTCCTGGTATGATTTCGCATGTGCCATCTTTGAAAAGGCAGGGAAAAAGGTGACGGTAAAGCCTGTCAGCACAGCAGAGTATGGTGCAAAGGCGTTTCGCCCTTCCAACAGTCGTATGAGCAAAGAAAAACTGACACAGAAAGGCTTTGAAAGACTGCCTTCCTGGGAGGATGCACTGGAGAGATATCTGAAAGAGATACTGTAAATCACGAGGTTGAAGAATACAAAATGCCATAATGCCATAAAAATGGCCATAAAAATAGCCAAAAGCCATAAAATTTTGTTGACAAGGGATTTTTAAACAAGTATACTATTTTAGTGTGCCCCTATAGAAACTGTTTTTGATAGGAATGGATTCGGGGACGCATATAAATATTCTATAAGAAGAAAGAGGTGAAACAGAATGCCAACATTTAACCAGTTAGTTAGAAAGGGACGTCAGACTTCCGTTAAGAAGTCTACCGCACCTGCACTGCAGAAGGGTTACAACTCTCTTCACAAGAAAGCGACGGATGTTGCCGCTCCTCAGAAGCGTGGTGTATGTACTGCAGTTAAGACTGCAACGCCCAAGAAGCCTAACTCCGCTCTTAGAAAGATCGCCAGAGTTCGTCTTTCCAACGGAATTGAAGTTACAAGCTACATTCCCGGCGAAGGTCACAATCTTCAGGAGCACAGTGTTGTACTGATCCGTGGCGGAAGAGTAAAGGATCTGCCCGGTACCAGATACCACATCATTCGTGGTACATTGGATACAGCAGGTGTTGCTAACCGTAAGCAGGCTCGTTCCAAGTACGGCGCTAAGAAGCCCAAGGCTGCCAAGAAGTAATCTGCAGACTTGATGATTGGAGCGTATATGCGCTCCGGGACCACAAAAACGAAACTAAGAAAAGTGTTGGAATTCTGTCATACAGATATACCGCACGAACACTTGGGGAAACACATGTGAGTACCGATGAATTAACGTTAATATTTCATTGTTAAGGAGGGAAGAAACGTGCCGAGAAAAGGACATATTCAAAAGAGAGATGTACTTGCTGATCCTTTGTACAACAACAAGGTCGTAACCAAGCTGATCAACAATATCATGCTTGACGGCAAGAAGGGCGTAGCCCAGAAGATTGTTTACGGAGCATTTGCAAAGGTAGAAGAAAAATCCGGTAAGCAGGCAATCGAGGTGTTTGAAGAAGCTATGAACAACATCATGCCTGTACTTGAAGTGAAGGCAAGACGTATCGGTGGTGCCACCTATCAGGTACCTATCGAGGTAAGAGCTGACAGACGTCAGGCTTTGGGCCTTCGTTGGCTTACCATGTTCTCACGTAAGAGAAGTGAGAAGACCATGGAAGAGAGACTTGCAAACGAGATTCTCGATGCAGCAAACAATACCGGCGCTGCTGTTAAGAGAAAAGAAGACATGCATAAGATGGCAGAAGCAAACAAGGCTTTTGCTCATTACAGATTTTAGTTGTCAATAGGACGATAGGAGGAAATCAATGGCTGGAAGAGAATATCCATTAGAGAGAACCAGAAATATTGGTATTATGGCTCATATCGATGCCGGTAAGACAACTACTACGGAGCGTATCCTGTATTATACTGGTGTTAACTACAAGATCGGTGATACCCATGAAGGTACTGCTACCATGGACTGGATGGAACAGGAGCAGGAGAGAGGTATTACCATTACTTCAGCAGCAACCACCTGTCACTGGACTCTTGAAAAAGAGACAAAGCCCATGGAAGGTGCGCTGGAGCATCGTATCAATATTATCGACACACCCGGACACGTTGACTTCACGGTAGAAGTTGAGCGTTCTTTAAGAGTGTTGGACGGCGCTGTAGGCGTGTTCTGTGCAAAGGGTGGTGTTGAACCGCAGTCTGAGAATGTATGGCGTCAGGCTGACACATACAATGTACCCCGTATGGCATTCGTCAATAAGATGGACATCCTGGGTGCAAACTTCTACGGCTGTGTAGAGCAGATCAAGAACAGACTTGGCAAGAATGCTATTGTTCTTCAGCTTCCCATCGGTAAGGAAGATGAATTCAAGGGAATCATCGACCTGTTTGAAATGAAAGCATACATTTACAACGATGAGAAGGGTGATGATATCACAGTTACCGATGACCTCGGCGACATGAAGGAAGATGCTGAACTGTATCGTTCCGAATTGATCGAAAAAATCTGCGAGTTGGATGACGACCTTACCATGATGTATCTGGAAGGGGAAGAACCCAGCACAGAGCAGCTGAAAGCTGCACTTCGTAAGGGAACCTGCGAATGTACTGCTGTACCGGTATGTTGCGGTACTGCATACAGAAACAAAGGTGTTCAGAAGCTTCTTGATGCAATTATCGAGTATATGCCTTCACCTCTTGACATCCCGCCCATCAAAGGTGTTGATATGGATGGCAATGAGACCGTAAGACATTCTTCCGATGAAGAGCCTTTTTCCGCTCTTGCATTTAAGATCATGAGCGATCCTTTCGTAGGTAAGCTTGCTTATTTCCGTGTTTATTCCGGAACGATCAACTCCGGTTCTTATGTTTACAACTCCACAAAGGATAAGAAGGAACGTGTAGGCCGTTTGCTCCAGATGCATGCAAACAAGCGTGCAGAGCTTGATAAGGTTTACTCCGGAGATATCGCTGCAGCAGTTGGATTTAAGTTCACCTCTACCGGTGATACCATCTGTGATGAGCAGCATCCTGTAATCCTTGAGTCTATGGAGTTCCCTGAGCCCGTTATCGAGCTTGCTATCGAGCCCAAGACCAAAGCAGGTCAGGGTAAGATGGGCGAGGCTTTGGCAAAGCTGGCTGAGGAAGATCCGACTTTCCGTGCTCATACGAATCAGGAAACAGGACAAACCATTATTGCAGGTATGGGTGAGCTCCATTTGGAGATCATCGTTGACCGTCTGCTTCGTGAGTTTAAGGTGGAGGCAAATGTAGGTGCGCCTCAGGTTGCATACAAGGAAGCATTTACCAAGGCTGTTGAAGTTGATTCCAAATACGCTAAGCAGTCCGGTGGACGTGGTCAGTATGGTCATTGTAAAGTGAAATTCGAGCCTATGGAGGCTAACTGCACCAAGTTCGAATTTGATCCGAAGGCCAACATTCTGATCAATGATCCGCCAACACTCCTGTTCGAGTCCACCGTTGTCGGCGGTGCTATTCCGAAGGAATACATTCCTGCAGTAGGTGAAGGTATTCAGGAGGCTGCACAGGCAGGTATCCTTGGAGGATTCCCTGTACTTGGTGTTCATGCAAATGTATATGACGGATCATACCATGAGGTAGACTCATCCGAAATGGCATTCCATATTGCAGGTTCCATGGCATTTAAAGAGGCTATGCAGAAGGCAAGTCCCGTATTGCTTGAGCCCATCATGAAGGTTGAGGTTACCATGCCCGAGGAGTACATGGGTGATGTTATCGGTGATCTGAACTCCCGCCGCGGTCGTGTAGATGGTATGGATGACATCGGCGGTGGTAAGATGGTACGTGCTTTTGTACCGCTTGCAGAGATGTTCGGATATTCCACAGACCTTCGTTCTAAGACACAGGGTCGTGGAAACTACTCCATGTTCTTTGAAAAATACGAGCAGGTTCCTAAGAACGTGCAGGACAAGGTACTGGCAGCAAAGGCTAAGTAGATTTATAATCAGGGCGGTGGATACCGCCCGATGTAAGAAATAGCGATATTTCCAAAATATGACTTGAAAAACTGACTGAAATTTAATATAATTAAGGACAGCCGAGTTAAATCACGCCGAAGTGCGGGATAACCACTTCGGTGAAGAAAAAAACAGATTTGTTTAAGGAGGATTTGAGTAATGGCTAAAGCTAAATTTGAAAGAACCAAAGCCCATTGTAACATTGGTACCATTGGTCACGTTGACCATGGTAAAACCACTCTGACCGCTGCAATCACCAAGGTGCTTGCTGAGAGAGTTCCCGGAAACGAGAAGGTTGACTTTGAGAACATTGATAAGGCTCCTGAAGAGAGAGAGCGTGGTATTACCATTTCTACCGCTCACGTTGAGTATCAGACTGCTAACAGACACTATGCACACGTTGACTGCCCTGGCCACGCTGACTATGTAAAGAACATGATCACTGGTGCTGCACAGATGGACGGTGCTATCCTCGTAGTAGCTGCTACTGATGGTGTTATGGCACAGACCAAGGAGCACATCCTTCTGTCCCGTCAGGTAGGCGTTCCTTATATCGTAGTATTCATGAATAAGTGTGATATGGTTGATGATCCTGAGCTTCTTGAGCTCGTTGAGATGGAGATCACCGAGCAGTTGGAAGAGTATGATTTCACTGATTGCCCTATCATCAAGGGTTCTGCTCTGAAGGCTCTTGAGGATCCTAACGGCGAGTGGGGAGACAAGATCATGGAGCTGATGGATACTGTAGACAGCTACATTCCTGATCCTCAGCGTGATACTGATAAGCCTTTCCTTATGCCTGTCGAGGACGTATTCACCATTACCGGTCGTGGTACTGTTGCTACCGGTCGTGTAGAGCGTGGTACACTTCATCTTAACGAGGAAGTTGAAATCGTTGGTATTAAGGAAGAGACCAAGAAGACCGTTGTTACCGGTATCGAGATGTTCCGTAAGATGCTGGATGAGGCAATGGCTGGTGATAACATTGGTGCACTGCTTCGTGGCGTTCAGAGAACAGAAATCGAGCGTGGTCAGGTTTTGGCTAAGCCTGGTACTGTAACCTGCCACAGAAAGTTTACCGCACAGGTATACGTTCTGACCAAGGATGAAGGTGGTCGTCATACGCCTTTCTTCAACAACTATCGTCCTCAGTTCTATTTCAGAACAACAGACGTTACTGGTGTCTGCAACCTGCCTGCAGGTGTTGAGATGTGCATGCCTGGTGATAACGTAGAGATGACCATCGAACTGATTCATCCCATCGCTATGGAGCAGGGTCTTACCTTCGCTATCCGTGAAGGTGGTAGAACCGTTGGTTCCGGCCGTGTAGCTACCATCATTGAGTAATCAATAAAAAAGTCAATAAAATCAAGGCTTCCGAGGACTTCCTCGGGAGCCTTTTTTATGCAAAGAACGCTTTAACATGATAAAGTAAAATGCCCCGTGGCTCTATTTTGGCTCTATTTTTTCAAAAGATAGAGCCAAGAGGGCATAAAAGACTCCCGAGAAGGAAGCTCTCGGGAGTATGTATTTACTGATTATTTGCAGCGTCTCTTGCTTTTTGGGCTTCTTCCTTGGCATGCTTCTTTGCTTGTTCTTTATAGTCAGGATGATCCAATTTGTATTGCCTTTCTTGAGCAACCATATTTTTTATCCATTCATCCCTTTCTTTTCTTGTCGCGTTGCCAGGATAAGGAGTGTTTTGCGCGCGTATGATTTCAGAAACATAAGCATCTTCATAGGCTTCTATGTATTTTTCCTTCATGACTTCAGGCAGATCCGCCTGCATGATGAATCCGTAATAATCTCCTCCAGAGAGGATGAATTCATGTATTTTTTCCTGAGCCTCATCTGAACGGCCTATGCCGGTCATGTACTCTTTCCAGTTATGTCCTTCGAGCATCAGTTCCATCTGAATTTCTTCTGCAATGTTTGTCAGTCTGGCAGCATATTCTTCTTTGGTTTCGCCATTTGACTTTGTATTCCATCTTTTTGAGGACAATGCAGAATTGGCTTTTTCCATATAATCCAGATAAGCGTCAAACTTAAAGAAGGTTGGTTTGATTCTTGTTTGATCAATGCAGGATTGTATGGTGATGTTCTCGAGAGGGATGATCTCGTCGCCGTTTTTTATTTGTATGTATTTGGAAAGCTCCGGATTAATCGCAAAGGCGGTTTGATTATCGGGATCCTGTTTTTCGGGTGGATTAGCTTTCAGCGTGCCATTTGCATACAGTAAAAACAGCAGCTGGTAAAAATCACCCAAATAAGAATAGTCCGTATACTGTTTGGGTATGCCTTCGAATATCATTCGGGGCAGTCTTAAGGCTTCGCACATTTTGTCGATGACTTCAATTCCCGGAACCATTTTGTTTGTTTCGTATTTTCGAATGGAAACAGGGTGGATTCCCGTTATCTTTGCAAGATCATTAGAAGAAAGTTGATATATTTCACGAAGCTTCTTGATTCTTTCGGCTATGTCCATGCTCAATCATCTCCTTTTCGGATATTTCTTCCATACAAGCATTATAACACGACGGTAGCGACTAAGCTACAAAAACTTTTGAAACTTTTCAAAAAACTATTGACAGTAGCGACCTCGCTACATATAATGAGACTATAAACAATGTAGCGACAACGCTACACAAAAGAAAATTAAAAAGAAGGAGGATGAAAAATGAATAACGCAAAGATTTACCTGACGGCTGAAGAAGTGGCGAAGATCCTGGGAATATCGAAGGGTCACTCCTACAAGCTCATCAGGAAGATGAACAAGGAACTGGAAGCGAAAGGTTTTCTGTTTGTGGCAGGAAAGATTCCAGTAGCGTATTTTGAAGAACGCTACTATGGATTCACGGCTTGAGAGGGAGGGTAAAAATGCCGGTTTACAAGGACGGGGATTCCGGTACGTGGAGAAGTCAGTTTTATTATTCTGACTGGACCGGAAAAAGACAAAAGAAAAACAAGAGAGGCTTTAAGACCAAACGAGAGGCTCAGCAGTTTGAAGCGGAATTCGTTCGGGTAGCCAAGGCCGACATGGACATGACGCTTGGTTCCTTCACTGAGATATATTTCAAGGATAAGGAAGTGGAACTGAAGCAGAGATCCATGAGAAACAAGCGGTACATGATCAGGACGCACGTTATTCCTTACCTGGGCGAGAAGAAAATGAACGAGATCGCTCCTGCGGACATCATTGCCTGGCAGAAGGCAATCAAGGAGAACAATGATTTTTCGGAAGCGTACCTCAGAATGCTGCAGAATCAGGTGACGGCGCTTTTCATTCACGCCTCCAGGATCTATTCGCTGAAGGACAACCCATGCAAGAAAGTGAAGAAGATGGGCCGATCAGACGGAAGAAGTCTTGTCTTTTGGACGCTGAGCGAATATCAAAAGTTCATTGACACCTTTAGCAGGGAAAGCATGCATTTCGTCATGTTTGAGATCCTGTTTTGGACGGGGATGAGGGAAGGCGAGCTGCTGGCGCTTACAATGAACGACATTGATCTCGGACAGCTGCAGATTAAGATCACCAAAACCTATTATCGCATGAAGATGGAAGACGTGATCACGGAGCCAAAGACGGACAATTCCGTCAGAACGGTCGCGATTCCTCAATTCCTGGCGGATGAGATTAGCGCTTATTACGACAGGTTGTACAAGCATCCGACGGACGCAAGGCTCTTTCCCATCGTCGCGGAAGCGTTGCAGCACACCATGAAACGTCACATTGCAAAGGCTGGGGTAAAGAAGATCCGCGTTCACGATTTGCGCCATTCACATTGCGCGTATCTGATCAACCAGGGCGTGCAGCCACTGATCATTAAGGAGAGGCTCGGACATAAGGACATCAAGATCACGCTGAATACCTATGGACATCTGTATCCGAGTGAACAGAAAAAGATCGCAGACCTGCTGAACAATTTGAACGCAAATAAAAATGCCCCTGCCGATATCGACAAGGGCTAAGCAGAGTAGCAAAGTTGGGACTTTGACATACTCCATCTCGCAAATTCAGTATATCAGAGTCCCTGCATTATGTACACAGGAAAATGAAAACGGAGGAAATAAATTGGATTTAGCTTATTCGACGGGAAACGAGATTGTCGATCAGGTGGCGGAAATTAGCATTACGGGAAACATCGTTCCCCTTGCATGGTTCCAGACGCTGACGGGGGAATCAGGAAAGCCAATGCTCCTGGCAATTGACCTGCTGGCAGACATCGTGTACTGGTACAGACCGAAGGAAATCAGGGACGAAGGGACGGGAGACCTGCTTAGATTTGAGAAAAGGTTTAAGGCAGATCTGCTTCAGAGAAGCTATCGCCAGATTGAGAATCGATTTGGCGTTACCAAGAAGCAGGCGAGAACGGCGCTCGACTTTCTTTGTAAAAAGGGCGTGATCATAAAACACCTGCGCGACGAACTTACTTCGGAAGGGGTCATGCTTCATAACAACATGTATTTGGAGCTCGTGCCGGAAAAGTTAAGGGAGCTGACCTTTCCACAGGAGACTTACGGTGTGCCCCCAAGGGAACCACCGTCGGTCAAACGGAATACCACGGTGGCTTCAAAAAAGGCAGGAGGTGATGACCTAAAGGGTGCCACAAATACAGAGACGACTACAAGTATTTCTGCTAAAGATTACGACAATCCAATCCATACGGAACCGGATGAGATGGAAGTGATTGAGGCATATGAGCAAATCATTAAGGAGAACATCTCATATGATTGCTTGGTCATGGAAAACAACGGCCGTGACAGAAGTGCCATTGATGAATTGGTATGTCTGCTGACGGAGACAGTCTCAATCAAAAGAAAATCAATCGTCATTAACGGAGCAAAATTTCCTTATGAAGTCGTAAAAAGCCAGCTCTTAAAACTGAACTGTGATCATGTCAGATATGTATTGAACTGCATGAGGGAAAACACGACTAAGATCCGAAACATCAGGAATTATCTTTTGACGGCGCTGTATAACGCGCCCAATACAATTGACAATTATTATCAGGCGGAAGTGAATCATGACATGTACGGAGTTGAATAGGGAGGAAAAGAAAAATGGCACAGAAAACTTATGACGAGAGACTTGAAGAGATTGTAAGAAGGCAGGAACAGTTAAAGGCTCAGGAGCGTGAGATGAGGAAAAAGCATGCGGAGGAAGAACGCAGGAAGAGGACGCGAAGGCTCATAGAGCTAGGTGGAATCGTGGAATCGGTTCTTGGCAGGGATACCACGGAGGAAGACAAAATGCGGCTGCTGAATTTCCTGAAAAGGCAGGAGGCAAACGGAAGATTTTTCACGAAGGCCATGAACGCGGGCAGGGAAGAAAGCGGGGAAGCGGAAGCAGTTAGTGAAAGTTAGCCGTTCCCTTAACTAGTTAAGGGCGCACTTATATGTGGGCGGAGCCCACACATACCACTTCGCTGCGCTTCGTTAGTGCGCTCTCCGAGGGGCGGGGCCAAGGCCCCTGCACCCCCGTTTGGGCCTGCCAGTCAAATCGGATTGCCTCGCAAGGGGGCAGCTCCGGTTTGACTGGCATTCATGCAAGCAAAGGAACACGCGAGCGCGGCGTTGCATGCAAGGGACAAAAAGCAGGGAAGGAGAAAGCAGGTTTGGCAATTTATCATTGCTCCATCAAGATCATAGGGAGAAGTGGGGGACGGTCGGCGGTTGCATCCTCCGCTTATCGGTCAGGTGAGAAGCTTTACAACGAGGAGACGGGGATTACGCATGACTTTTCCAGAAAGCGCGGCGTGATTTTTTCGGAAGTCATCCTGCCGGAAAACGTTCCAAAGGCATACGCGGATCGCGAGATCCTCTGGAACGAGGTGCAGAAAATTGAAAAGAGGTCCGACGCGCAGCTTGCCAGGGAAGTGGAGGTCGCGCTTCCCACGGAGATGACGAGGGAACAGCAGATCGAGTGCGTGCGGTCCTACGTGAAGGAGAACTTCACTTCCAGGGGCATGATCGCGGACTGGGCGCTGCACGACAAGGAAGACGGAAATCCTCACGCGCACGTCATGCTGAGCGTCAGGGGGATGGACGAAAACGAGAAGTGGCTCTCGAAGCAAAAGTCTGTTTACGCCAACGCCAGGGACGATCAGGGAAGGCCGATTTACAATCCCGACATCCCTTCCTATGACGCGGGCGATAAGGAGAACACCGCCCGGTACAGAATTCCCGTCCTGGACAAGGACGGAAATCAAAAGACCAGGGTCCGCGAAGGCAAGGGGACGGAATACCTCTGGGAACGGATATCGGTGCCCGCGAATGACTGGAATGATAGGGCCAGGGCGGAAGAATGGAGAAGGTCATGGGCGGAATGCTGCAACCGTTATTTGCCGCAGGAAGCACGCATAGACCACAGGTCATACAGGAGGCAGGGGATTGAACTGGAGCCGACCATACACGAAGGCGTGGCGGCCAGGCAGATGGAAAAGAGGGGAATCCAGTCTGACCGCTGCCAGACGAACAGGGAGATCCGGGAATGGAACGCGGTGCTTAAGAAAATCAGACAGACCGCGAACGAAATCACGGCGTACGTCATGGAGAAAGCGAGGGGAATCATTGGACGACTTGAAAAGCTTAGAGGAAGTGATCGAGGTATTGAACGCACAGGAAGAGATGCTTGGTCTTTTGGAGACCCAGCAGGACGAGATCGAAACGCTGACCAGGGAGAACGAGGGCCTGAGGGAGAGGCTGGACGAATCCATGCAATTATGCGAGACGCTGACCGGTCAGCTGAAGAAATCGAAGAACATCATGCGGAAACAGTCGGAACAGATCACGAAATTGAAGGAACAGAACAAAGAATTAACGAGCTTAAGGAACTAAAGGCAAGGAAGGAGATGGAGAGGGACGAGCGAATACGAAGGCTTAAACAGAGACAGAACAGACGAGCTACTGACGCTACTGGAGGAGCAGGCGGACGAGATCGACAGACTGACGGAGGAGAATGGGAGGCTCAGGCAGCTCGCGAACGAGAACCTGAAATGGAAACAAAAGGCATCCGAGCTTACCTCCGAAATTACGTGGATCAGAAAAGACGCGAAAGTGAAGCTGGAACGGGAACAGTCAGAGAACAGAAGCCTGGAAGCGTCACTCAAGGCACTTCGGCGGGCGTTGGACGAACGCGAGGGGAAGATCAGCGATTTGAAAGACCGGATCAGAAAAAGCGAGGACCGAGCCTCAGCCTGTAGGTGGTGGCTGGGATTTTTGATCCTGGAATCGGCACTGGTGATATACTTTGCGGAACCATTGTTAACGCTGCCGATTCCTTTGTGGGAAACTCATGTGGTGGCGTTAGCTGCTTGGATTGGGATGTGGTGTTTCTTTCGAAAAAAAACTGAGGAAGCAAGAAACAACGTGATGGCATAGCTTGCTCCGTTCATATAATGCATGCCAAAGAGAAATAAAGGAATAACAGAGAAAATGATTGCAAAAGCGTTGCAGAAACGAGCGACGCTTTTCTTTTTTCATGGCATGTTTTTTCTGCCACTAAGAAGCAATACCATTTCGAGAATAAGGCCAATGATGGTCATAATACCGGTGAAAATTGGTGAAAAGTTTGCGTAACCCACTGGAAACAAAGAAAAATAGGAATCTTTAACCAAAGCGACCAATTTAATACAATTTCGGGCGAAACTTTTGGAAACTTGCAGAGATTTGCGTTATGTCTAAATTATTAGTAGCGCGTTAAACTGAATACGCAAACTCAGAGCTTGGATCATTGAATCTAAGATTTTCTTTGTGAATATTTGTCTGCAGGGTAGATTATATTGACAATTTTTGTCTGAATATTTATAATACTCATTGTGAGAAAGATGATAGGAGGGTTTATTATGGGATGGCAAATTGTTACTATAAAAAATAAAGATAGTGGTATTTCTCCGATGGTATATATTGGAGGCGGTTGTCTTGAATTCAATAATTTTGCTTGTGAGATGATTCATGATGTTGGGCAGTATCAATATGCTCAATTTTTTAGGAGCGAGGTTGAGGGGAAGAGCGCTATTGCCGTTAAATTTTTATGCTTTTATGAAGACAATTCTGTTTGTATAGTAAGAAAAAATCAAGATGATAGAAATTCAAAGAGAATTATTGTTAATAATCCAGAGGTGATTGAAGAACTCTGGGGTAAAGAATGTTTGAGAGAAGAACAGAAGGGTTATAGTGTTGAATGTATA
>Ga0310786_10003411_pt1 | contig 23162 bp, 22 predicted proteins | sample AusTroGonzalo_MG_FD_203881 | JGI IMG/M metagenome (GOLD analysis project Ga0310786, IMG submission 203881) | Bovine rumen microbial communities from tropical cattle in Woodstock, Queensland, Australia - Gonzalo_03 (v2) (version 2) | ecosystem: Host-associated > Mammals > Digestive system >...
CCTGGTCCGCATCGGATGCCGCAGGAACTACAAAGCCTCCGGGACACATGCAGAACGAATAGACGCCCATTCTTCTTCCTTCTACTTCCACCTGGGTGGAGAAGCTGTACTCAGCAGCGGGAAGAAACTGTCCGCGTCCCTTGGGGTTGTGATACTGAATCTGATCGATAAGGTGCTGAGGATGCTCAAGGCGGACTCCCATCGCAAGGTCCTTAGCTGAAATCGACACTCCCTTTTCTTTCAGCATTCTGAAGGTATCGCGTGCGGCATTGCCTACTGCCAGAATCACAGGACCGTTGAATGAGGTCTGTTTTCCGCTGACAAGATCTTCTGCGATGACTCCAGTGCAGCATCCGTTCTCGATTACAAGCTCTTTTGCAAGTGTCTGAAAGAGAACCTGACCACCGTGGGAGACAATGGCATTTCTCATCGCCTCGATGATCTTAGGAAGCTTGTCTGTTCCGATATGAGGATGTGCGTCACAGAGAATGTCTTCGGAGGCTCCGAACTGCACGAACGTACCCAGAACCTTGGAGTTCTCGCCACGTTTTTTGCTGCGGGTATAGAGCTTTCCGTCGGAATAGGCACCGGCTCCGCCTTCTCCGAAGCTGTAGTTGGAGTTGGGATTAACCAGATTCTCACGTGAGATTTCGGCGATATCCAGCCTGCGTGCATGAACATCCTTGCCGCGCTCGATTATCACAGGTTTGATGCCTTTTTCCAGAAGAGTAAGTGCTGCGAAAAGTCCCGCAGGACCGCTTCCGACTATGATCACCTGCCCTTTTGACGGATCTGCATCTTTAAGATCCATGCCATGGGCAATGCTCTCCTCAGGGTCGATTCGGCAAACAAGATCCACCATGATATCGCGCCTTCTTGCATCGATGGACCTTCGGATTATCACCATCTTGCGCTCCGGTGATATTCCAAGAGCCCCCCTCAGGGCTTTCTCATCAAAGGCTTTGTTAGGTGCAAGTCTCAGCGTGACATCTTTCTGCATATGTGGATGATAACTTCAATAATGGTTTTTGTGTACCCTGAATACGCTTGAAGGCTTTGCGCCCTTTCTGCTAAAACAAAAGACATGAACGCGCTTTCCGTCTACAACGTTTCAAAGTCCGTCAAGGATGAAAACCTCTTCTCAAACGTAAGCTTCGGGCTTGAAATGGGCGAGCACCTTGGAATCATAGGAAAAAACGGAGCCGGAAAGTCCACGTTCCTCAACCTGATTGCAGGAAACCTCGAGCCCGATGAAGGCGAAATCACAATCAACAGCTCATGCCGCGTCGCCTTTCTGGAGCAGGACGTGCGTTTTCCAGAAGGCTGCACCCTCTCCGGCTTTCTCAGACTGAGCGATGACGAGCATATCCGTCTTCTCAGAGACTACGAGAACGGAAACCACGACCTGATGGACAAGATTGAAGGTCTTGGAATCTGGGATATCGAAGACAGATACAAAAGGTATCTCGGGGAGCTCGGAGTTCATCTTGATCTTGAGACACCCATGGCCATCCTTTCAGGCGGAATGCAGAAGAAGGCGGCAATCGCCAGGATTCTGGCAATCGAGCCTAACATCATTCTTCTGGATGAGCCTACCAACCACCTGGATATTCCTGCAATCGAGTGGCTTGAAAGCCACCTTTCAGGCAGCATCTTCACAGTCATCCTGGTCACTCACGACAGATACTTTCTTGACAGCATCTGTAACAAGATCATGGAAATCGACAAGCACAAGACCTACTTCTATGAAGGCGGCTACACAAGCTTCCTGGAAGGAAGACAGGAGCGCATCAATGCCCTTCAGAAGGAGCAGGACCGTCTGGCTACTATCCTAAGGCGGGAACTTGAATGGCTTCACAGAGGCCCAAAGGCCAGAACCGGAAAGGACAGCGGAAGAAAACAGCGCATTGAAGAGATGCTCGGTCAGAAGACCCGGGCAGAGGAAGAGTCCAGAGCCTTCTCAAGCATCGCCCGCCGTATGGGCAAGAAGATTCTGGAGCTTAAGAATGTCGCAGTCTCCAGAGGCGGCAAGAAGATTCTGGACGGCTTCAACCTTGAGTTCATCAAAGGTCAGAGATTCGGAGTCATAGGCGAAAACGGAAGCGGCAAAAGCACGCTCTTGGAAGTAATGACCGGCAACCTCGCACCGGAAAGCGGAGAAGTCGACACCGGAATCAACACAGTCTTCGGATACTACGACCAGACCTCGGCCAAGCTCCCTCTGGATAAGACTCCTTTGGAGTTTCTTTCCGATATCAGCGAGGCGATTGTTCTTTCTTCCGACTACGTTGTCACCCCTGCCCGGTTCCTTGAGCTGTTCGGCTTTCCGACATCATTTCACAGACTTCCGATCAGGGTTCTTTCCGGAGGTGAAAGAAGAAGGCTCTACCTTCTAAGTACGTTGGTAAGGAATCCGAACTTTCTCGTTCTGGACGAGCCGACTAACGATCTGGACATCGATACCCTTAGGCGTCTTGAGCAGTACATTCTGGACTTTCCGGGCTGCGTTATTTCGGTCAGCCACGACAGAGCTTTTCTGGACCGCACCTGCACGGAGCTAATCATAATGCCCGGAGCAAAGCGCTTTGAAGGAAACTATTCTGACTATCATGAAAGCCAGCTTTCTATAAAGAATGATGCTCCAAAACAGGAACAAGCAAAACAAAATCAGCGTAATACCAGAGAAAGAGACAATCAGAAGAAGGGTCTTTCATTTAAGGAAAAGCGCGAGTTCGAAGAACTAACAGCTGCAATAGAAACTCTTGAGACAGAGAAGCAGGAACTGGAGGATTTCTTCTCCTCCGGTCAGACGGATGTCACCGGTCAGAACCAGAAAAGGTACTCTGAAATCTGCTCAAAGCTTGAGCAAAGCTACCCAAGATGGGAAGAACTGGCAGAACTTGCCGACTGAGTGCTATTATTTCCCTATGAAGTACAGAACAGACAGACACGGGGACAAACTCTCTATTCTCGGCTACGGTTGCATGAGGTTCACCAAAAAGGGAAACAGCATCGACATCGACAAGGCGGAAAAGGAAATCATGACCGCCTTCAAAGCCGGAGTAAACTACTACGACACAGCCTACATCTATCCCGGAAGCGAGGCTGCTTTGGGCGAGATCCTTCAGCGCAATTCAATCCGAAAGGATGTGAAGATCGCCACCAAGCTTCCCCAGTATCTGATCGGAAACAACCAGGCTTTGGACAAGCGTTTTTCCGAGGAGCTGTCGCGCCTCAGAACCGACTACGTAGACTTCTATCTGATGCACCATCTGACCGATGTCTTGCAGTGGCACCGCCTGAAAAAGCTCGGCATCATCGAGTGGATCGAAAAGAAAAAAGCTGAAGGTGCCATCCGGAACATCGGATTCTCCTATCACGGAAACACAGAGAACTTTCTGAAGATCCTCAATGACTATGACTGGGACTTCTGCCAGATTCAGTACAACTACATCGATGTCAATTCACAGGCAGGCGAACAGGGTCTGAAGGCTGCACACGAAAAAGGAATTCCTGTAATCATCATGGAGCCTCTTCGCGGCGGAAAGCTTGTGAACATGCTTCCGGAAAAAGCCAGAAAAATCATTTCAGAGAACAAGAGAGGCTGGACCCCTGCCCAGTGGGGCTTGAGGTGGCTCTATAACCAGAAAGAGGTCACCGTTGTCCTTTCCGGCATGAACTCAGAAGAAATGGTTCTTGAGAATGTGAAGACAGCATCGGAAGCTGAGGTCGGAGACTTCACACAAAGCGACTTTGATCTGATTGAGACAGTAAGAAAGCTGATAAGCGAAAACGAGAAAATCGGATGCACGGGATGCAGATACTGCATGCCATGTCCAAAGGGAGTAGAGATTCCGGGAATCTTCCGCAGCTGGAACACGATGTACACCGAGTCAAAGATGTCAGGCCGCGCCCAGTATTTCCAGGCTTTCTACCTTACGGAAAACCCAGGCCTTGCAACACAGTGCATCGGATGCGGAAAGTGCGAACAGCACTGCCCGCAGAGCCTACCTATCAGACAGAAGCTCAAGGAAGCGGACAAGGACTTAAGACCCCTGCTCTACCGCATAGGTTTCTTCTTCGGACGCAAGTTCATGCTGAGAGGAAAGAAAGCCAAGTAATATCGGGATTGTTATCTCTTTTTCTCGTAGCCAAGTTTCACACGGATGGTAAGAGCATCCACAGGTCTGAGTCCGTATTCTTCTCCGGCCTCGTGGAAGCCGTAGGAAAGCTCAACCATGTTGCCGTATACATCGACTCCCAGTCCGAACTGAGGATAGCCGTTTCTGTAGCTGGCACGGACATTCAGAATGTCCAGAATGTCCACATAGATATTTGCATCAATGTATTTGAACAGCTCTAGGAATGCATGCTCTTTGGAAAGATCGTTCTGCATGTAGAGGTTGATTCCATCGATTGCAAAAGAGATGCTCGGGTCAACATAACGGAGTTTCGGATCATATGAAACTCCAAGTCCGAGTGAGAACGGGGTGTACATGACAAAGGAGTCATAGCCGTTTTTGAACAAGAGAGCATCCTTGTAGCCATCGTAATTCCACATGTAGTAGTAGCCGTTGATGTTGTTAGCGGTGGCAAAGACCTCAAGTCTTCCGTCCAGAAAGCCCATTGTGACGCCAAGGTCCACGGGAATTGCAAATCCTCCGCGGGCTGCGAGGGTATTGATCTGGACCTTCTTGTCCAGAATATCGGAAAGGGTCGAAAGCGTAATCTGGTTAAGGTAGACCTTCTGGGCATAGCGGACCGCACCGCCTACGTCCATGGTGAAAAGGTCGTTTTCAATGATGCGCCTTCCGTATGCGAATGTGAATGCGAAGTTAATCTCGGGAACATAGCCGTTGCCGGCAGGGGATGTGGAGTGTCCTATCTCACCATTTACAATCGGCGGCATGGACTGCATGTCCGCCTTTGCGATAAGACCGAATCCCATGTGGCCCACCTGAGCACCCAGCACGGTATCCGCACTGATGATGTTGTTGTATCCTGAGCCCGTTGCCATTACAAGGCCCATGAGGTATGCAACCAAATCTGCCCGTGAGATCTTGAGCTTTGTGATATTTGAAAGGGCCTCTGCAAATCCCTTATCTTTCAGCGCCGTGGAGACGTTGTATGACGAGGACTCGATGTACGGGACCTGAATAACAAGGCCCTTTTCTGCCAGCTTTGAGGCGTTGTAATAGAGACTGTAGTTCAGTTTATCCGTACAGTTGAGCGTTGCCGGCTCTATTGGCTGGTCAACAATTCCCCTGTAAAGTCCGTCATCAGTTGCGCCCTGTGCGAACAGGACAAATGCTGAAAGAATCAAAACCAGGACAAGCAGAGCTTTTTTCATCATTATTCCTCACTTCGTATCATGAAAGAAGGCCTGCCACCAGACCCGGGATATCGATTCTGAGGTCGTAGATGTAGGCAATCAGTGTCAGATCCGAGATTATGCTGTCAAGCTGGGTTCCGCAGTTTCTGAGGATCCACTTGTAGTTGAAATCCTTGTATGACACATCGTTGTTATCTTCATCTTTTCCCTGTGTGTATTTGGCTTCATACGTATCAAGGATTATGCTGGCTGAATCAAGGATATCGTAGAGAAGACAGACTGCCATCTTGTCTCCGACAGTCTGATAGGTTCTGCCGTTGACAGATTTTCTGATTGTCTGCGGGATATACAGCAGGGAATTGATATCAAAACCTGAAGAAGAGCCGCCCGATGAGCCGCCGGATGAACCGCCAGATGAACCACCGGAAGAACCACCGGAGGAACCGCCGGATGTGCCGCTTTCACCGCTTAAGTTAAGATCTCCCGTAATTGCATCGACAAGAATCATCGGATGACCCAGAGCGAGAACAAAAGTCTTGTCCAGAATCAGGGTAACATCATAAAGCTGAAGCGGAACGATTGTTTCAATGGCTCTGACTTTGTTGATTGCGTCAACGAACTTAGCATGGTACTCGTCAACCTTATCCTTAATGTTGGCGATAGAGAATGAAACACCCAGCGAATCGATGAAACTAGATACACTGTCAACAAGTTCCTTGACTTCATTGAAAATGGTGGTGACCTTAGTCAGAAATACACTCACCTCTTCCCAGCTGTCCAAGATACCGCCGACTGTGGTAAATGCATCGTATTTGACCGTTCCGACATACTCCTTGGCCAAAGCGTCCTTGATTGCCTTGTCGGGCTTTCCTGTTTCAATTGCCTTGAGGATATCATTGGAGACGGCCTTGACCTCTTTTACAAGCTGCTTTGCTCCGTCATATCCATGGTCATTAGGATTTTTCAAAAATGAGAACTCACCTATTTTATCAATTTCGAATCTCGGTTTTCCGGCATTTGCATCATTTGCAGAAAAGAACAGAGTGTCCCTTGATGTGAAGCATTTGTCATAGCCGTCTGAGAAGTTTTTAACCGATTCGGCTGCGTTGGACACAACCACGCTTCCGGCCTTTCCGAGACCGCCCTCTTTGAGGCTTCCCATCGCTTCTCCGGCGCTCATTAGAGAATCAGCGCTGCAGCTGATCATGAAAACTGCCAGAACGACAAAGAGAGATACTAAAGCGAATACGTTTTTTCTTGTGATTGATTTATTCATTTCGTTTTTCCCTTTCCCCATCTATTACGATGCCAATAACAGAACAAACGTTCGTGCACAAAAGTTACAATGCTTGTAATAATATTTCTATATTTCGCGCTCTTTGCCAAGATGTCCAATAGGTGTATAATCACCCGCAATTGGGGTTTTTCATGAAAGATTCACTTAAGAGCATCTACAAAGAGGATGCACCGTACAAGGCCTATCTTGTTTCACTTCTGTCTGTCGGTGTTGCTTACGGACTGTACAAAGGCATCATTGACAACTATTTAGCCGAGGTTGTCTCCATGGGAGAATTCGACCGTGGAATCGCAGAGTTCTTCAGAGAACTGCCCGGCCTTCTTCTTGTCGGAATACTTGCCGTTCTTTACAGATTCTCGGCTGAAAAGATTTTCAGAATCGGTGCCGTTGTGATGATCATCGGAATGCTGATGCTGTCTGTCGTTCCTGCTTCACGAGTTCTGGTAACGCTTTCCATCTGCGTCTTCTCCCTCGGAGAGCACATCCAGCTGGGCATGAAAAACTCCCTTGGTGTTCATTACGCAAAACGTGGTAAAAGTGGCCTATCTTTAGGTAAACAGGTATCTTTTTATGACTTCGGTACGCTTGCAGGCTATCTTGTCATCATAGTTGTATTCAGAATTCTTGCCGGAGATTCCACGCTTTTCAGACTGTTCTTCGCTGTCTCTGCGGCCATTCTTCTTGCATCGTTTGCATGCTCCACAAGGATGAAATCAAACAGTGCAACTGACAAGAACAGAAGACGTTTCTACTTCAGAAAGAAGTTCACCAAGTACTACATCCTGGAAGTCACCTACGGAGCAAGAAAGCAGGTCTTCTTCACATTCGGTCCCTATCTTCTTGTTCTGCACTTCGGAGCAAACGCTTCGGTCATGAGCCTGTTGTTTGCAATATCCGCAATCTGCTGCTCGGTTCTCTCCCCTTATGTCGGAAAGCTGATTGATAAGATCGGATACAAGATTGTGATGATCTCCGATACCCTTCTTCTGGTCATCGTCTGCTTCTTCTACGGTTTTGCCGAGCACTTCTTCTCAACAAGGGTCTCGTTCATCATCTGCTGCTCGATGTACGTTCTTGATTCGATCATCTCTCTTGCCTCAATGGCATCGAATGTCTATGTACAGTCTCTGTCTGACAGCCCGGAGGAGACCCGTGCGACAATCGCCACAGGTGTTTCGGTCAATCACCTTGTCACAATCTTTGTGGCACTTTTGGGCGGATGGGTCTGGAAAGTCACAGGAATTGAGACTTTGTTCACAATCTCCGCAATCATAGGACTATTCAACAGCGCATTCGCTGCTACAATCAAAACTGAGAAAAGGAGTGAAGAATGATTATAAGATCAAAGGACATGAAGGTTGAGGAAGTTCTCCACATGAGAGATGGAGAAGGAACAGTCATAAAGAGAACCCTTGCTCCGGCTCAGAGCGATATGCATCTGAGGCTTCTCGGAAGGTTCACAATCAAAAAGGGTTGCAGCATCGGAAACCATACTCATACCGGTGAAGTTGAATACTATTACATCCTTACAGGACAAGGAATTGTCACAGAAGACAGCGGAGAGTCCGTCGTCAATCCCGGAGATGTCGTAGTCACCGGTTGGGGACAGAGTCACAGCATCCGCAACGAAGGCGATGAGGACCTGGAGTTTGTTGCTGTAATCAACACTGAGAAATAATTACGGCAGCTTGTTTCCTGCAGCCTTGTAGAGGCTGTACCACTGCTCTCTTGTCAGCCTAATATCTGCGGCTTTTGCTGCATTCTGAATTCTTGTTGCATTCATCGTACCCAATATCACCTGCATCTTTGCCGGATAGCGCAACAGCCATGAGTATGCAATGGCATCGGGTTTGACATGATACTGCTCGGCAAGGGAGCCAAGAACTTCATTGAGCTCGGAATACGACGGATCTCCGATGAACGGACCTCCGAAGAAGCCTTTCTGGATTGGAGACCAGCACTGGACGACTATTCCGTTCTGGCGACAGTACTCGAGTGTTCCGGAAGCTCGGGTTACGGCACCGTCGAATTGGGTGTTGACGTTGATGCCTTCGTCAATCATCGGGGTATGGGCAAGGCTCATCTGAAGCTGGTCGGCGCTAATCTGATAATCAAGCCCGCCCTGAAGAAGCTCAATCTGGAAGCGGTTCATGTTAGACACTCCGAAGGAAAGTACCTTGCCGGCCTTGTGAAGCTCGGTAAATGCCTGATTCACCTCATCCGGTTCCATCAGTGCATCCGGGCGGTGCAGAAGAAGGCAGTCCAGATGGTCCGTACCCAGGCGATCCAGTATTCCGTCAACGGATTTGAGGATATAATCCTTTGAAAAGTCATACATACCGTCGTGGATGGCACATTTCGACTGGATGAAGATTCTGTCCCTAATGGACGGATTCTTTGCAAGAACCTGACCGAACAGGCTTTCGCTCTTTCCGCCTCCGTAGATGTCGGCATGGTCAAAGAAGTTAATTCCGCTATCCAAGGCTGTTTTAACAACCTTGTCAGCCTCAGCAAGAGTGATATTTGCCATGCGCATGCAGCCAAGTCCGATTACTGATGCTTTGTTTTCCGTACTACCCCATTCCAGATATTCCATATCTTCCCTCTTTTTCATTTGTGTTTTTTCGGCCAGACAACCTCGAACTCTTCGCAAACCAGGTTCATGTTCTTGTCGAACCGCAGGTCTATTTCCCTAAGTTCGTTGGTAAAGAATTCCTCGTGAACCTTACGCCAGTACTCAAGCGATTTGTCGCCTTCACCTTCTTTCAAGGCATGTGATGCCGTCACCTGATCGAATCTTGAGATATAGACTTTCGTGGTTTCAATGATGCAGACAGCCTCATCATTTGAATTCAGAATGACACTTAAATCACCTTGAGCCGGAAGCCTTTCATTGTCCATCTCATAAAAGCATAAAGCGGAGCAAGTGGCGGTTTTCTCGCCACTCAGTACAAGCCGGGCAAGCCCGTCCGCATCGCCTCCGAAGGACCATGCTTCATATTCGCCCTCAAGGCCTGATTGTCTGAACATTTCTTCTGCTGTCATGGTTTAATCCTTAGGACTAGGAACAGAGTCACCTTCATATTCCCAGAAGCCACCCTTGTGGAAATTGGGATTTCCGAGCGGAGTTGCTGTCAGTCGGAACACAACACATCCGTCAGGACAGACGATAGTCTTGGAGTACTTGCTGTCTCCACCGAGATTCTCCAGATCTCCTCCGCTTCTGATTGCTTCCATCAGGGGATAGAGCATCATCATGGTCTTTGAGCAAATACCATAGCCGTCTTTGTTAACAGGACAGCCGTATGTGCAGCTGTACTCGTCCCCTATCTCCTCACCGTTTCGGCAATAACGCTCGGTGTGGTTTCCTCTCAGAAACCCGGTGACGGTTATCTTGAACTCGTACTCTTCGTCATACCATTTTTTCATTGCTGACCTCTTTTATCAGATGACTCCGGCCGGAATAAGGATGACAAGAAGCAGTGCCACAAGGCTCCACTCGATGATCAGAAAGCGTTTTCTCTTTTCGGGAGCCAAGTCAGGTACATAGTTGCTGGCAAGGAAGAACGGAATGTATGTCGTGATGAATACCGGAATCACACCCCACCACTTGTAAACCCAGATGAAGGAGTGGTTGCTGGTTCCTGCCAGGAAAGACTCGACCAGTGCGAACAGAAGAGCCATCTCTAGGGCGACAACCAGTTTGCAGCTTATGCCCTTTTTGCCATTTTTAGTGAAGTATCGTTTTGACCTGTCCTGAGGCATCATCTTGAAGGAAATGATTCCTGCCAGAGAGAACATCATTGAAAGCTCCCAGCAGACTCCGACAAGAAGAATGAATGTCGTGGACTGGTTGGAAACAGCCCAGAGCGGATAGCCGAAAGCATAGGCGATGATGGCGTTGACTATCTCATAGAGCCAGTGGACACCGTAAAGTGCAAGACCTGCGAAGACAGCCTCCGTGTTCTTCTTGTGGATCTCCGACCAGTAGACATAGAAGACTACTGAAAGAATGAAGATGAAAGTCCAGTTGAAATTAGCTGTACTTCTTACCTGAATGCTTTTTACGAGGTTCATTGCCTCCTGAGAACCGTCTCCCCAAAACTTCAACATAAGCGACTCCTTTTGTGTTTAGGATAGCATGGGAAGTGGAAAAGTGAGAGGGTGATTACTGCTGAAAGACAGAGTAAATGGTCGTTTTGGGGCGTTTACTCTGAAAATTCAGAATAAACGGGCAGTTTTGAGGCTTTTGTTCTGAAATTTCAGAATACTGGCGTGTAAAAGTGGGGTTTGTTCTGAAGGGATGGGCAGAGTGGATTTGCTTTTGCCTACCGGTGGTCCGGCAAAAGCCGCCTCCGCTGCAAACCCTCCACCGGAGGCTTTGCCTGACGCTCCGTTTCAAATCCACTCATTTGGCCGATAAAACACTGAGAGGGTCAGCTTTTGCCGACCCTCTCGTGTTTTCGGGCAGAGTGGATTTGAACCACCGACCCCTTGGTCCCGAACCAAGTGCGCTAGCCCCTGCGCTACTACCCGATTTGACCTCGTTCAATATATGGTTTTTGCTATTTGTTGTCAACAACACACAGTCCGTGTCACATTGACAATATTTTGCATATAATGGTATTTTAACTAGGTGTGTCCTACACGGACGAATTTTTATATCAAGAGGTCTTCCATGGCAGATAAGAATGTCCCTTCAGCAGAAAACAAAGATACTAAGCTGAAGGTTGTGGAATCCAAGCAGAAGAAAGCAAAGAAGGAGCCGATGTCCTTCAAAAAGCTCATCACAATCATCATCATCGCGGTTCTCGCACTCCTGATGATCGGAGGAGCCTACTATGTTGTCGTGCTCGTATCACAGTCCAAGGCAGAGAAAGCAAGTGCCTGGGGTTCATATGATGGTGAAGACATCAGACTTGAGAACAACAATGTGTTCTACAACACTCTGGTGAATGACTCCAACCTCCAGAATGCATATCTTTCCGGTGACTACAACACTATGCTTTCAAGTTATTACACAGCATATCAGTCACAGGTTGTCTACATGGCACTGGCAAAAGAAGCCAAGCAGGCCGGAATCGTGGCACCGCAGGAACTGGTCAACAGACTGATTCTCAGTACCGGAATCTACAATGACGAAAACGGAAACTTCAGCGAAGATATCTTCAACGCTTCATCTGAGGCACAGAGAGTTCAGGTTAATAACTTCTATACCAACTACTATCCGTACACCGTCGTTCTTTCAGATCTCCAGTCAGCAATCGTTTCTGACAAGGAGCGTGATTTCGTAGTCGAGCTTGCAAAGGATACAAGAGCTTTCGATTACTTTGTAATCAACTACAACGCATATCCTGATGATCTGGCTGTTTCCTATGCAAAGCAGAATGAGAAGCTCTTCTCAGAGGCCGACATCTCAGTCATCAGCACAGCTTCAGAGGAAAAGATCAAGGCAGCCTACGACGCCCTCAACGCAGGAAGCACATGGGACGATGTCGTTGCATCTTACTCAGAGGATTCATATGCATCGAACAAGGGTTCTGTCGGAAGCGTCAAACTGTTCTCCATCATTTCCAACCTGAACGATGCAGCTGATCTTGATAAGGTCACAGCTCTGAAAGTCGGTTCATTCTCAGAGCCGATCCAGGGACCGAACGGATTCATCATCTACAGACTGGACAGCGACGTGAAAAAGCCGGACTACTCCGATGCTCAGACACTTGCTTCAATCAAGTACTACATCGACAGCAACAAGATCGATGATGTCACACCTTATGTCGACAAGGCCGTTGCTCTTGCTTCTGACAAAGCTCAGAACGATTTCGAGGGCGCTGCAAAGGCAGTCAATGCAACAATCATCAATCTTAAGAACGTCAACAACAACATCGCCTCAAGCCAGTTCCTTGCAGGCCTGAATTATCAGGACACAAACGGACAGCTTGCTTCAGTTGCTTCAAGCGAGACCGTCGACCGCGAGCTGTTCACTTCAGCCGAAGGCTTTGTCACAGCAGCTCTTCCTGTCGAGGGCGTTGAGAACACATACGTCATCGCCAAGGTCACAGGAATCGACAAGGACAACGAGTCAGCCGCTTACGCCGTCTCACTGATGTACAGCTACTACGCAATGCAGCAGCCGGCAATGGACAGATTCAATGCTGTCCTTGCAAGCGACAAGCACGTTGACAACTTCTACACTCAGTTCTTTGCAACACTGTTCTCGTCTGCAACGTAATTGATTGTATGACGATAAGGCCGGAGGCGACTCCGGCTTTTCTTTTAAAGGGGGACAATGATGTCCGATGGAATCTATCAGGATATTGAGAATCCACAGGAACTTTTGGACATAAACGGATGCATCATCCAGGAAGGCTGGGCACGCCGTCCCCTCTTTCACTATGACAGAAAACTCATAAGCGTCCCGGTCATCAAAACAAAGGAATGGGATAGATTCATCATTTCCGAGGACTCATCCAAATGGCTGATAATTGCTACCGTCAACCACATCGGCGCAAGAATGGGATACTCAATCACCTATGTGGATTTTGAAAAAAGAACGGTCCAAAGTGTCCGACACAAGCACAGGGCAAACGAAAAGAACAAGCTTTCCCAATCATCACATGTAGACGATGAGAACAACTTCTCCTGTCCTGAAATGAGAACAGCCTTCATCAGACGCGCCGATACCAGAAACATAATGCTTTGCGCACCGAAGTTCAATCTTGATGCCCGCTTTATCCTGAATCAGGATCAGTATGCACAGTCCTTTGTCACAGCCGAATCTTTGAGCAAAAACAGAAAGAACTTCCTGCTAAATGAAATCTACTCACTCATTCCGGTCAGCGGAATCCTCAGACGCGGAAATGACATTGAGAATATTTCGCCGGACAAGGTGCATGCCACCATTGATTGGGGCCGTGGAAGATTCTCTACAAAGCCTATGTTCAAGGCCCTGTTCTCCAATGGCCGAGTCGCACTGAGTATGGTAAACAGAAACAGCTGCGCCGTTTTCAGAGACGGGAAGGTTTACCTTATTAAAGATATAAGCACAAAGCTCACCAGAAACGGCTTTACAGCAAAAAGTGCGGACGGAAGCCTGAGTCTGACACTCAAGGACGGCATTCCTTACCAAAGCTCCTCCGCCATGCAGATCTTCGGATGCCTTCAGGGCTCTGTGACCCTTGAAAATGAGAAGCCGATTGATGTCAGTAATATGCCAGGCGTCACCTGGAGAATTTCAAAACAAAAGAAAAGCTAAAGGCCCTTCAGCCTTCTAAAAACAGACCGTCGGGGTATGGGTCAAATCGTTTGATTCTGGTTCGGACCATCTGGATGGATATGCCTTTCTTTCTGGCTATATCCTTCTGGTTCTGACCGCTGTAATAAGCCTCGCCGATTTCTTCAATATCGAAGCCATCATAATGAAGGTAATAATTGTCGTCACCGGTTCTTGGTGAGAACGTCTTGCCGCATTTCAGACACATATAACGAGGAATGCGTCCATGCTGTGCTGAAACATAATAACCGTGTTTTCGGAACATCTTTGTTCCTTTTTCGACTTCTTCCGGTCTGTGATAATCACATTTCTTATTTGGGCATCTGATTGTCACGGCATCCTGGTCCTGTTCTTGAAAACAGTTCATATTCCCTCCTGAAACAATTTTTAGTTTTCCTCTCCCCGAGGAATCGTGAATTTAACCTAGAACATCGATTTAATGTTATGCAACACATATTTTTAACCATTTGTAAAAAACACTAAATGTAAAGAACGGCATTTTGAGAACGGACTACTAGATTCAAATATTGTTGAAGGCTGAAAAATAATTTCACAAGAATGAACAAACTGGTAAAAAATTATTTACTCTATTCATTTTTACCCGTTTCTGATATGCTCATCTCGTTATATGCAGAACATACAAGAATTTATTGATCTAGGACTATCCGAGACAAGCATACGGGCCATTCAGGAGAAAGGGTTCGAAACACCGACAGAAATTCAGAAAAGGTGCATTCCCATCCTTTTGAAAGGTCATGGTGACCTCATTGGTCAGGCACAGACCGGAACAGGAAAGACCGCAGCCTTTGCCCTTCCTCTTATAGAAATGATCTCAAATCTCAAAGACGATGACAGATCAGGCAAACCCAAGGCCTTGGTATTGGTTCCCACACGTGAGCTCTGCACCCAAGTATGCACCGAGATTCAGAGCCTGGCCTACGGAAGGACAGTAAGGACCGTAGCAATCTACGGCGGAGCCTCATATAACATCCAACTTCGTAATCTCAGGGACGGAGTCGACATCGTCGTGGGAACACCGGGAAGAATCCAGGACCACCTCGAAAGAAAGACACTGTCGCTTGAGAACGTCAGAGTGTGCGTTCTGGACGAGGCAGATGAGATGCTGGACATGGGCTTTATCGAGGACATTGAGAACATCCTCTCCCAGATGCCCGAAGACCGTCAGATGCTCTGCTTCTCCGCAACAATGCCCCAGCCTATTCTGAAGCTCGCATCGACTTTCATGCACGACTATGAGCTTGTCAAAGTCCAGACCAGCGATATGACAAGCAGCCTCACCAAGCAGATATTTTATGAGGTATATGAAAAGGACAAGCTGGAGGCCTTAAGACGCACCATAGACATGAATCCGAACTTCTACGGCCTTGTGTTCTGCAGAACAAAGATCCAGTGCGATGAAATCGGAGAAAAACTCATATCCCTGGGCTACAACGCCGAGGCCCTTCACGGAGACCTCTCCCAGACTCAGAGAGAACTCATCGTCCACAGGATGAGAGAGCACAGAATCAGCATCCTTGTGGCAACGGATGTCGCCGCCAGAGGAATAGACATCCCGGATCTTACACACGTGATCAACTACTGCCTGCCAGAGGATCCTGAAAGTTACATCCACAGAATCGGAAGAACAGGCCGTGCCGGAAAAGAAGGTCTAGCCGTGACCTTCATCAACCCCAGGGAGTTCAAGAAACTTGCATTCTTCAAGAAGATAGCAAAAACAGAAATCGAGAAAAGAAGAGTTCCGACTGTCGAGGAGATAATCGAGACCAAAAAGAGAATCCTTCTTGATGACCTTAAGAGAATCATCTCCGATGCCGAACAGGGAAAGTGCCCGGAGTCCATGTATTCTCTTGCCAAGCTTCTGGGAGAAAGCCACCACACTACTAATATTATTGCGGCGCTTCTCAACGACAAGTATGGTAGAGCTACAGATACTTCCGAATACGGAATAATTGCAGACCTTTATGACCGCAGTTCCAAGCCCGAAAGAGAGCCCAAAGAAAGAGCGCCCAGAGAAAGAGCCCCAAGACGCCCGGGCAGAAGACAGAAAGCGGAAGCACAGAAGAAAACTCCGGCCTATAAGGGAAGCAAGAAAGGAAAGAAGAAAGCCAACACCAGCAGATTCAAGACTCTTGGAAAATGATGGGCACAGTTGTATTCTAAAGCCATGGATACTATTTTCACAAAGATTGATAAAGGGGAAATCCCAAGCACCAAGGTCTATGAGGACGACATCTGTTTCGTCATCTTGGACATCAATCCTGTAAAGAAGGGCCACTGCCTCGTCATTTCAAAACAGCCCCACCCCAACATGGCAAGCTGTCCTGACGATGTTCTGAATCATCTTATCCTTGTAGCCAAGAAGATTGAGAAGAAGCAGAGAGAGGCTTTGGGCAACCAGGGTTCTAACATCATCATCAACAATGATCCGGCTTCCGGTCAGGAAGTTCCCCACATCCATGTCCATGTCATTCCCCGCTTCGAGGGAGACGGAAGAAAGCACTTCCAGGACCACGACAAGTACGCTGACGGCGAGATGAAGACCTTCGGCGACCGTCTGAGAATCAGCTGAGGAAAAACCATGGCAAAGTGTCCATTCTGCGGAGCAGAGCTTACTTCCGGAGTCTACTCATCCACCGAGTGCCCTTCCTGTTCAAAGGTTCTTCACAGCTGCAGATGTTGCACATTCTACAGCCCGGATGCCCACTATGGATGCAGGGAGTCTGTGGATGAGCCTGTCTGGGACAAGGAAAAGAGCAATCACTGCGACTATTTCAGACTGACGGATAAAAGCCTCGGATCAAACTCTGAAGACGATAAAAGAAAAAAGGCAAGGGAGAACCTTGCCAATCTCTTCAACTTCTAAAACCAAACGCTAATCAAATGTGTGTCTCATCATAGAGCTCTGATAGAACTCTCTTTATCACCGACTGATCGTTTTTAAGGGTCTTTGAACCCCTTGTGATCTTACAGAGGCTGACTTCCATGTCCTTGGCTATCTTTCTCTGAGGTGTGCCCTTGTACAGCTCCTTGAAGATGTACCAGCGCTTGGCTATGTCGGTGCGTTCGGCATCGGTGAAAACATCCTCGAAAAGGCTTCTCATCTCTCTTTTGTCTGTTGTGTTTGAGAAAATCTCGATGATTTCAGAAAGATTGTCTTCCATCTTTGCCTCCGTGTTACTGTATATCGTAACATCGAAAATACCAACAATCAATCATCATTTAGTTTACAGAAGCGGAGCCGCAACCTTGGAAAACAGCGCCAGAAGCTTCTGTCCGGCAGGCCTGTTCTGGAATTCCCTGTACGTAATTTCCTTACACAGATCGAATGTATCGGTAAAGTCATCTTTAACAGCCTGAACGGTAGATCCGCCGTAGAAGATGGTTCCGCTTTCAAAGTGAAGGAAAAATGATCTGAAGTCCATGTTCGTCGTTCCGACCAGTGCAATCTCATCGTCGCTTACGAACATCTTGGCATGCATGAAGCCGGGAACGTACTCATAGATCTTCACGCCGTTGGCAAGAAGGGATCTGTAGTTGGCTCTTGTATGGGCAAAGACCGACTGCTTGTCAGGAATGGACGGTGTGATGATTCTGACATCTATTCCGCTTTTTGAAGCCAAAGCCAGGGCACTTGCCATGGAGCTGTCCAGAATCAGATAAGGAGTGCTTATCCAGACATAGCGCTTTGCGCTGTTGATGATGCTCATGTAGGCATTCTCAGCTACGGAGAACTCCTCCAAAGGACTATCGCCGAAGCTCTGGATAAGACCGTCTGACGGGGCTGTTTCCGTAGGCATGTACTTTGAGAAGTCGCTTACCTGGTATTCTTCAGGAGCGGACATGGACCACAGCTGGAGGAACATGAAGGTGTAATTCCAGACCCCGTCGCCTTTGATGATGAAGCCGTTGTCCTTCCAATGTCCGTGGGTGATTACTCTGTTTATGTACTCGTCAGCTATGTTCAGACCTCCGCTGACAGCGACGTTTCCGTCGATGATGCAGACCTTGCGGTGGTCGCGGTAGTTGAGCTTGGGATTCAGTCTGGGACGCACCGGGTTGAATGCTACGGCATGGATGCCATAGCCTCTGAGCTCCTTGTAATACTTTTTGGGAATCGAAGTGATGCTTCCCATATCGTCATACATGAGGAAGATCTCTACACCATCTGAGGCCTTGCGCTTGAGAATCTCCAGGACGGTGTCCCAGAATACTCCCTTTGCGTAGATGAAGTACTCCATCATGATGAACTTCTTCGCCTTCTCAAGCTCCTCTATCATGTGCGGGAAGCACAGATCTCCCAGAGGATAGTACTGCGTGGAGGTGTTCTCAAAGACCTTGCTGTCAGTCAGGCCGCTTACATACCTTGAAAGCTTAGCCTGATCCTCAGACAGAACCTTCTCAGATTCCAGGCCCTTGGGAAAGACATCGATTACGTGTGAGGTCCTCAGCTCATGGTACTTTCTCATGCGCTTTTCCTGAGCGATTCCTTTCTTCTTGTTTCCGAAAATCAGGTACATGCTGCATCCGAAAACCGGAACCACGAGAATCAGCAGAATCCAGGACATGCGGTACTCAGGAACATCGTCGCGGGAGAAGATCAGAAGCGAAACCAGAACTCCGAGCGCTGTGCTGAAAAGGGCAAGCTCGAAGCGTGACTCCACATACTTGAGGGTAATCGCGACGATGAACATCTGCAGAAAGAGAAAGACGAAGGTCCAGAAGAACCTTCCTGTGATGAGCTTAAGAATCCGTCTCATTTATCCTCATCAGTCAGATCTGTATTGGGCACGCGGTCATCGTCATCGTCGACCGAGGTATCCGGAGAACTCTCGTCCTCAGGGGCCTCGGTTACGCCCATGGCCGCTGCATACTCGACATCATCGTCATCCAGGTCCGTATTGGGCTCTCTTTCATCCTCATCCACATCGGTGTTCAATGTCTCTTCAGACGAGGGCTTTGAAACCTTCTTTTTCTCCTTGGGAGCTATCACATCAGCAGCAGAGGCATCGAACTCCACAGCCTTTTCATAGCCGGAGAAGACTCTGCCGCAGGAGACATCGTCACAATTGTCATCCATGGCCTTGGCAAAGGCATCTCTGGTTGCAGGGTTCTCGAGCCCCAGAAGAAGGTGGGAGATGTAGTCCTTGCTGAGCATGCAGGTTTTGGAGAACGATTTGGAGAGGCTCCATCCCAGGCGGTCGACGGCCTCTTCGATGTCGCCGTAATGGATGCTGACCTGTGCACCGTGAAGGTAGGCCTCGGGGAATTTGGCGTTGCGGTCGTTGATAAGCTCGTCATAGAGCTCCTTGGCCTTCTGCCAGTGGCCCATGCGGATATCGTACCAGCCGCGGTTGTCCATAAGACCGTTGTTTTCCGTGTTGTTTTTTCGTCCGTCGGATATGGCCTTCTTGGCGGCCTTGAGGTTTCCGGTTTCCAGATAGTAGGTCTCCAGGTTGATGGAGAGGTTGTCGTCCCTGATTCCGCTCTCGCTCAGATCCTCCAGGGTCTTGATGGCCTTGTCCTTTTCACCCTGGCGCCAGTATCCCATGGAGCAGATTATCGCGGCCTTGGGACCGAACGGACCTGCTTTGGGGCTGTTCATGACGGACTCCAGGACCTCGATGCCGCGCTTTGCATCTCCGCGCTGGATGTACAGAGATCCGATCTGGACCTTTCTGTCGAAATCGACTCCGGCTTTCAGTGCGCGCTCGAAGTTGGACCAGATCTTCTGTTCATCGTCCTTTTTGTAGGCCACAGCAGCTCTGTAGAAATACAGATAGCCACGTCTGATGAAAAGGAATATCAGCAAAAGCGCAACATCGGCGGCGATCTTGATCCTGAAATCAATCTTCAGGAATGTGACACCTATCATCGCGGCAATGAAACCGAATGCGATGTAGGCTCCCTTGTTGAACTTTGTCTGCTGAACGTTAGGCATCTTCGACCCCCTCGGCGATTGAGAATTCGCATCCGCAGTACTTCTGTCTGTAAAGGCCCATATCCTTGGCCATCTGACAGCTTCTTGCGAATCCGTCCTTCTTCTTGAAATCTATAGCCTCAAAGCCGTTGAACTTGGAACCGACTTTGAAAATGTTTGCGCTGTTCTTGAACCTGCTCACCGTAAGCGTTGTGGTGAAGCAGTCAATTCCAAGGCGCTTTGCCTCTTCATAGGCCGCCTTCAGATTGAATTCAAAGCATTTCTGACAGCGTTTTCCGCCCTCCGGCTCATCCTCAAGACCCTTGATGAAGGCCAGCCAGCTGTCATGGTCATAGCTCTGTCTTATGACCTGAAGTCCGCCGTAGTATTCGGCCACCTTGAGAAGATTCTGATAGCGGATTTCGTTTTCCTCTTCCGGCCAGATATTGCTGTTGCCGTAGACCAGAACAGGGTCATATCCCTCATCAATCAATCTCTGCAGACTGCTTGTCGAACAAGGACCGCAGCAGCAGTGAACCAGAATCTTCTTACGCATGTCTTAATGATACTTTATTAGAATGAAATAAACTATATCATTGTGCAAATTGCCGGAAAAAGGCATACTCAGATGTCGTGAGGGAAGCATGGATACATCTGTTCAGATCAGATCAAACAGCATAACAGAAGGCGTCATCTGGAAGCAGATTCTGCGCTTCTTTTTCCCTATTCTCCTGGGAACGCTTTTTCAGACCCTCTATAACACAGCCGATGCCATCATAGTCGGAAACTTTCTGGGAAAAGAGGCCCTTGCCGCAGTAAGCGGAGGAACGGCGGTTGTAATCAACCTGCTCATCGGCTTCTTCACAGGCCTTGCATCCGGTGCCACGGTCATCATCTCCCAGTTCTACGGGGCTAAGGACGAGGAAAAGGTCCACAAATCAATACACAATGCCTGGGCCATCGGTCTTTGGGGCGGTCTTCTCATCTCCGTCATCGGTTATTTCACAAGCGAGCCCCTTTTGATCCTCACTAAGACTCCTGCCGATATCCTTGCACAGTCCACTGAGTACATCCACATCTACTTCATAGGCGGAGTGGTTGTTGTCATGTACAACATCGGAGCCGGAATCTTCAGATCCTTCGGAGACAGCAGAAGACCTCTGTATTTTCTGATTGTCGGCTGTATCACCAACATCGTCCTGGACATAGTGATGATTGGTGTTCTGAAGATGGGTGTAGCCGGAGCTGCGTGGGCTACGGTTCTTTCCCAGCTGATTTCCCTTCTTCTTGTGATGATATCCCTGATGCGCCGCACGGACTGCTGCAAGATGGTTCTGCGTGACATCAGGTTCGAACCCAAGATGCTCAAGAGAACCCTCTTCATCGGTTTTCCGGCAGGATTTCAGTCAATTCTGTACACCATCTCGAACCTTCTGATAATGACGGCCATCAACGTGTTCGGAACCAACACCGTAGCAGCATGGGCCGCTTACAGCAAGATCGACCAGATCTACTGGATGATCTGCAACTCAATGGGAATCACGGTCACCATGTTCGTCGGCCAGAACTTCGGAGCAGGCCTCATCGACAGAGCCAAGAAAGGTGTTCTTGACAGCTTCGTCATTTCAATGATCGTCACACTGGTGATCGAAGTTCTGATTGTAGTATTCGCAAGACCTGCATACATGCTGTTCGTCAACGACCCGGATGTCATTGAAATCGGTGTCAGTATGATCAACACCATAGTTCCGTACTTCTTCATCTACCTCTTCGTAGAGCTTCTTTCCGGAGCCGCAAGAGGAACGGGTAAGACCATTGCCGCCACTGTCATTACGGTCTTCGGAATCGTCGGCATCAGGATTCTCTGGCTGATCTTCGTTCCACGCTTCTTCTCATCAATCGAAGCCATCCTGGTCTGCTATCCGGCAACCTGGATCATCTGCGCCATCGCCTTCATCATCTACTACAAGGTCGGCAACATCTACTACACCGGGAGAATCGAAAGCACATGAACCCAGTCCTTCCTATAGAGCCTGCCAGGTCCTACTGCCTCAAGCTGATGGAAGAGCTTGATTCTTCTTCACTCGGAACTCAGTTAAACAGACCCGGCCAGGGCAGGATGCTGGGAGTTCTGGTCTGCACGGACGGAACTGTCCTGAAGGCATACTCAGGCGAGCCCGACTTTGAAGGTATCGATGGCTTTGTGCCGCCAGTCTTCGATGTTACTTCATACAAGAAAATCCTCAGTGACTATGATGCCAAGATCAAAGCCTCTGAAAATCATAGACTCATCTCCAGACAATGCTGGGAAAAACTGAAGTCTCTTTACAGATTCAACTGCTATGATGGTCTATCTCACAACCTAGATGATGTTTTTCCTAACGCACCTTCAGGAACAGGCGACTGTTGTGCCCCAAGACTTCTGAGCCATGCATATGCTCTTGGGAAGAAGCCTCTGTCACTTTGCGAATTCTTCTACGGCTCAGGGACTTTGCCGCACAAGAGTTTTCAGAACCCCTGCGATGCAAGGTGCAAAGCCCTGCTTCCGTCCATCATCGGACTGGACATCATCTATCAGGACTCCTCGATCGTCGTTGTCAACAAGCCGAGCGGAATGCTCAGCATCGAAGGCAAAGGCGAAGACAAGCAGGACTGCATAGCCTCTCGTGTCCGTAACCTTTTTCCTTCCTGCATCAAGCAGCCGTGCATCCACCGCCTGGATCAGGGCACAAGCGGTCTGATGGTTCTGGGCCTTACCAAGGAAGCTCATGACAAGCTTTCTCTGGATTTCGAAGAACGTAAAGTACACAAGGAATATGAGGCTCTGGTAGATGGTCTGATTCTTCAGGACTCGGGAACAATAGATCTTCCCATCAGACTTGATGTGGGCAACCGTCCTCATCAGATTGTGGACTTTGAAAACGGAAAAAACGCCGTCACAGAATGGGAGAAGCTCAGCATAGAAAACCGCTTCAACCGCAAGGTCACAAGGCTGAGACTTACGCCCCTTACAGGCCGCACTCACCAGCTCCGTGTCCACTGCGCCTTCGGCCTTAGGCACCCTATTCTCGGTGATGCATTATACGGCGAAGCCCCTGACGAAGAGATCAAGCGCCTGATGCTCCAGGCACGAATCCTTGAATTCAATCATCCGGTAACAGGACAGCCGATGCACTTTGAGCTTGAGGCAGAATTCTGATTAAATAAACTCGATACGCTTCTTTTCTTTTGCACATTGAAGAAGATAAAGATTTATCAGGTTTTGGTAAGAAATACCGGTTTCCTGTGCAAGCTCTTTGAAGTAACCAATAGCATCGCTATC
>Ga0310786_10003412_pt1 | contig 23157 bp, 18 predicted proteins | sample AusTroGonzalo_MG_FD_203881 | JGI IMG/M metagenome (GOLD analysis project Ga0310786, IMG submission 203881) | Bovine rumen microbial communities from tropical cattle in Woodstock, Queensland, Australia - Gonzalo_03 (v2) (version 2) | ecosystem: Host-associated > Mammals > Digestive system >...
ACGATACTGTCAGTACCGCTTATCATCGAGAAGGTAATACGCGGCAAGATATTCCCCACTATAGCCGGCAGCAAGTATCTGCGCTACCTCAAGAAACATTTCCCGCACGTGCTCTACTTCCTGGTGGGCAAAAAAGTCAAGCAGCAGTTTGGCGGCAGGGTACGTTTCTTTGGCATAGGCGGCTCCAAGCTGGACCGCGAGGTTGAGGAGTTCCTGCGCAACATCAAATTCCCCTACGCGATAGGCTACGGCCTCACTGAGACCGCCCCGCTGATATGCGATGCCGGCCCCAAACGCACACATCTGGGTACTACAGGCACCGCATCATATGAGGTGCAGGTACGTCTGGCCGATGTCAACCCTGAGACAGGTCAGGGTGAACTGCAGGTAAAAGGCCCCAACGTAATGCTGGGCTACTACAAGGATTATGCCCGTACCCGTGCCGTAATAACTGATGACGGCTGGATGCGCACCGGTGATATCGCCACCGTGGACAAGAAGGGCCGATACTCCATTCTGGGCCGATCCGGTAACGTAATCATAGGCGCATCGGGTGAGAACATCTACCCAGAGGAGATAGAGAGCGTAATCAATAAGATATCGGATGTAAATGAATCACTCGTGATAAGCCGCGCCGGACAGCTTGTAGCTCTTGTGCAGTTCAACGATGGCGCTGTTGACTGGAATCTGGAGGGACAGGAAAAGTTCCTTGAGAACATAGAGCGCCGCAAGAAAGAGGTAATGGAATTTGTCAATTCCAAAGTAAGCCATTTCCTCAAGATCAAGGACGTAGAGGTCATGAAAGAACCCTTCAACAAGACCGCCACGCACAAGATCCGCCGCTTCCTCTATCAGGACAAAAAATCAGATAAAACGTGAAAAAGTGGACTGTCCCCTTTTACACGTTTTTGCAATAACATATGAGTATGAAGAAAATTATCAACCCTTGGATAGGGACAGAAGGCTACAACTGCTTTGTCTGCTGCCCCACCAACCCCATCGGACTCCATCTGGAGTTTTGGGAAGACGGTGACTACATAGTCACCAAGTTCCACCCCACACACGATTACGAAAGTTGGCAGAACACCCTGCACGGAGGTCTTCAGGCTCTCCTTATTGATGAGACCGCCGGATGGGTTGTATGCCGCAAGCTGCAGACCAACGGAGTCACCTCAAAGATGAACATGGAGTACCTCAAGCCCGTCAGCACCCTTCTGGACGAGATAACAGTACGTGCCCGCATAAGCAAGATGATGCGTAACGTGGCTTTCATTGAGGCAGAGTTAATGGATGCCGATAACACCGTACTTACACGCGCAGAACTAGTTTACTTCTGCACCCCAAAGTTCAAATTGGACGATAAAGCTTTCCCCGCTTCCGGTTGCAAAGTTGAAGGTGAATGACTCATCGCCAACTGAAGCGGACGCGGGCAAGTTCACGGCCATCTGCAGCCTTTATACTGTGAAGGGAGTTGTCACCCTCCATCTGTGTGGTGACGAATATCTTCTCACCAAACAGACCCTCTTTCTTGAAGTTGATTGCCAGACTGGCGGGCTCATGTTCCAGACGATACTCCGGAACCAGGCTTTCGCTGGCCCAAAGTGAGTAGATGGCGTTGTTTACGTGATTGTTACGGTCAATATCATCGTAACGTACCAGGAAACGCTCGCTGTAATCCTCACGCTCCACGGCAGGCAGTTTTGGGAACCGGTCTTCAAGGATCACCTTCTCATGTATAGGCTCATATTCCGGCAACCACTCCTTAAGATGCACCGGACGCCGTGAAGCAAAATCAATCACTATCCATTGGCTGCAGGCACGTATGATACGTTCACCGCTTACACTCCACACCTCAAATTCACGCTCGGTATATAAAGCCGACATATCTGAAGGCCAGCTCTTGAGGGTAATCTCCTCCTGCAGGTGTGGTATACGGTCTATCTCCACGTTCATGGCTATCAGGATCCAAGCCTTACCCACGGTACGCAGATAATCATATCCGATGCCTATCTCATTGGCGCTGTCATCAGCAATATCCTGGAACAGATTGAGCAGTGTAAGAAGACGCAGAGTATCCTTTCTGTCGCACTCAAAGCTCTTTACCACGTATGTATGAACCTGTTTTCTGATGGCCATTATTGTATATCTTTTGATTGATTCCGGCGCGAATTTAATAAAAATTACTACCTTCGCAAACAATCAAACAAAACCGCTTCTTACATGCAATCCAGACATTTTGATAATCGTCAGTATTTTAACGAGTTAGTTATCACAAGCCAGAAATTTTTCCTACCCTATATAGAGAGTTTCATCAATATTTCCGATGGATTGAAGATACTTGAGATAGGCTGTGGTGAAGGTGGTATCCTGCTTCCTTTTGCACGCAAGGGATGCAGTGTTGTTGGCGTTGATTTAGACTCCAAGAAGATAGCCGCTGCCACCAGCATATTTGCAGAAGAAGGGGCCGATGGCCGATTCATTGCTGAGGATGTATTCAAGGTTAAGGAACTGGAGCATGAATTTGACCTGATAGTATGTCATGATGTCATTGAACACATCTTTGATAAAAAAGAGTTTATTGCCAAATGTGAGCTGATGCTTAAGCCGGGCGGATACATGTTCATGTCATTCCCTGCCTGGCAGATGCCTTTTGGAGGTCATCAGCAAATGTGCAAAAGCCGCCTCCTGTCACATCTGCCATGGATGCACCTGCTTCCCAGATTCCTCTATCGTTTCATTCTTAAGCTATTCAAGGAGAGCCAGAACCGCATCAATGACCTTTTGGATATCAAACGCTGCAAGTGTCCTGTTGAAAAATTTGAGCGTGTGGTTAAGAACACGCCGTTCAACATTCTTGACCGCCAGCTTTATCTCATCAACCCGCACTATGAGACCAAATTCCACCTTAAGCCGCGCAAGCTGTGGCGCTGGGTGGGTGCCATACCCTATCTGCGTGATTTCTTTACCACATCATGTTTCTATATGCTAAAGCTTTCATAACGCAAAGAGGACGGTTCTGTTCGCGAACAGAACCGTCCCCTTTGCTTTTGCGTTGCCTTTGAGCTTATTTCACTGAGCACTCAGCCTTGGCAACCACATTACCGGCATCACGAGCCAGCAGCAACTCAACCTTGCCTGGTTCCAAAACCCAGTCATGCTTATCCTCGTCCCAATACTTAAGGTAACTGACAGGAACATCCATTATAAGTGTCACTGACATACCGGGTACAAGTTCCAGCTTTTGGAAAGCCTTAAGCTCCTTGTAAGGCCATTCAACCTTTGAATCCACACGGTGAACATAAATCTGCGGAACATCATACTGGTTATACTTACCCAGATTCTTAATTGTAAACTCAACCTGGATATCATCACCGTCGCGGTACTCACTGTTAAGGACCTTGAAGCCCGAATACTCAATCTCAGAATAACCCAGACCATATCCGAACGGATACATAACCGGTTTGTTCTTGGTATCGAACCAACGGTATCCCACCAGCAGGTCCTCGCTGTACAGTGCCGTACCGCGACCGGTTGCACCCTTAAGCATCTCCTCAGCCTTGTCATCCTTCTGAACCAGCGATACAAATACATCCTGGTTTACAGGAGCATCGGTCTGCGGGAAACTGCCTGTAGCGTATGCGGGGCTATCCTCAAGCTTAATTGGATATGAGAACGGCAAGCGTCCGCTAGGTGAAATCTTACCGATAAGAATGTCGGCCAATGCATTACCGCCCTCGGTTCCGTTAAACCAGGACTGAACTATTGCAGGGCTGCAAGCCTGAACGCGGTTCAAATCAACCGGAGCACCTGCCACTGCAATAAACACCACATTAGGATTAACATTGGCGACAGCCTCAAGCACCTCCTCCTGATTATAAGGAAGATCCATGCTCCTGCGGTCACTGCCCTCGGTCTCCCACTGACGGTTGTCGCCACCGATGAACAGAACCAGGTCAGCATCCTTGGCAGCCTTCACAGCCTCATCCTTAAGCTTTTGTGCAGTATTGTCAGGCTGAGCGGGAGCAGCACCACCACGACGGCCAAAGCCGCCAAAACCGCCGAATCCGCCACGGGCCTGTTGTGATGTATAACCCTGTGCATAAATAATTTTAGCCTTATCGCCAATGCGGTTCTTAAGACCAGCCAGCGGAGTAATCTCATAAAGAGCCTTTACGCCAGCACCAACACCGCCGTTTGACATCTTCTTATCGGCATTATCACCTATAACGGCAATAGTCTTAACCTTGCCCAAATCAATAGGCAGAATGTTGCCCTCATTCTTGAGCAGTACGACAGACTGGGCGGCAACCTCATATGTTATCTGTGCATTCTCAGGCTGTCCGGTCATCTGCTTGTTTGCCTTTTCAGCAGGAACCGGATCAATCACCATACGCACGCGCAGTATCTCACGCACACGCTGGTCAATAACCTTCTCTGATACGATACCGGCTTTTACGGAATCCAACAGAGCCAGGCCCATGTAATCAGATGTAGGCATCTCAACGTTCAATCCGGCAGTCACTGATCCTACAGTGCTGTGGGTACCACCCCAGTCAGAAATCACCATACCCTTGAACCCCCAATCCTTACGCAGTATCTGATCCAGGAGGTTTGGATTCTCAGCGCACCATGTACCGTTTATCTTGTTGTAGGCAGCCATCACACCGTATGCGTTACCGTCAACCACAGCTGCCTCAAAAGGCACCAGATATATCTCACGCATAGCACGAGGGCTCACAATCACGTTCACGCTGCCGCGATTGGTCTCCTGATTGTTCAGGGCAAAATGCTTTATGCAGACAGCCACGCCGTTATCCTGCACGCCCAGAGTATAACCCACTGAAAGCTGTGCGCTCAAATAAGGATCCTCACTGAGATACTCATAAGTGCGTCCACCCGTAGGAATACGCTGAATGTTTATTGCGGGCCCCAGAATCATATCCTTACCGCGAAGACGTGCCTCACTGGCCATACCTGTACCATACTTATAAGCCAGTTTGGTACTCCAAGTGGCAGCCAGGGCCGATCCTGTGGGGAAAAACGTTGCGGAGTCTGTTGACCAATGGAGCGGATTCCATGAAAGCGGTTCCATCTCCTCACGTATTCCAAAAGGACCATCGGCATAGTTCATCTCAGCAATGCCCTGTGCGGGAATACCCTCAGATGTAAAGTAATGCTTGCCGTGAAGCATCTCAATCTTCTCTTCAAGAGTCATCTTGCTGATTATGCCCGATATCTCTTTCTCATTCTGCATGAGTGGATCATCGTAATTCTTTACGTCACGTGACAATGTAGGATCACCCTTGCAACTGCATACCATCAGTCCACCGAGCAGGACTGTAAACTTCAATAACTTCTTCATAAGTAAGGACAAATATTTTTTTGGTCAGTATATCAATTATAATCAGTATCCTGTATCCCTGCTCCACTCTGTCTTGCGGTATTCAGCATTCAGTCCCCCTTCATCAAAAGACTGCAATGGAATATATACACTTAATCCGCAAAAAGTATTCATCTTTATCCCATATCTTTCATCTTCATAATCAGAACAAATATATGGAGTGGAATTCTTGTATATAACGCATTTCTCAAGCTGGAGTCGGAACTCGGTAAGGTCATCATAGTCTGTACCAAGTTTATCAATGAAATCCTCCAGATCAAACATGACATGCTTTTCCAACCTGTCAAAGTATTGTATCTCAAGATCAGCTGGATTAATCTGCGGAATCTCTTCCTTATGCGCTGCCACAATCTTCTTGAAACACCTTGCCAGACTATCCAAGGCATCGGTTTTTACCAGAGATATGCTTGCGGTCCGCTGGAATCCGGATTTTGCGTCATAATGGGCATGATAGTCACGGCATACCTTCGTAATGTTCCCACTCAGGAAATCACGTATGACAGTCTTATAAGGAAAGCCATTACTGATAATCTCACAACTGGATGAGATAATGTAATCAGCCTTTTTCCTTAGCGCGTAAGCCACCTCCACTGCGCCCATATAACAGGCGTCGAATGCTATATAGTCAAATACCCCGTCCGGAATGGCATCGGCAAGCTCATCAATCTCCATATGCTCATCCTGCGGACTGCCATCAGGATGATTGTTCTTAGCAAAATATTTTGTAAGGTACTCTTCACGCATAGGTGCCCGGCTCTTGGTTTCCATTGAATAAGACCCTGGTATCCATCCCATGCCGTGTGACCAGAGTATCAGACCGTAAGTCTCTGCCTTCCAGTTATCCAGAACGGTTTTTATTACGCTCCTGAGAACCCCGCCATCCGCACTGTTAAGTTCATCATAAACTTTTAATGTGTCAATCATAAAGTCATGGAGATGCAACAATACCGGTTTTGCATCAAACTTGTCAACAAACACCAGCAAATTGGCATATTCCATATCCGTGTTCATGGCATTTTTCATGGCCAAGACATTGGGATTAGCGTTATCCGTAAGATTGTTATCTGCTGCCATATAGACCAGGACCGTCCTTGTAGTCCTGTAATCTACCACATCATTCCTCTCACATGAAACCGTAAACGCGAGTGCTGCAATTACCAGAGCACTGCTTAAAAGCCTTCTCATTATTGATATGATTCGTGTCATTTCTGTTCAATGCGGTCTAAATCAATCAGTCTGTATGAACTGTTGAAACTCAGTTCCGTGCCATCATCAAGGTTTATCTCATACAACTTGCTGTCATGTTCTATCCTGATGATGTCACTGTCTGGAAACTCTTTTTTAATGAAAGACCTGATCTTGGAGGGTATAAGAATATCCGGCACAGGACCTTTGGTGCATTCACACTCCGTCAGGCTTCCGTCCTTACGGAACTGCAGTTTGACACCGCCTCCAAGCTTCACCTCATATTGAATCAGACTGGCCCTGCGCTCAATATTGGCTTTTTTGATTTTGGCGTCAGGAAATGCCTTGGTTATTATATTACGGGCCTTCTGAGGCAATTGCTCAGGTTTAATCTCTATGTCCTCAGCCATTACAGGCAGACACAGCACAAAAGCCAACAGAGTATATAATAACCTTCTCATATCAATTTTTATTTCATGGGACGGAGCACACCGCCACCGGTTTTGTATTCCTTGCCTCCCAGGTCAGCATTCGCAGCAGGGTCATAGTAGATAACATGCTTACCCTTAAGCTGCTTCAATCCCTTCTCCAAAGGCTGCTCAAATGAAATGGAAGAGATGTAGCATTCTCCTTTCAGGTTCCATTTGGCACCCTTTTTCATGAATACTTTCACAGCACGTCTATCGGTAGCACCACCAGTAATACTGCCGTTCAACTTGGCGCTATTTTTAAGAGTCAGCGTCAGGCTGCTTATGCTGTCCACATATATATCACCATTAAGGGTCTGTTTCTCAAGGTCTATGGTAGCATCCCCCTGATTGTAACCCTTGGGGCCCCATTCATCGGCCTTTATGGAGATTATCTCATCAGTCTTGCATATTATCTTATTGCGTGACAGTGAGATAGTACCACCTGCATTGGTTACGAAGATCAACGGGCCTTCTGTTACCGTTATCTCATTTTTATCAAGAACAAGCGTGCCGGTGGAACGCCATTCCCTCTGCTTGCCGTCAGCTCCATAAACCAGGAATCCGCATACGCCGCCCGCCTTAAGTTTATTGCCCGTAAGTTCCAACAGGCCCTCATCAAGACTTCCAATAGTCCATTTGGCTGATGACATCTCACATTTCTCAGCTTTAATGGCACCTCCTGATGCATAAAATGAAGATGCCGCCTGACCTGTGTTGTCACCCTTGGCTTCAGCAATCTCCATTGTGCCATCCTTACAGGCGTAAAAGGCTGGACTCTGGTTTGAATAGGTATTTACAGTTGTCTTTTGAACTATAACCTTACTTTTGTTAGTGGCATTTACAGCGGCAGCACCTACTCTTGAGGTGCTTATGCTACCTTCCTGGAGGGTCACTTTAGTGCCCTCGCCGCTTGCACTCACGCCATCGGCCGCCTGAGCATGTGAGTTAACCTCACAAAACTCCATAATGACGTTACTGCCTCCATCGGCAAGCACAACAGAATTCTTTCCGGTCTCCCTGCGGTCAGCATCATTTACAGTACCCGATGTCTTGTTAAGACGCATACGGGTAAGCACAAGATGAACGCCATTCGTGGCATACACGGCACTACTGCCGGATTCATAAGATTCAAGTGAGACATGTGAACGGTACTGGTCTTTCTCCTCATTTCCATCCACGAAGTACGTGGCGCGATATCCTGATACCTGCGCAAACATAACAGCCGGCATGACGGCTGAAACAATTATTAAAAAGGATCTCTTAAACATAATTATTGGTTTATTTCCGTAAAGGTAGTATTATTTTGTAATTTCGCATTCACTATTCTGCAATATCTTTTACTTAATGGGTAAAATAAGAAAACATATTTTTTCAACAGTCATTTTGGCAACACTAACAGCATGTAATATGCAGAACAACCCTTTACTTACAGAATCCACACTCCCTTTCGGTGCCATTCAGTTTGACAAGATTGAGAACAGGCACTATCTGCCGGCATTTGAACAGGCCATAAATGAAGGCAAGCAGGAGATTGATGCCATTGTAGCTAACCCTGATGCCCCCACGTTCAGCAACACTATTGAGGCGCTGGAATATGCCGGAGGCACACTGAGCCGCATTGCAGACATATTCTATAACATACTTGAGGCCGATTCAGATGATGAGCTTCAAGACATAGCAGAGAAGGTATCTCCCTTGCTTACGGAATATGAGATGTATGTAAGCCTCAATGAAAAACTGTTCCAACGTGTCAAAGCCGTATATGAGCAGCGTGATTCTCTGGATCTTGCCCCTGATCAGCAGATGCTGCTCAAGAAACAGTACAAGGGATTTGAGCGCAACGGAGCCAACCTGAGCCCGGATGACAAGAAAACTTACAGTGAGTATGAGGAACAGCTCTCACTGCTGACGCTGCAATATGGCCGTAATCTGCTGGCATCAACCAATGCCTTCACTATGGTCCTTACTGAAGAATCTGATTTGGCCGGCCTGCCCGGATACATACGTGACATGGCTGCGCAGGCTGCCAAGGAGAAGGATACTGAAGGCTGGCTGTTTGACCTCTCCTATCCTAGTTACAGCGGATTCATCAAGTTCAGTGACCGCCGTGACCTGCGTGAGAAGATGTACCGCGCCTATAACCGCCGTGCCTTCCAGGATGAGTTTGACAACACAGAGATAATACGCAAGATTGTTGACCTGCGCTATAAGAAGGCCGCCCTGCTGGGTTATAAGGACTTTGCCGATTATCAGACTGAGATGCGTATGGTAGGCAGCGGCAGTGCCGTCTGGAGTTTTATCGACCGCCTTAAGGATCCCGCCCTGCCGGTAGCAAAGGATGATCTTGCCCAACTTAACAAGTACGCCAAGACAATAGGATTTGAGGCTGATGAACTTATGCCATGGGATTTCAGCTACTACAATGAGAAACAGCGCATCAGCCAATATAACCTTACAGATGAGGAACTTAAGCCATATTTCCGCCTTGAGGACTGCATAGATGCCATCTTCAGTCTAGCCAACCGTCTGTACGGCATCACCTTCAAGCCTGCCTATGTCCCCGTATATCATCCTGATGTTAAGGCATATGAGGTCCGTGATACCGATGGGTCTTTCCTGGCACTGTTCTATGCTGATTTCTTCCCCCGTGCCAGCAAACGCAACGGAGCCTGGATGACCCAGTTCCGCGGCCTCAAGGTTGAGAACGGCATTGAGGAGCGTCCCTTCATAAGTCTGGTGACCAACTTCACCAAACCTACTGCCGATACCCCCTCACTCATAACACATGATGAATTCACCACCATGCTCCATGAGTTCGGGCACTCGCTGCACGGCATCCTGGCCAAGGGCCGATACCCCTCGCTCACCTGCACCAACGTTGACCATGACTTTGTTGAACTGCCCTCACAGATTATGGAGAACTGGGCGTATGAGAAAGAGTATCTCACCACCTTTGCCAAGCACTATCAGACCGGTCAGCCCCTGCCTGATTCTCTCATAGCCAAGATAAAGGCCTCTAAGAACTATATGTCAGCCTATTATCACATGCGCCAGATACAGTTCGGTATCCTGGATATGTCATGGCACACCCTTACAGCTCTGCCTCAACAGTCTGTGCTTGATTTTGAGAAAACCGTCCTCAAGCCTACTGATGTCCTGCCTTCCGTACCCGAGTGCATCATATCAACCTCCATCTCACACCTTTTCAGCGGAGGTTACGCAGCCGGCTACTACTCATACAAATGGGCCGAAGTCCTTGCCGCCGATGGTTTCAGCCTGTTTGAGGAGAAAGGCATCTTTGATAAAGAGACAGCCGGCAAGTTCCGCCATCTCCTGGAATCAGGCGGCAGCGTTGATGCCGCGCAGTTGTATCGTGATTTCCGAGGCCATGATCCCGAGCCTGAAGCTTTACTCCGTCAACTTGAGATAATACATTGATAATCAAATATAATACATATATAGAATCAAAGTTAAGAAGGACTGTGTCAATGCTCATCGTATTGGCATTGTCCTTTACATGCAATGCCCTCGCCCAGAGTGATACCATAGAGATCATGCTCAATGAGGTAACTCTCTCCGCCCACCGTAATTACTCCGCAATATCCGGAAGCATTACAAGCGGGCTAAAGATTGATGCCCGCATCATGGACAATTATCCCAAGCTGTTTGGTTATACAGACCCCTTGAGATACCTACAGTCATTGCCAGGCATCAGTACCAATTCAGAGAGCAATGGCGGTCTGCATGTGCAGGGATGTGAGAACTATCACAACCAGTTCCTGTTATCAGGAGTTCCGGTGTATGGCTCGTCACATTTTTCAGGGTTATTCTCCACCTTCAACCAGGATCATTTTCCCGACGTCACGTTCAGCAACGTTACAAAAAGCTCTTTCTTAGGCGGACAACTGAGTCTGGAACCTGTTGATACAATCCCTCACACACTGTCCGGAACAGCCACTTTAGGACTCATATCAGCCCAATTCAATATAGTCACGCCATTGACTGATAACACTGCGCTGTCACTCTCCGCCAGAAGGACTTTCATCAACACCTTTTATGGTAACCTGCTGCAATTCAACGGTAACCCTCTACGTTACGGATTCACTGATGCCAACTTGACGTTCCTTTACAAGCCTGACAGTTATAACACATTTGATATCAACATGTTCTACAGCCATGACCGTGGTGAGTGCAACTATGCAGATTACAAGATGGATCTGGGTGCAGACTGGGGAAATGCATCAGCAGCCGCCCGATGGAGGCATCAGAAAGGCAGATGGTCAACGTCAACATCGGTTTTCATGTCCGGATTCATGCTTGACGGACATATCTATCAGGAAACCGCCAAAGGATTGATGCCAGCCCATACTATCCATTATGGCATTAAATCAGACAACAGGCTGGCTCATGACATAAGACTTAATGCAGCCCTTTCATATTATGACATACTGCCTCAGGCCCCCTCTGTATCAACCAATAAGGCTGGCACCGCAGTTCAGGATAGCCAGCAGGCATTTGAAGCTGACCTTTATTTGGATAAATGCTTTGCATTGGGCCACTCCTTCAGTCTCACCCCCAGCCTGCTCACATCGGCCTACAGTGAAGCCGCCGGATACCGGTATCTGAATCTTGATCCTGCCATCAATCTGCAGTACAATCTTTTCAGGTATGGTGTCATAACACTTGATGCCGGCATCAGGCATCAGTATCTGGCTCAGACAGGAATGACAGACTGTGGCCTTCCCATTGAGTTCTGGGTTGCTGCCGGCCGTTACTTCAAGCCTCAGGAATCACTGTTCACGACCCTCACTTATGAGAAGTCATTCCTTGATGAGAAATACTCACTTACGGTACAAGCCTATGCACACAGGCTCCATAACCAGATTGAATACACCGGTTTTCTGGTTGACCTGCTCACACGTCCGTACCGTCTTGAAAATAACATACATATCTCTTCCGGTTATAACTACGGGGCAAGCGTGATGCTCGCCCGCCAGGCCGGCAAACTGACAGGCTGGATAAGTTACTCCTACGGACGTTCACTGCGTGAAGGTGACGGCATAAGCTATCCCAAGCTGTTCCCGTCATCCCATGAGCGGCAGCATGAGCTTAACGCTGTAATAAACTATTCCACAGGTCGCTATGAATTCGGCGGATCATTTGTGGCAGCATCTGGCAATCCTTATACTCCGGCCCGAAACCTCTACTTCATATCCAACAGAGTCATAATTCAATATGACGAGTTCAATTCAGGCCAGCTCAATCCATATATTAGGCTTGACCTCTCTGCCACATACCACCTCAAGTCACATGGCAGATACCGTCATTCAGTGAACCTCTCATTATATAACGCCACTGCCCACAGCAATGAGACCATGGGTTATATCAAGGTTGATGAGGATGAGATGTCATTCAAGTACCACATGGCATGTTTTATCATTCCTGTCATGCCATCCATCAGTTATAACTGCCATTTCTGAATATGATGAAAAAAATTATTGCCATATTATCCGTTCTTATTCTGATATGTTCCTGCATGACTGACCATCTAAAGGAACATCCGGATCAGCTTGTCGTAGAGGGCTGGATAGAGAACGGTGAGTCTCCCGTGGTATTTGTCACGTCAACCGTAGCCGCTACGGAGAAATCCCAGAACGCCGCTGACCTTATCGGACATCTTGCCTTGACCGCTGAAGTGACAGTTACATATAATGACCACACATACAGACTATTCCCTTCCTTCACTAAGGATTATCTGCTCGGACTCTACTACACCACCGATGAACTTAAAGGAGTGGTAGGAGGAGAGTATAAGCTGGATGTAGCCTGGAAAGGCATGAAGGCATCTGGGACCACCTCAATATCCTCTCCCGGCTCCATTGATTCCATATTGGTAAAGGTTTCTGAAGATGATGATACGCTATACGTCATTAAGGCACATATCAAATCCGGTGAGAACCGCTATTACCGTTTTTTCACTAAGGTAATTGGCCAGGACTCAAGCTATACTGCATCATTCCTGGGTCTTTATGACAGAGACCTTATTAATGAAGATGAAATGAAATTTGTCAATCGTGGCAACAGTAACCCGTTCCAGACACAGCAACTGTACTACAGTTATAATGACAGTGTCTCATTCAAATTAGCAGCCATTGACGCATCCGCATATGAATTCTGGCGTAAATTCAATGAAAATGCCGCCTTTGGTTCATTGGCCCTCATTCCCTACTCCGATAATGTGGTGGGTAATCTTAACGGGGCGCTTGGATACTGGTTCGGCTACGGAGTAACAAAGTACGAATTGAAAATTGAAAATTGAAAATTATAAGAAAGGGTTCGGAAGTCTCCGAACCCTTTCTTAATGTCGCGGGAATTAACGCAGGTGCTTGTTAATTTTCAATTTTCAATTCTCAATTTTCAATTCGGATTAGAAGCCGCCAAAGCCACCTCCCATGCCGCCGCCGAAGCCGCCGCCACCTCCGAAGCCGCCCATGCCGCCACCGAAGTCACCGCCGCCCATGCCGCCGCCGAAGCCGCCCATGCCACCGCCAAAGTTACCCATCTGCATCTCCTCTACCTTATAGTCCTTGGGGAGTTCAAACAGTGCGGGGTCAACATCGGTCTCTTCAAGCTTCTCAACAGTCTGGCCCATTGTGCCGTAATCAGTTACGGTCTCGCTCTTCATAGTGAGGTTCTTGTATATCCAGAGAGTCATCTGTGTTGAATAACCCTGGTTGCTCTGAGTGATGGAGTACATCTTGCACATTACGCCTGCAACTTCCTCCTCACCAAGCTCCTTGATCTTATTCTTCTTGATGGTCTTGGCATCCAGGTTTTCCCAGTCAAACATAGGAGTGGTTTGAGCGCCCATGCCGCCCATCATACCCATTCCCATACCCATGCCACGGCCGCCACCGCCGCCCTGACCGCCACGACGTCCGCCAAATGACGGCATCTTGGTTGCAGTCTTCTCTGCGTCGTTGATGGTATAGTTATCCTCACCGATAGCAAGTGAACGTGAAGTTCCGGCCTCGCCGCGCTCGGTAACGGTTACTGTCTTCTTACCGTAATCATCAAAATATATCTTGGTAACCATGGTGCTGGGATCAAAGTTCATCTGACGCTGACCCTGGCCGCCCTGGCCCTGAGGACGCTGGCCTCCGCCCATGCCCATACCGGCACCGCCGCCAAAGCCACCCATAGCCATTCCTGCGCCACCGCCGAAACCACCGGCACCGCCACCGAACTGACCCATGTTGTTGGCCATAGTTATAACACCTGATTTGATACCAAGAACAGGCTCTGAGGCCTCCTTCTTATCCTTCTTAGCCGCATTGACTGACAGGCTTACTGCCGCAAGCATCATAGCGGCCACCATAAACTTTCTCATTTGCTTAATTGTATTTAAGGTTTATAATTTGATTCTTTCTACTTATATAAGGTTTAATCCCAAAAGTTAAAACCCCAAATTTTCAATTTTCCGCTCGGCCCGAAGGGACGCTTAAAAAAAAGCGAAGCGCCTAATTTTCAATTTTCAATTTATCTAATAATTTTCGCCTTAGCCGACCCAACCTTAAACTTAATATCCATCTGCACAATAGTGCGCTCGCTGTCATCATTAACATAAATAGTCAGGATATCGCGCTCCTTCTTCTTGCCCTTCTCCTCATAAGGCTCCACAAGCCTGAACACCATGCAGTTATATTTCTTGCCCGATATCTTCAGGCTCTCCTTGCCCTGATATATCAGCACCTCGTCTATGATATCGCAGGCATCGGCCAGCTTAAAGTTGAAACGCTTGCCTTTTGACAGGCTGCCGGCATCTATAGCACGCGCAAAACCCACCACGCTCACCATGTCATAAACCTGAGTCTCGCTGGTCTCCAGACAATCCTTCACACGGCCGTTCTTGTATATCTTCTGCATTGCGGCTGTGCATCGGCCATCACTCTCAGTAGTAAAGTTCACCTTCTCACGCACAATGTCATCACCCTCAAAACAGTGCTTCTGGAAATATACCGGAGCAGAGTTTGCCGGACTTACAATCGTCGTAAGGGTATCGTTCAGGCTGAATATCTTCTCCACGGCGCTTGTGGTACGGGCTATCAGATCCATCTGTACCATCTTCTGACCGTTATACTCTATGTTCTTGGTAGCAAGGCTGGCCTCACCCGCCTTTATCGGACCCAGATACATGCCGTATCTCAGCGTCTCATCTCTCCAAATCTCATCGGCATACATAATCCCGCTTGCCAGGAGCATCATTGCCATAATTGAAATAAACCGTTTCATGATCATCGTTGTTAATGGTCTTCTGTAATTAAGATTCAAAAAACGCGGCAAAGTTAAAACAAAAACGCCTATCTTTACAGAAACAGAACCCTTGATATGTTATTTGAAAAGAAAGTATATTCTGAACGTCGCAGCGTTCTGAGAGAGAAACTTGGAAGCGGCCTTATTATCCTGCTAGGAAACAACGATGCACCCTGCAACTACCCCTCAAACGCCTACACGTTCCGCCAGGACAGCACGTTCCTCTATTTTACAGGTCAACAGCGTGAATCACTTGCCGCAGTAATCGATGCAGACAGCGGTCAGGAATGGCTTCTGGGTGATGATATTGACCTTGATGATATTATCTGGACCGGATTCGTACCCTCCGTAGCAGATATGGCAGCCGAATGCGGCATACAGAACAGCGCCCCCTACAGCAAACTTAAGGATCTGGTGGCCGATGCCCGTCACCTGGGCCGTACGGTACACTTCCTGCCCCCCTATCGTCATGACCACATGATCCTTTTGGCCGATATGCTAAGCATCCACCCGCTCCAGACCCGCGATGCCGCATCGGTAGAACTGATCAAGGCCGTTGTAAGCATGCGCTCCATAAAATCCGATGGTGAGGTGGCGGAGATTGAGCGAGCCATGACCATAGGCTACCAGATGCACTGCGCCGCCATGAAACACTGCCGTCCCGGCGTGACTGAGAAATCCATTGCAGGTATTATGGATGGCATTGCCATGGGCCAGGGAGCCAAAGTATCGTTCAACAGCATCGTAACCATGCACGGCGAGATCTTCCATGGAGGCCCTTCTATGAAACCTCTTGAGCCCGGACGCCTCCTCCTGGTCGATGCCGGCGCCGAGACCGTCAACAACTACTGCAGTGATAACACCCGAACCATGCCCGTCAGCGGTAAGTTCACCAGCAAGCAGCTGGATATCTACTCCATCGTAGAGGCGTGTCATGACCTCGTCATCGAGAAAGCCCATCCCGGCATACGATGGCTAGACATGCACCTTGACGTCTGCCGCCTCATGACTGACCGCCTCAAAGACCTGGGCCTCATGCGCGGCAATACTGATGACGCTGTCGCTGCCGGAGCACACGCCCTCTTCATGCAGCACGGCCTTGGCCACATGATGGGTATGGACGTACACGATATGGAAGCCCTGGGCCAGAACTACGTAGGCTTTGATGAAGAGGTCCAGCCCTCCAATCAGTTCGGCACCAACTGCCTCCGCTACGGCAAGCGCCTCCAGCCCGGCTTTGTCCTAACCGACGAACCCGGCATCTACTTCATCCCCGCCCTGATAGACAAATGGCGCGCAGAACATATGCACAAAGACTTCTTGAACTACGATGCAATAGAAAAGTACTTAGATTTCGGAGGAATCCGAATAGAAGACGACATCCTGATCACCGACTCCGCTTGCAGAGTATTAGGAAAAAACATCATCCCCTACCATCCAGATGATGTTGAAGCATATATGAATTGAGAATTGAAAATTGAAAATTGAGAATTATAAAATAGGTTCGGAAATTTTCCGAACCTATTTTAATGTCACGGGCTATTACGCAGGTGCTTGTTAATTTTCAATTTTCAATTCTCAATTTTCAATTTACTGCAACAGTCCTTCATTGAGCAGCCGCAGCACGATGAGCCGCTCTTTCTTTTGCGGATTGATGAGATAACAGCAAGTGTAACCAATGCTGCTATTGCGATGATTACTATGATTGTTGCAGCGTTCATAGTACGGCTTGAGCTATTAAGTAACCGAACCATGCTACAATCCAGGCAATGACGCACTGGAAGATTACAACATAGATTGCCCACTTGTCACCAAGCTCGCGGCGAACGCTGCTGATTGCAGCAACGCAGGGCGTATAGAGCAGGCTGAATATGAGCATCGGAACAGCGGTGATAACGGTCAGAGACTCCGTTACGCCCAACACCTCCATTGTAGCAACCACGCTCTCCTTAGCCAAGAAACCGCTCACAAATGAGGTAACTATGCGCCAATCTCCAAGACCAAGCGGACGGAACAGAGGCTCCAGAATGCCTGCAACCCAAGCCATCATGCTACCCTCGCCATTCTCCACCATATTGAAGCGGAAATCAAACGTCTGCAGCAGCCAGATAACGATAGTTGCCACGAATATCACCGTGAACGCCCTCTGTACAAAATCCTTCGTCTTGTCCCAAAGCAGATGGCTCACGTTTTTGAGCCCCGGCATGCGGTAATTAGGCAGTTCCATAACGAATGGCGTAGCCACGTAATTCTTGCGGAACAGCTTGGTCACAAGCGCCACAATTACACCCACAAGTATCGACAGCAGGTACAGCCCGGCCAGAATCAGACCACCCTTACCCGGGAAGAAAGCATTGGTAAAGAATCCGTAAATAGGAATCTTGGCGCTGCAACTCATAAACGGAGTGAGCAGAATAGTCATCTTCCTGTCACGGGCCGATGGCAACGTCCTTGTAGCCATCACAGCGGGCACAGAGCAACCAAAACCAATGAGCAAAGGCACGATAGAACGTCCCGACAAGCCCAGTTTACGCAGCAGTTTATCGGTCACAAACGCGATACGAGCCATATATCCGCTGTCTTCAATCAAGCTTAGGAAGAAGAACAGGATTATGATGATAGGCACAAAACTCAGCACGCTTCCCACACCGCCAAAAATGCCATCCTCAACAAGCGATATGATTGCAGGTGAAATATCGGCCTTCTCCATACCAGCCACGCAGATGCCTGCCAGGCCCTGGATCAGTTGGTCAAGCCAGTCCTGCAGCGGGGCGCCCAACACATCGATTGAGAGCCATATCACCAGACACATCACTATCAGGAAGATTGGAATTGCTGTCCATCGGCCCGTCAGAACGCGGTCAATCCTGCGGCTCCTTATATACTCTTTGCTCTTTTGCGGCTTAATAACCGTCTGCGAGCAAAGGCGCTCTATAAACGAGAAACGCATATCTGCAATGGCAGCCGCGCGGTCCATGCCACGCTCCTCCTCCATCTGCAGTATGATGTGTTCCATGGTTTCCTTCTCATTCTGGGTGAGCCCCAAAGCCTCAAGCACCTGGGTATCGCCCTCAGCAAGCTTGCCGGCCGCAAATCGGCCCGGAATACCCGCCCGCTCGGTATGATCCTCAACCAGATGCATTATGCTGTGCAGACAGCGATGAACAGCACCGCCGTGATCATCCTTTGTGCAGAAATCGGTCCTATCCGGAACCTCCTGGAATTCAGCTACATGAATGGCGTGCTCCACCAGCTCCTTGATACCCTCGCCTTTAGCAGCAGAAATGGGAACTACAGGAATCCCCAGAATACGCTCCATCTCATTCACGCGGACCGATCCTCCATTACCCGTCAGCTCATCCATCATATTGAGTGCCAGCACCATAGGCACACCCAGCTCCATCAGCTGAACCGTCAGATAAAGGTTGCGCTCAATATTGGTCGCATCCACAATATTAATAATGCAGTTAGGCTTCTGCTCAATAATGAACTGGCGAGAAACCGTCTCCTCCTGAGTATAAGGCGAAAGCGAATAAATGCCCGGCAGATCCGTCACAAGTGTATCCGGATGCCCTTTTATCTGACCATCCTTCCGGTCAACCGTCACACCCGGGAAATTACCCACATGCTGATTAGAACCCGTCAACTGATTAAACAGCGTAGTTTTGCCGCAGTTCTGCTGTCCGGCCAGCGCAAACCTAAGCACCGTGCCCTTAGGCAAAGCATTCTCATGAGTAGGATCATGATATTTACCAGCCTCACCCAATCCCGGATGAGAATTATGCTCGTGCAGAGATAGGTTGTAACCGAAATCAACTTGGTCTATTTCGGGCTGTTGGCTGTTGGTTGTTGGCTGTTGACTGCCATCCAGTGCGTCAACCGTAATTTGAGAAGCCTCTTCAAGACGGAGAGAAAGAGTGTATCCGCGCACCAGGAGCTCCATCGGATCACCCATCGGAGCAAACTTCAAAAGCTTAACCTCCACGCCCGGCAGCAACCCCATATCCAGAAAATGCTGCCTCAGTGCGCCCTCACCTCCAACCGAGGTAATCACGGCACTCTCACCTATCTTAAGTTCCCTCAGAGTCATAATCAGCTAATTTTGCCCGCAAAATTACAACCAATCCCCTGCATTATCAATACTCATTTGTCAGTATTAGAATGCAAGCTCAACATTCGTGAAAGGAAGGAACTAGAATTTTAGGGGGTATTGGCAGGCAAAACCGTCGCCACCCTCGGCGCGTCAGAGGGAGGGGCCCGTGCCTAAGAAAATGCTCTGGAAGGTAGGAGTTTACTCATGCCTTTCAGAGCGTTTTATTAGGGATGGGAGGGATAGCGCGAAGCGCGTAGTTTTGACGTCAATACCCCCTAAAATTCTAGTTCCTTCCGTAGGCTTCTATCTAATATCCTGCAAATTATACGGAGTCTCCTGATAAACATAATAATTAAGCCAATTCTGATAGAACAAATTAGCATGAGCCCGCCACCGGTCCAAAGGCCCCCGGCCAGGATCATCGCCCCGATAATAGTGCTTAGGTATATCTATCGGAAGCCCTTTCTCCAAGTCACGCCTGTATTCCTTGTCAAGAGTATCAGGAGAGTACTCAAAGTGACCGGTAATGAATATCTCACGACCATTACGTGCCGATACCATGAACACCCCGGCCTCATCGGACTCAGAGAGCAGTTTGAGGTCAGGATGGCTCAGTATATCATCACGGCGCAGCTCAGAGTGACGGCTGTGAGGAGCATAGAACTCATCATCAAAACCGCGGAAAATAGGCAGCGGCTCACGGGTAGTATTATGCTTGAATATGCCGAACATCTTGTTCTTGAGCTGATACTTGGGCACACCGTAAAAATGATACAGCCCGGCAAGAGCGGCCCAACAAATATACAGGGTCGATGTCACATGAGTCCTGGCCCAATCCATAATCTCCGTCAGCTCATTCCAGTACTCCACATCCGTAAACTCCATATGCTCCACCGGAGCTCCGGTAATGATAAAACCGTCAAATTTCTCATCACGTAAGCTCACAAACGTCTGATAAAACACCCTCATATGCTCCACGGGGGTGTTTTTCGATGTATGACTGCGCAGTTTCATCAGCTTAAGCTCAATCTGCAAAGGCGTATTTGAGAGCAGACGTATCAGGTCTGTCTCAGTCGTAATCTTTATGGGCATCAGGTTCAAGATGACAATACGCAACGGACGTATATCCTGATGCGATGCCCTTGAGGTGTCCATCACAAAGATGTTCTCCCCCTTAAGAATCTCTATTGCAGGCAGTTTATCGGGCAGTTTGAGAGGCATTTCAGTAGTATGTTTATTAAACCAAGCATTCACCACCTTAAGAAAAGGCAGTGAATACAAGGCAAAATTAGTTAAACTTAAAACAACTTGGACACTTTATCATATTTTGGCAAAAGCCTGATTAAGATCAGCAATAATGTCATCAACATGTTCAACACCGATTGAAAGACGAACAGTTGTAGGAGTGATATGCTGCTCGGCCAGCTCCTTTGAAGTCATCTGTGAGTGAGTGGTGGTGTAAGGATGTATCACAAGACTCTTTACGTCAGCCACATTGGCCAGAAGTGAGAAAATCTGCAGTGAATCGATGAACTTCCAGGTATCCTCCTGCGTGCCGTTTATCTCAAAGGTAAATATTGATCCGCCGCCGTTGGGGAAATACTTCTGATACAGCTTGTGGTCCTTGTGCTCCGGCAGTGAAGGATGATTAACCTTAGCCACCTTAGGATGACCAGCCAGATACTTAACTACCTTGAGTGCATTCTCCACGTGACGCTCTATGCGCAGAGGCAGTGACTCAACACCTTGTAGCAGGATCCAAGCATTGAACGGGCTGATGGCAGCACCGGTATCACGCAGGATGACGGCACGGATACGGGTTACGAATGCAGCTGCACCGGCCACATCGGCAAAAACTGCGCCGTGGTAAGAGGGATCGGGCTTGGCCAGTGTAGGATACTTGTCAGGGTTGGCCTTCCAGTTGAAAGTACCGCCGTCCACTATCACACCACCCAGTGATGAACCATGACCACCGATGAACTTGGTTGCAGAATGAACCACGATGTCAGCGCCATGCTCCAGCGGACGTATAAGAATAGGAGCAAATGTGTTATCCACGATAAATACGATGCCGTGCTTATGAGCAACCTTTGCAACCTCTTCCAGGTTGGTAACATCACTGTTGGGGTTACCGAAAGTCTCTGCGTAGATAACCTTGGTGTTAGGCTGGATAGCCTTCTCCAGAGCCTCCAGATCATTCACATCGACAATGGTATTAGTGATGCCCTGAGTAGAAAGCGTGTGTGTAATAAGGTTGAAAGAACCGCCGTACAGGTTGTTTGCGGCTACGATGTGGTCACCAGCCTGTGCAATGTTCTGCAGAGCGTAAGTTACGGCTGCTGCGCCCGATGCCACTGCCAGAGCGGCTACACCACCCTCCAGGGCAGCGATACGCTTCTCAAGCACATCCTGCGTAGAGTTGGTCAGACGGCCATAGATATTACCTGCATCACGCAGACCAAAACGGTCAGCGGCATGCTGTGAGTTACGGAACACATAAGATGTTGTCTGATAAATAGGCACTGCACGTGCATCAGATGCGGGATCAGCCTGTTCCTGGCCTACATGAAGAGCTAAAGTCTCAAGATGGAATTTGTTGTTTGCCATAGTTGTATTTTTTTTAATTGTTTGTAATCTAGTTTTGTCGTTTTGTTCTTTTGACGATGCAAAGATACCGCTGATAGAAAATGTCACCAAGAAAATTTGAAACAAAGGAAAACTTGACTACATTTGCAGAAATTTCAAGAACAAAAACCAATAAAACATCCCAATAACTATGGAAAAGGAGAATATTTCAACTCTAATCGAGCCAAAAGCCGGCGAACTGGACGCCACAGACATCAAAATCCTCACCTGCCTGCAGGATAATTCACGCCTCACCACCAAGGAACTTGCCGCCAAGGTGCACCTCTCCACCACTCCGGTGTTTGAGCGTCAGAAACGTCTGGAGCGCGAAGGCTATATAAAGAAGTATATAGCAGTGCTTGACCCTGAGAAGCTCAATCTGGGCTTTGTGGTGTTCTGCTGCGTCAAGCTTCGTGAAATGACCCGCGAGACCGCCTACACCTTTGAGGAAGCCGCGCGTAATATGAAAGAGGTGGCTGAGTGCTACAACATCTCCGGTGAGTTTGACTACCTGCTCAAAGTATATTGTCCCGATATGCGCTCCTACAAGGAGTTCATCATGAACGTCCTTGGCACCACCGATACTGTCGGCTCCATCCAATCCATGTTCGTAATGAGTCCCATCAAGAAAACCTTCGGCCTCTCAATCTAATTGAAAATTGAAAATTGAAAATTGAAAGTTGAAAATTAGAAAGTTGATTGTTTTAGTCTTTTGATGATTGTAGTTAATAAACCGATTATTTCACGACAATCCTTATCTAATGAGTTGAAAGATTCGTCATTAATATAATTGCAAACATGAAGGAGGTCCAACCAGTAACTGGTTTCATCGGCCTCCTTCAATGCAATATTGAGTTTACTTAGAAAATCAGGACGACTTTGAGCGTTCTTACTTTCTATAGTATTAGCTCCAATACTTGTCCCACAACGTAGAAGTTGTTTAGACATGATATATTCCTGTTTTTCACTATTCAGATATTTGTAACAGTTAATAATGCGTATAGCAAAATCTCTGCTTTTACTATGTAAAACATTGTCTCTCATGATAAAAAATTTCAATTTTCAGTTTC
>Ga0310786_10003413_pt1 | contig 23155 bp, 21 predicted proteins | sample AusTroGonzalo_MG_FD_203881 | JGI IMG/M metagenome (GOLD analysis project Ga0310786, IMG submission 203881) | Bovine rumen microbial communities from tropical cattle in Woodstock, Queensland, Australia - Gonzalo_03 (v2) (version 2) | ecosystem: Host-associated > Mammals > Digestive system >...
GGTTGGTGACCTCAAGGTTGAGGGTATTGACTTTGTAAGTCCTAAGGATGCTGTGATCTGCACAGTTATGTCAACACGTTCAGCTGCTGCCGCTGCTGACGCTGCTGAGGAGGCACCTGCTGCTGAGGCTCCCGCTGCTGAGGCTCCCGCCGCTGAGTAATAAAGTATGAAATATCTGATTGTGGGGCTGGGTAATCCGGGCGACGAATACCAAGATACCCGCCACAACATAGGATTTATGGTATTGGACGCCCTCGCAAAGGCGTCCAATGCTGTTTTTGAGGACAAGCGTTACGGTTTTGTGGCACATATGCGCATCAAGAACCGCGAGCTTGTGCTCTTAAAGCCTACTACCTTCATGAACCTGAGCGGAAACGCCGTCCGCTACTGGATGAACCAGGAAAAGATTGACCCGCAGAACCTTCTGATTGTGGCCGATGACCTGGCACTGCCGCTTGGCAAGATCCGTCTTAAGAGCAAGGGCAGCGGCGGCGGTCACAACGGTATAGGCAATATCATTCAGGTGCTCTGCTCCGAGCAGTTCAGCCGCCTCAGGTTTGGCATAGGCAATGATTTCCCCATGGGTGCCCAGATCAAATTCGTGCTTGACCCTTTCAATGAGGATGAGCGCAAGATTCTGGATGAGCGCATTCCGGTAGCCGTTGAGGCCGTAAAGAACTTCTGCCTGGCCGGTATCGACGATACCATGTGCAAATTCAATAATAAATAATAGGTTATGGCTGAGGCTCGTATTGACAAGTGGCTCTGGTCCGTGCGCATCTTCAAGACCCGCACCATTGCATCGGAGGCCTGCAAGAAGGGCCGCATCAGCGTGAACGGCGTTCAGGTAAAGCCCTCCAAAATGGTGCATGAAGGCGATACCGTACAGGTGCGCAAGCCGCCCGTAACCTACTCTTTCAAGGTTCTGCAGTGCATAGAGAACCGTGTGGGAGCCAAACTGGTACCCGACATGATGCAGAACATCACGCCCCAGGATCAGTATGACCTGCTTGAGATGAACCGCATTGGCGGATTCGTAAAGCGTGCCGCCGGCCTGGGCCGTCCCACCAAAAAAGACCGTCGCGACATGGAGGACTTCCTGTCAGACGCCCCCTTTGACTTACCAGAAGAGTTTGATTTTGATGAATGAGCAATTGGGGTCAGGCCCCAATTGCACGCACAATAGCATCCCACCAGCGTGCCGGCAGGATTGTGTGCAGACCAACCATAAGTCCCGAACCTGCGCCCAGGCGGTAACGCACCTTGGGACGTCGGGCATTGGCGGCGCGGCTGATTGCCCTTGCCACCCTTATGGGTTTGGAAAGAAGGTTCGATGTGTAGCCGTACTTGAGAAGACGCGCCATTTTCAGTCCTGACTCCTCATACGCAGTACCTTCTGATGAGGCCTGTAGGTTATCGGCCGCAATAATACCCCAGTCGGTTTTGATTCCGCCGGGCTCTATGAGTACCACATTGATTCCAAAGGGCTTAGCCTCAATTCTCAATGCGTCGCTAAGCGCCTCGACCGAGAATTTGGAAACGTTGTACCAGCCGCCGTACGGGATAACCACCTTACCGGCAACCGATGATGTATTGATTATACAACCCTGTTTCTGAGCACGCATATACGGCAGCACCAACTGTGTCAGACGTGCCAGTCCAAACACATTTACCTCCAGTTGGCGCTTGGCCTCGGCAATGGTAACGTTCTCAATGGCACCCATATAGCCGTAGCCTGCGTTGTTTACGAGCACGTCTATACGGCCCTCGGCATCGATGATTGCCTTGACGCCATCGGCCATTGACTGCTCATCGGTCACATCCATCCTGACAGGTATGACACCTTTGTCGCGGAGTCCTTCCATAAGTTCCACACGGCGGGCGGCGCCATACACTTTATGACCCTGCCCCGCCAGGATAAACGCAGCATCATAACCTATTCCGCTGCTGGCTCCGGTTATCAGGATTACCTTCTGCTTTTTCATACCATCACCATGTACGCTGAGCAACCAGTTCTATGATGCGTACAACCGTCATCATAGCCTTCTCCATGCTCTGTACAGGCACCCACTCGTAGCGTCCGTGGAAATTCATGCCGCCGGCAAACAGATTGGGGCAAGGCAGACCCTTGAATGACAGTTGGGCACCGTCTGTACCGCCGCGGATGGGAACCTTGACGGGATTGACACCGGCCAGTTTCATGGCTTCGCATGCAATGTCAACCACAAACGGAACCTTGTCAATCTGCTCCTTCATGTTGTAATACTGGTCCGATACCTCTGCCACAACGGTTCCTGCGCCATACTTGGCATTCATCTTATCGGCCACAGCCTTGGCAAATTCCTTGCGGGCCTCGAACTTGGCACGGTCGTGGTCACGGATAATGAATACGGCCGATGCATGATCAACCTCACCGGACAGACCTACCAGGTGGTAGAAGCCTTCGTAGCCCTGGGTTGTGCCGGGAGTCTCATTTGCGGGGAACATCTGTATGAGTTCGGCAGCCAGGAGTGATGCGTTGACCATCTTGCCCTTGGCGTAACCAGGATGAACCTCAAGTCCCTGTATCTTGAACACGGCCTTGGCGGCGTTGAAGTTCTCATACTCCATCTCGCCTACCTCACCGCCATCCACAGTGTAGCCGAACTCGCAGCCAAAACGCTTTACGTCAAAGTGAGCGGCACCCATGCCGATCTCCTCATCGGGATTGAAGCCTACGCGAACCTTGCCGTGCTTGATCTCGGGATGCTGCTGCAGATACTCCACAGCGGTGATTATCTCGGCAATTCCGGCCTTGTCGTCGGCCCCGAGAAGGGTCGTACCGTCGGTCACGATCAGGTCCTCGCCCTTGTGTGCGAGCAGTTCAGGGAACAGGTTGGGTGACAAAACAATGTTCTGCTCCTTATTCAGAATGATGTCACCGCCGTCATAATTCTTTACAATACGGGGCTTGACATCCTTGCCACTCATAGAGGGGCTGGTGTCCATATGTGAAATAAAACCTATGGTGGGAATCTTTTTGTCCGTGTTGGCGGGAAGCGACGCATAGACATATCCCATATCGTCCATGTAAACCTCCTCGAGCCCCATACCCTCAAGCTCGGCCTTGAGCTGGCGTGCCAGATTCATCTGTTTGGCGGTGCTGGGAACGGTCTGGGAGTTCTCATCGGACTGTGTATCGACGGCTGTATAGCCTAAAAATCTCTTTATCAGGTCCATATTAATAAGTTTAGTTTTGTCTTACTGCAAATTTACTGATTTTTTAACTATATTTGCCAAATCACAAACGATTACAATAACCTTTTTAAATATGCAATTATGAGAATCAAGCATCTCCTGTTTATGGCTGCAACAGCAATGTTCGCTTTTTCAGCTTGTGAGGACCCCGAGTCACTTAACGGAAACGACCCCGCCAACAACGGTAACGGCAACGGTCAGGACTCAACCAAAGTAACCAACTTCTGGTACACTTACGGTTTCATGCCCGGAGGCATAAAGACCATCGAATCCGAGGACTATGCAGAGACTTACGATGCCAAGGGCCGTCTCATCTCGATCGAAGCACCCTATGGCAATACAACCGTAACATACAATGAACAAGGCCTGCCCGCCCAGTCCGTATCCGAGGAGGGTCAAGGTCAGGATCAAATTACTACCACAACGACTTTTGAATACGCAAACACCGGCAAGTTCTGTCCGGCACCCATGGGACCGGGTAGCGTATTCCATGTCTTCCAGCAGGGTCTGGTTCCCGGACTTTCCAAGGTTACTATCAATAACCACCCCTATTATGGAGATGTTGTTATGGAGTATAACTTCAGTGGAGACAAGCTGACTATCGTCACTACAGGCGGAACCGTATTAAATGAGCAGTTGGAAAGAGTTCCCGCCGAATGGGAGGATATCGAGGTTGAATACAAGGGTGCATATCCCAACCGTATAATAACTGAGCATGAGTTCATAGGACCTCTCACATATCAGGATAACGGCATGTTCGACACTTACATTGAGGGCTTCTTCAGCTGGGATACCCTGTACCCCGGTTTTGTAACCCAGAGAAAGACCTACACCGTAAGCAAGAGCCGTCAGGATAAGATGCTCACTGAGAAGGAAGTGATAGAGTGGTACAATGAAGGCGAGGCCTCAGCATACGGTGTACAGACAATAATCCACACCTATAACGAGCACGGTGACGAAATAAAAACTGTCGAGACCAACACCGGAGATTACGGTGAAGACTATCAGACCACATACGAGTACGAGTATGACGCCAAGGGCAACTGGACAAAGTCGACATCGACCTTTATCAGAACCAGGCCCAACGACGACACCAACCCCGAGCCTAGGGTTTACGTCAATGAGCGTACTATAACCTACTATTGATCCTTACTTTCAGGACATAAAACAAAGAATGGTCGCCCCAATGGCGGCCATTCTTATCTCACGCCACGGGCGCAACAATAATCTATCTGTTTCCATTTTAGTAAATTCGCCGGAAAATAAAGAGGAGGTATGAGAAATACACTGATAATACTGCTGTTACCGTTTTTTGGAACCGCGTTGGGATCGGCCTTTGTGTTCTTTATGAAGAAAGAGATGCCCGCACTGCTGCAGAAGATTCTGCTTGGTTTTGCATCGGGCGTAATGGTGGCGGCATCGTTCTGGTCACTGATTGTTCCGGGTATGCAGATGGGCGGCATAAAACCCTCTACAATAGGTCTGCTGGCAGGTTTTGCATTCCTGCTGCTGATTGACTACGCAACCCCTCACCTGCACGCTACCGGTAAGGCCGAAGGTCCCAAGAGCCGCCTCTCCAGGACCGCCATGCTGGCACTGGCCGTAACAATTCACAACTTCCCTGAAGGAATGGCAGTAGGTGTCGGTTTGGCCGGAGCAATGAGCAGCGTGGTCAACATGACAGGTTCTGCAGCACTGGCACTTGCACTGGGTATTGCAATTCAGAATATTCCCGAGGGCGCAATCATATCCATGCCTCTGCGCGCAGCCGGCAACAGCCGCCTCAAATCATTCTGGATTGGCGCCCTGAGCGGTATCGTTGAGCCCATAGGTGCAATTCTGGTCATATTCCTGGCATCGTTCTTTACCCCCCTCATGCCTTTCATGCTCACTTTCGCAGCCGGCGCAATGCTCTACGTAGTAGTAGAAGAGCTCATCCCCGAAGCATCCGAGGGTGAGCACTCCAACATCGGCACCATCGGCTTTGCCCTTGGGTTTGCCCTGATGATGGTGCTGGATGTTGTGCTGGGTTGAACAGATCAGTTCTTTATAACGCCGAACAGTACGGCAGCCACAAGAAGCGTAAAGAGGATATTAAATCCCTGAGCACTCAGGAACGCCTTGAGAGACTGGTTGTTCTCCTTGGCAAAAATCTGCTTGAAGTTGGTCTCAAGGCCGATGCACACGAATGCGATTGAGAAGAATATGTTCTGGAAGTTCTTGGCCAGGCTCTTGTAAGCAATGCCGTCGGCGCTCTTGCCTGCAAAGAAGATGCTGAACACGATAGATGCAATCACCATACCTACCACGAACTTGGGGAAACGCTCCCAGATAACCTTGCCTGAGGTCTTCTCAACACCCTTGGTGCCGCGGATTGACCAGTAAAGGGATATAAAGAATGCGGCAACGCCAATCAGAACGTTCTGTGAAGCCTTTACGATGACAGCGGTCTGCCCTGCCTCATCGCCCAGGATTCCGCCCGATGCGGCAACGGCAGCGGTGGTATCGATAGTACCGCCAATCCATGCGCCTGCCACCTGAGCCTGTGCCAGTTCATTTGCGGGGAAGAACAGCGGAAGCAGCCAGTTGCAGAGCAGCGGCATGATATAAAGCATGGGAATGGCAACAACCATTACCAGGGATATTACGTAAGAGAGTTTCTTCTGGTCACCCTTGATGGTACCGCAGGTTGCAATGGCGGCCGATACACCACAGATACTTACTGAACTTGCCAGCATGGTAGCCATCTCGTCATCGACCCCGAATACCTTGCGTGAAATCCAGAACCCGAAGTACCACACGCACAGTACCACGATCAGAGCCTGAGCCAGACCGTAAGCGCCAGACTTGAGCACCTCCTGATAAAGCACGGTTGCACCCAGACATACAATACCTATCTTGATATAGAACTCACTCTGAATAGCGGGTTTGAGCCAATCGGGGACCTTAAAGCAATTGCTTATGATCAGACCCAGGATAACAGCAAACAGCACTGCCTCAAGACCGTATTTCTTGCAGAACGGTATGGTGGCCAGCGCCAGTGAAACCACTGTCAGCAGGCATATTACAAGGAATGAAAGGAATATTCCCTTGAACGGTTTTCCGGTCAGGGCCTGTGCCAGATAAAGCAGAGCCAGCACAAACACAAAGATGTAGACAGCACCCAGCCATCCCTGCAGGCTGCCCAGAGCGCTTGCACTCTGACTTGCCAGGATTCCGGGAATCTTGAAACTGTTCATAGTATTTGGAAACAAAACTGACAGAGCCAGCACGATAAATCCCAGAACGACAACTATCCATTCGTCGTTCACCAAAGCTTTTCTTGTATTACCCATATATTAATCGGTTAATTAATTGTGCAAATCAACTCATTTTCATCCACACTGCAAAAAGAAGGCTATCTTTTTGTCAGTCTGAGTCATCCTTTCTCAATTGACTTGTCGGTCATGGCGCATACGCACGAATCGGACCATACGTTCTCGGCTGTCTCGACCATGTCAATTATGGTGTAGATGGGGAGTATGATTCCCAGAATAGCCACGGGAGCACCTATTCCGGACATAAGTGACAGTGTCAGGAAGAAGCAACCCATGGGGACGCCGGCGTTACCTATGGCCGAAATCACAGAGATGAGAATCCATAGCAGTATCGTGCCCAGAGTGATGGGAGTTCCGCCGTTCTGCATTACAAAGAGCGACGTTACCAGAATGAACGCAGCGCAACCGTTCATGTTGATGGTGGTGCATATGGGCAGCACAAAACGGGCCACCTCCTTGCGTACGCCCAGACGGTCCTCGGCCGATTCCATAGTCACGGGAAGCGTGGCGGCGCTGCTCTTTGTAAAGAGCGCCATTAGCACTGCGGGGCTCATACGTCCCAGCACATGAATGGGATTGAGTCCGCGTGAGAGCAGGAACAGCGGCAGCACCACAAAGAACTGTATGAAATTACCGCCAAGCACCACCAGAACGTACTTGCCTATTGAATCAGCAATCACGCCGGCCGATATCTGGGCCGACAGTTGAGCAGAGAAAGCCACAATGCCAAGGGGAAGAGTCCAGATGAGAGCGCGTATAAGCAGGAAAAGCAGATCCTGAAGACCTGCCAGCCCCTTTACCACAACCGCCTTATTCTCCGAATCCGGCAGTTTGGACAGGCCGATGCCCACAGCAAAGGCCAATACCAGGAGTGAAAGCACGTTACCCTCCAGGAAAGGACGTACGATATTGTTTGGAACCACTCCCAGGATATGCTCCAGATATGTCTCTTGTGATGCGTTCTCCAGTACGGCAGAGGCCGAGCCCACAGACTCCAGAGGCAGATTGCCCGGAGCGATTATGACATAGAGAATTGCCCCCACTGCAGCAGCCGCAAAGGTAGTCAGGAGTGTATAGGTCAGAGTCTTGCCGAATATCCTGCCTGACCCCTTGGAGCCGAATGTTGCGAATGTGGTGATGACCGCAAGCACTATGGTAGGTACGGCAAGCAACTGGAACAGCCTGGTATAGACCGTTGCGATTACATTCATTATCTGATCCAGCACCTGAATACCCAAAACTCCAAGGACGGCACCCAGCACGAGCGCTCCAATCCAAATGACTATCTTCTTCATTTACAGTTCAATCGTTAAGTTCAGATATATGTTCCTACCCTTCTGCGGAATGTTGTTCCAGTCAGAATAGGCCGAGTATTTCCTGTCCAAAAGGTTCTCAACGCCGCAGCGCAGAGTGGCAGCCTTGTATCTGTAAGACGCCCACAAATTTACAATATTCCAGCCAGCGGTAAGAGTTTCACCGTATTTGGCTGCATAATTTGTCTGACGTCCGTTACCCCGCAGTTCAACCTGAGCCTGCAGAGCGCCCAGATCATAATTGAGTTGCGTGTTCCAGGCCAGCGGAGATATGAGCGGCAGTGCATCGGCCACATCATCACGACCCAGACTGTAACTCAGTTTTCCGTTCCACGCCAGACGCTTGCTGATTTGCCAATCAGCAGTGACTGAAGCATTTGCAATAACGGCATGCTCCAGATTGCCGTAAACCTTAACGCCTTCGGCCCCAACAGTCATTGCCGAAAGCCTGCTGTCCGGATGGGCTATAATATAGTCCTTAAAGAAGAACGCGTTCGCGTCCAGACCGATGCCAAAGTCCTGCGCAGAGAACCTGTAGGCACCGTTAACCTCAACCGCCGATTCATTAGCAAGGTGAGGATTGCCCATATAATCATACTGATCAAATGTGTTGTTCAGATAGTATCCGTAAGCCTCGGTCACAGTAGGTGCACGGCTGCCCCATCCCGTTCCCAAAGAGATCTCCGAATGTCCCAGTGTGACCTGATAGGCCGCTGCCACACGTCCCGTGGTCTGATAGTAAGTGTCTGTCATGCGCGGAAAGAACACCTTCTGGCCATGATAGCCCTCCTCGTTGTTAAGGCGCTGATTCTGCCACGCTATTTTGGCCGATAAGCGCAGCGACTGATTGGAGGCAATGCTCACATTGTCAGTCAGCGCCAGGCCCGTATTGAATGTGCCCACATCGGGCCATGTAACCATGTACATGGGGGCCGCACCGCCGGGATACATAGTCATATCGGCAAACAGACGGTTGTAATAGAGGTCATAGTTGACCGCAACGTCATGCTGCATCTCTGCCAGGTCCAGTGAGGTGGTAGCCAGGCTGTAGAGACCTGCGGTCCAACTGTCGCCGGGCATATCCATGTGAATGGCCACATCGGGACGCGTGGTATCATCCATGATATGGATTATGTGATTGTAATAGGCCTTTGTCTCCCAGCCCACATTACTGAACTGATGTTTGTATGAGAGTGATGTAATCAGGCCCTGGGCCTTTGATACATCCATGTTGAGCGCAGGATAGCCCACATCGGTGGCACGGTCAAATATGAACGTGGTCTCAAGCACGTCTGTATCGGTAAGACGCAGTCCTGCGTTGGCAAAGAAGTTTACCTTGCCAAACTGCGAGTAGTTGAGAAGTTCACCTCCGCCCACCCTGTAGCAGTCAGCAGAACGGTAGAAAAGTCCTGTGTTCAGATAGGTACGGTTACCGCTGAATGCGGCATCGGCCCCGTACACCTGCAGGTGTCCGTTCCACTCGTGACCGGCCAGGATGTTGACATGTCGGGGATCGGCCCCAAAGCCTATCTTACGCAGTTTCAGGTCCAGACTTCCGCCTATGTTTCCGGTAGCCTGCGGATTGCCGTCCAGCCCGGAGTTCAGGCTGATACTCTGCAGGTTGCCGCTCTCCACATAAGAGGTCACAGGATCCATCTTATCCGTGCAGGCATAGAATATCTTCATGCCGTCAATGGTTGTTGACAGCCTCTCTGTCTGCATGTTGTTCACTACGGGTTCCCATGCGTATGATCCGCGACGGACCAGATTTACGTTACGCAACCCGCTCAGATGTTCATCAATGCTGGCAGCCTGTCCCTTGACAGAGCGTTGTTTCGCTCTTCCGTCATAGGACACGATGAGCACTTCGTCAAGACTTTGAACCTTGTCGGGCGCCAACGAATCGGCCAACAGAACTGATGTCAAGAGGACAGTTTCCAGCATCTTGAAAAACACAAAACTTGATTAAATAGTCACGTCAAAATAGAGTGAGCTATATCCTTCGTCAAGGTCGTCACCACCCGCAACGACATTGCCCTGATTATCTTTCACTGTAAGGTGTATGCGCCATCTGCCGGTCATGGTCAGATTGACGGTACCCTGATAACTGCCGTCACCCTGAAGGCTCAGAGCCACGTTATCGGGCGATGTATGGTTACCCATGTCAGGCATACGGGGATCAATCTCTACAGAGAACTGCTCCTGGGCAAGACCGTAAGGTGTTGTTGCAGGGGTATTCTTCTTTGATACGTACGCGATAATGGCATTCTTGCCGGTCTGCCAGTCAGTGGGGTTGACCAGTGATATGTAGTAAGTATTGTCACCGGCTTTGAATGACTTGACCCACTCCTGACCTGCAGGCAGAGCATCGACTGTTATAGCGGCCTCAGAGGTAGTTCCTGTGGAGCCAAGTATTGAGTAATCATACTTGAGCGTCCATGAACCGGCATCGCTTGTGGCCATTACGAATGATATCCAACCATGCTTGACAGCAAGATAGTTGTCGTTGAAACTCTCCACACTGGCACTTACTGGAGTGCTGTGTTTCATGTTCATCTTAACCATCAGCATGTGCGGTGTAATACCTGAGAATTCAAAGTTCTTGACATAGTTTCCGTTCTTCTTTTTGGTTACCACAAAGTAGATGTCATTGTATCCTACGTGGAAAGAACCGGTCTTTGAATAGGCATACACGTCGTACTTGCCGTCAATCTCTGTCTGCAGATCTGGTATTATCTTAACAGTCTGAATGAACTTATAGACCTGAAGAGCCTCTTCGGCCGAGCAGCAGTCAATATCACCGTCAAATGTTACACCCGGGATCTCAATATCCACTTTTCCTAAATCATCATTTGAGTTGCAAGAGCTCAAAACGGCTCCAAACAAGGCAACTGCTACAATCTTAAAATACTTTCTAATACTCATGATATCATTCATTTAAGGTCAATCAATATCCGGGATTCTGCGCAATGCCAAGGTCCTCGCCGCGGAGACCGGTGGGAATGGGCTGACGGTAGTGCTTGCCGCGAACGTTGTTGTACTTGGCCTTAAGGTGGTTGTGAACCTTCTCAAAGTAAGCCTTCTGATCGGCAGTGAATGTCTGCTTTGATTCCCAGTCATCAGCAAAGTGCTTGTAGGTTGAAACCTTCTTTACTGATGAAACAAGATCCTTCCAACGGTAGCTGTTAAGTACCGAGAACTGCTCGTATGTGAACTCATAGTCCCACTCACGCTTTATCTGATCAAATGTAGGAGCGGCAACAGTCTCAATACCTGCACGACGGCGCAGCTGGTTGAAAGGCTCGGCAGCCTCCTGGTTGCGGCCCAGCTGAACCAGAGCCTCGGCCTTGATAAGCAGCACCTCAGCGTAACGGATCTCTATGCGGTCAACGGAGTTCTGTGTAATCTCCAGGTTCTCGGCATCCTCATAACTCTGATCAACACCCTTTCCGTTGATAGGAGTATAAATGGGTGAGTAATAGTGGTGAGTATTACCGGTCTCAGGATTGGTCAGCTCAACAAAGTAGGTCTTGGCGAGACGCTTGTCATTGGGATACTCAGCCAGCCATGAATCATAAACATCATCATCGGCAGCCTCAGTATGGTTCTGGGTATAACCCTCGCCATGCTCACCGTTCTGGTACGGGAATGTCCATGAGCAGTGTGTCTGGTGGTTGCCCTGTGCATCCTTCTTGTCACCGTCATGAGCAATGGTGAACAGATGCTCGTTCTGACCCAGCTTGTTGCTCTCATAGTCACGTCCGTACAGTTTGCTGAAATCACTTGCAAGAGCCAGCTTGCCGCTGTTGATTACACGGTCAGCATACTCGATGGCCTTCTCAAGACGGCTGTCGGTCTTGCTGAATTCAGGATCAGTCTGGGTATTTGCAATAGCTGCAACCTGGGCAGCGGTCAGAGGATTGTCACCCCATACCAGATAGGTACGTGCCAGAAGTGCCTGAGCGGCCTGTTTTGAAGGAACACGGGGATCACCGCTGTAGTCAAGGAGCAGAGACTCGGCATCGGTAAGGTCTTTGATGATCTGGCCGAATACCACGTCAAAATCCTGACGCTCGGTGGTACTGCCGCCCTCCTCGGTGAATACAGGTACCTCACCCCACAGCTGTGTAAGCTTGAGGTAAGCCAGGGCACGCAGGAACTTGGCCTTACCGACAGCTGCGTTGTAACCGGCCTGTGATACCTTGCCGGCAGCAAGTGAGTTATTGATGGTGGTAATGGCTTCATTGGCCTGTACTATACCCAGGAACAGGTGGTTGAATATCTTAACCTGATACCAGGTATTGGCAACCTGCTCAAAACGGCTGTTCACAGGGCCTGCCTCACTCTCCTCGCCCTCAAATGAGATGAGTTTGTTGGAGTTAAGCTCAATTATGAATGAGAATGATGATGAAAGCGGCTGCCAGTGGCTGTAAACACCGTTCACAAGTGAAAGTGCGCTTGCGTCGTCCTCAACGACATTCTCGTTTGTTACCTGATTGTCTATACCTTCATCGTCGTTTGTGCATGATACCAGAGCGACTGAGAGTATTGCTGACAGAGCAGCACTGAGTAAAAATCTCACTCTTCCATTGTTGGAATGATTAGCAATGTTCTTTTTCATAGCTCATTAATTTTTAGTATGTTAAAATGAAATGTTAGTTCCGAATAATATAGTACGGGCCGATGGGTACGCACCTGAGTCAGTACCGCTGCTGACCTCGGGATCATAGCCCTTGTAGCGGGTCAGCGTAAGCAGGTTCAGACCTGTAACGTAGATGTGTACGGTGGGGAAATCCTTGTCCAGCGGCAGCCTGTAGCTCACGGTCACGTTACGCAGTTTCAGATATGACGCATCCTGTACGTATCGGTCATCAATATATGAGAACGGACGAGGGTTTGATGCCAACGGCAGAGTGTTACCGCCGTTCTCAGGAGTCCATGAGTCATGCACGGTTGTGAGCACGTTATATGAATCACCCGTAAGTTCCAGACGGCGTCCCAGGGCGTTGTACACCTTGTTTCCGTAACTGCCTGAGAATGAAGCGGACAGGTCAAGATTACGCCATGAATACTTTGTCGAGAAACCGTATATGAACTTTGGCTGGACACTGCCCAGTATCTGGCGGTCATTGCCGTCAATACGGCCGTTTCCATCATAATCTTCAAACTTAAGGTCACCGGCTTTAGGTGTAAGTCCGTTCACGGTAGGCAGCTGGCTGACATCCTCATCCTTCTGCACGATACCCTTGAACACCAGTCCGTAGAATGAGCCCAGAGGCTCGCCGCGACGCAGAATCTGCTGGTTGTCACTACCCTGAATGACATTGTCGGTAACACCCATATCGGTTATCTCATTGTCATTATATGCAATGTTGGCCGATATGCTCCAACTCTTGCGCTTACGGCTTATCAGGTTCCAGTTAACTGACAACTCGGCACCCTTGTTGACTACGTTACCCACATTCTGAAGCTGAGTGGATACCCCTGCCGAGAACCCCAACGGAACCACAAGCAGAAGATCACTGGTCTTCTTGAAGTAGACATCGGTCACAATACTGACCTTGTTATGCCACAGGCCCAAGTCAACACCTACATTGTAACTTGCAGTGGTCTCCCACCTGAGGTTGTCGTTGGCGGTGTTTTTCTTGGCGTAACTGCTGCTGCCGGCATATGAACCGGTGGCGTATGATGTTGTAAATGCGTAGTCGCTGATCTCCTGATTACCCACCAGACCGGCCGATGCACGCACCTTGAGGTAATCCAGGTCATAGGCGCTGCTCAGGAAATGCTCCTTCTCTGCATTCCATGAGAGACCAAGTGAAGGGAAATAACCCCAACGGTGACTCTTGGCAAAACGGCTGCTGTTATCAGCCCTGAAGGTAGCCGTAGCATTGTATCGGTCCAGATAAGAGTAGTTCACACGTGCCAGGAATGAGTTGAGTGAAGACTCGCTTATACCCGTGTTGGGAGTATAGATATTGGAACCGTCACCCAGGTTGTACTGCTTGAGCGCCTCATTGGTATAGTGGTTGGTGCGTATGGACGAATAGGTCGAAGTCTGAGTCTGGCGTGTGTAACCCACAAGAGCGTCCAGGCTGTTACTGTCGTTAATGTCGATGGCATAAGAGGCGGTGTACTCCTGCTGCCAGACATCAGTCTGACGGTTACCCACACCACCGATACCCTGGGTAGCCAGACCGAGTGAGGTATATGCTCCTGAGAAATACTCCTGAGTCAGTTTCTCACTGTTCAGTCCGACTGAAGCCTTAAGCGTAAGGCCACCCAGGCGGTAGCTTGCCCATACATTACTCAAAAGATAGTTGTTTATGTTGTCAGCAACACTCTCCTCAAGGTCATAGACCGGATTGGCCGAGTGACTGCCGATAGCAAAATAGGCATACTCATACGGGTTGTTGAAGTTGTAGGAACCATCAGCATTATATACCGGGACCACAGGCGGCATGAGAAGAGCATACACAAAACTGTTTGTTATACCGGCCGAGTATGGTGAAGAGTTGAATATCTGACTCTCTGTGGTTGTCAGTCCGCTCTGTTTGGAACGTCCGTAGGTTACGTTAAGACCAAAGTTGAGTCCCTTCTTGAGTTCCCACTCGGTATTCGTATGAAAGTTATAGCGCTCAAAGCCGGAGTTCAGGATGATGCCGTCCTGATCTTTGTAGTTGAATGAGAAGGCATAACGGTTCTTCTGTGTGCCGCCGGTTATGCTCAACTCGTGAGTCTGCTGAACGGCATCACGCAACACTGCATCCTGCCAGTCTGTACCCTGCCCCAGCGCTGCAATCTGAGAATCGGTATAACCGCCCTTGTTGCCAAAGTAATCCTTCTGCAGTTGAGCCCACTCGCTGGCGTCAAACAGATCAAGTTTCTTGCTGACACGGCTTACACCAAGGCTGTAGCCATAAGTGATGTTGCTGCTCTCCTGGCCCAGGCTGCCCTTCTTGGTGGTGATCAGAATCACACCGTTGGCTCCGCGTGAGCCGTAGATGGCAGTGGCCGATACGTCCTTGAGCACCTCGATGCTCTCAATATCATTGGGGTTGATGGTTGCAAGCGGGTTGAGTGAACCTTCAATGGCTCCAAGACCAGTGCTGTTATTGGCAGCATCCTTGAAATAGATGAATCCGTCAACAACATAAAGGGGTTCGTTCGATGCGTTCACGGAGTTGCCGCCGCGTATGCGTATATGACTCTCGGCACCCGGCTGGCCGCTGCTGGCGGTAACGTTAAGGCCCGATACCTGTCCGCTCAAGGCCGCATCAATGGTGGCCTGACGGCTGTTTTCCAGGATATCGGCACTGACGGTAGTCACGCTTCCGGTAAGCTGAGTGCGTTTCTGTGTGCCGTAACCTATTATCACCACCTCCGAGAGGGTGTTCACCTCCTCACTGAGCTGGATGTCAATAGGCTCTGAATCATCATAGACGTCAATCTCTTCAGTGCGGTAACCAATGTACTCTACACTGAGTGTCAGAGGCAGGCTCTGCTTGGTCTCCAAGCGGAAGTTGCCATCCAGGTCAGTTGCGGTACCGGTACCCTTGGCCGATGCCACTACCACCTGCGCTCCTATCAGGGGCTCATCAGTGGCTGCATCGGTAATGCGGCCTGTCAGTACTGCCTGTGCCTGGGCTGCAAGCACGACAAAAAGAAGTACAGATGTAAGAATTATCTTTTTCATAAGTACAGTAATCTCCAAGGGACGGGATTTAAAGTGGATCCCGCTCCTTCAGTTTTGTGTTTTCTAAATAATGGGTAAAGTGTTAGTTCTGAGCGAGTTCCCTGTTTGATATGCGCTGCATCTGTGCCATCAGTTCACCCTGCGGCAATGTGAGCAGTCCGTAGCGGTGAAGCTCATCGGCCCCTGCTGTCAGGACCCAACATACAAAGTCGTTGATGACGCGGTTGGTCTGATCATAGGTGAATCCTACTGTGCCTACGGGAATCTCATCGTAGGTCTGTTCCTCAAGGAGGCCGATGATGGCATCCAGATTGGCGGCGTCAAGCACCTGACGGCCCTGCTTGTCTAGATCAAGCGGTAGCAGTGTCAGGGATGATCCGGGAGTGCGGCTTTCAAGGTCAAAGATGTTTGACAGGTAGTTTACGGTTACGCCCAGGGGATCGCGGCTGATGGCTGCGGTAAGGTAAGCGTCATCACCCGATATCTTCTTGCCTTTGTAATCGGCCACCTCCTCATTAAGATAAGAGGCGTAAACGCGAGAGGCTGACAGCTGGCTGTTTCCGGTGTAGATGTGCACCTTCTGCTCTGCCTTGGTCTGATCATCGTCATCATCGTTTACAAAGAAGAGTGAACGCAGCTTGCGGGCGTTGAGGCGGCGTGAGGCGGTCAGCTTGGCGGCCTCGGATCCCTGAACGGTTACGGGCAGGACTGCGTAGCGTGCAAAGTTCACGGCCTGCTCATCGGTTGTAAGTGAAAGGATGTTCTGCGCATCCTGTGTTTTTGCTGATATGAACTGGAATTCTACCTGTGAATGGCTTTCATGGTACTCTCTGGCAAGGTCCTCTACCAGGGGGCGTGCAAATTCAGGTACTCTCAGTGAGATGGTATTGATCTCCTGTGCATTGGCATTAAGACCTAACAAAAGGGCAATGGTGTAAACGATCTTCTTCATATTGTACGGGCTATTTAAGTCTTGTTGTTTTTGATTTCCGGTGCAAAGTTCGGTCAAATAGTATCTCATTCCAACAAAACTCAAATGATTGGAAAAGGATGTATGTTTATCTGGATTTTAGCAGAATAGAAATTGCAGAAACAGCCCCGATTTGCCTATTTGGCAGAATATTCTTCTACTGCCTTGGCCAGCCTCTCCAAAGCGGCCTTCAGAATGGCTCTGGGAGCACCTACGTTAAGGCGCATGAATCCCTCTCCGCCGGGGCCGAAGGTCTCGCCGTCATTAAGCGCCAGGCGTGCCTTGTTCACAAAGAGGTCTATCAGTCCCTTATGGTCCAGGCCCAGTTCACGGCAGTCAAGCCATACCAGGAATGTGGCCTGCGGACGCAGCGGTCTGATGGAGGGGATATTGGCCTTGAAGTAATCCTCGACAAAGCGTACGTTATCCTCTATATAACTGATGAGCTGACGGCGCCACTCCTCACCCTTCTGGAATGCGGCGATGAGCGCTATCGTTGAGAATATGGGCGGCTCATTGAACTCGTTTGCCTCAAGCCACTTGAAGAAGCGGCGGCGCAGGGTGTCGTTTGGCACGATTGCATATGAATTTACAATACCGGCGGTATTAAAGGTCTTGGAGGGGGCACCGAATGTGATGCTTATCTGAGCCGCCTTGTCGCTTACGGTTGCAAACGGGATATGCTTATTTCCAAACAGGGCAAGATCGCAGTGGATCTCATCGCTTATTACAATGATATTGCGCTCGTAGCAGAAATCGGCCAGTCTTATCAGTGTCTCCCTGCTCCAGCATATGCCTGCAGGGTTATGAGGGTTGCTCAGTATCAGCAGACGGCACTTGTCATCGGCCACACTGGCCAGATGGTCAAAGTCAATCTCATAACTGCCCCCTTCCACCCTTTTCAAAGGATTGAATACAACCTCACGCTCGTTACCCTGCGGGGTAAGACGGAACGGGAAGTAGACGGGCGGCTGTATGATGACCTTCTCATCAGGCTTTACGAATACGTTCACCACAGATCCCACACCCTTCATCACGCCGGGTATGAACGTAATCCACTCCGTGTCAACCTTCCAGCCGTGATGATCCTCAATCCACTTTGCAATGGTTGTCCAGAGTTCATCGGGTGTAGCGGTATAACCGAACAGGGAGTGTTCCAGACGCTTGCGCAGGGCATCGGTTATGAAATCAGGGGTCTCAAAATCCAAGTCGGCAACCCAAAGCGGAATCAGGTCATCGCGGCCATAACGCTCCTTGAGCACGCTGTACTTGAGCGCGTTCGTACCTGAGCGGTCTATTATCTTGTCAAAATCGTATTTCATAGTTCTATTGTTTTAATGTTCAAGAGCCTGATGGATATCGGCCAGAATGTCCTCGGGGTCCTCAAGACCCACTGAGAGGCGTATCGTGGTGTCATTCACGTCCATATCCTTGAGCTGCTGCTCCGTAAAGTTACCGAATATTGTTGAAGCGGGATGTATTGCAAGCGTCCTGTTATCAAACAGGTTGGTTGCCCTGTGTACCAGATTCAGGCTGTTTATGAACCTGAAACAGGCCTCCTTTGATGCCAGGTCAATGGTTACCATTGCGCCCGATGTCAGTCCGAACTGCCTGCGGGCCAGCTCATAGTAAGGATTGTCTTCAAGGCCGATATACGTGACGCGCTCTATTCCCTTTATGCCTCGCAATCCGCGTGCAACATGCAGGGCATTGGATGCCTGACGCTGGTATCGGACGTCAAGGGTCTCCAGACCCAGGGTCTGCTGGTAGGCTGAGTACGGGTTCATGTAAGCGCCTATATTAAACAGAAGATCGCCCTTGATGCGCTGGTTGAAATCCGGAAATCTTCCGTAATCCAGAACCAGGCCGCCGAGCGATGTTCCGCCTCCTGAGAGGTATTTGGTGCTTGAAAGGACCTCTATGTCTACCCCCAGGTCCTTGAGGTGTGTCTCCGTGAACGGTATTACTGTAGAGTCTGCTATCAATGGTATGTTCCTTTTACGTGCTATGGCTGACAGGGCCTGCAGATCGGCCACCTCCAGCTGCGGGTTCGTTACAATCTCCAGGTATATACAACAGGAGTCATCGTCAACGGCGCTCTCCACCTCGTCCAGGTTGGTAAGGTCACAGAGCTTTGCCCCCACCCCGAAATTACGGAGCGTACAGGTAATGAGTGACAGCGTGTTGCCGAACAGATGACGTGATGTCACTATGTTCTTTCCCTGGGCCGATACCGCCAGCAGAGTGTTGCTGATGGCAGCCATGCCAGAGTTGAAGGCGCTTACATGGGCCGCACCGCTCAGGCGCTGAACCCTGTGCTCCAGGTTATTCACGGTAGGATTCTCCACACGGGCGTAGTCAGGGCCCTTTACGCGGCCGGTAAACACGTCGGCCATCTGCTGTGCATCGGCAAACTCAAAGGATACATTGGTGTACAATGGTACTGATAATGAACCGTACGCATCGGGGCGTACAAACGGGGTGTCAATGGCAATTGTCTGTTTATTCATAGGACTGTTTTTGTTTTTCGCCGCAAAGGTCGCTACAATAGCACCACATTCCAACCTCCTTTTGAATTGCAGAAGAAATCACAACAGCACCATTTGTGCAGCAGAATAAAGATGATGAAAAAGCCCCAAACGAAGACCGATAATAGAATCACATTCCATAGACGCAGTGTGCCACAGGCTCTTTTTCTACATTTTTAATTCTATTAGGTATATTATTATATCAGTAATAATTTCGCATCCTGAATTACACTTGTCTTATGACCAATCCATACGAAATAGATATAGAGCAGGTAATCCGGAGCCGATTCCCGAAAGCTCCGCGACTGCTCACACGTTTTATCCGGCGGCTCATTCACCAGGACTTCCTGAACGGATTCTTCCGCAAGGGATACACCGGTATTGAGTTCTGCCACGAGGCGCTCAAGTACCTGAGTATCAGGATTGAAGTCGAGGGCTCAATCCCCGAGGGCGGCCCTTACACTTTCGTCTCAAACCACCCTCTGGGCGGCATTGACGGCCTGGCTCTGCTGGACCTGATTGGTTCCAGCGGCAAGGAGGTCCGGCTTCTAGGAAATGATTTTCTGGCCGCAATCAAGGGCCTTGCTCCCATGATAGTTCCCATAAGCAAGGTTGGAATGCAGAGCCGCTCGCTCAAGTCCAACATTGACCAGGCGTTCGGCAGCGATGTGAATATGCTGGTTTGTCCTGCGGGCCAGGTCTCAAGAAAGACAGGCGGAGTGATACAGGACCGGAAATGGGCCAAGACATTCCTTCAGAAAAGTATAGAAACCCGGCGTGACATAGTTCCAATGCACTTTATCGGCGAGAATTCACGCAGGTTCTATCGCATCGGCCGTATGGAGAAATTCTTCCGGCTGCGTTTTCCGCTGGGCATGCTCTTTTTGCCCGATGAGATGTACCGCGCTCAGGGCAGCACCTACCGCGTGGTAATCGGCCAACCAATTGACTATAAAACATTTGATTCATCCAAATCCCTTAATGACTGGGCACAGGATATCCGCAAAACCGTTTACGAATTATGAAAAAGATCATCGACCCCGTTAGTGTTGACCTCCTTAAGTCACAGCTCAAGAAAGAGTATTTTCTGCGTACCACCAACCATGGCGGCAACGAGATTTACGTAGTTGACAACACCAATGCGCCCGATGTGCTGCGTGAGATTGGTCGTCTGCGTGAGGAGGCTTTCCGCGCCGGCGGCGGTGGCACCGGTCAGGAGCTTGACCTGGACCGATTTGACACCGATCCCGCATACGGTTACAAGCAGCTGGTGCTCTGGGACCCGGAGGCCGAGCGTATTATTGGCGGTTACCGATACGCGCTCTGCAACAACATTGTCTATGACCGTTTCGGACAGCCGCTGCTCACATCGTCACATATGTTCCAGTTCTCCAAGAAGTTCATAAACAAGGAGTTGCAGCACACAATTGAACTGGGCCGTTCATTCGTAACGCTTGATTATCAGAGTTCCAAGGGCGGCGCCAAGAGCATCTTTGCGCTTGACAACCTGTTTGACGGACTGGGTGCCCTCATGGTCATGTACAAGAGCAGCATGAAGTATTTCTTTGGCAAAATGACCATATACAGCCAGTACCCCACTCCGGCCCGTGAGATGATCCAGGTGTTCCTGAGCAAGTGGTTCGGCGCGGCAAACCTGCGTCGCGTCAGACTGCGCAAGCCTGTCCGCGTTAAGAGACCCGGCAAGTACATCAGGAAACTCACGGGCAAGACTTACAAGGATGATTACCGCAACCTCAAGGCATATGTATCCAGTTTCGGTGTGAGCATTCCGCCGCTGGTAAACTCATACATGAACCTGTCACCCAAGATGCAGTACTTTGGCACCGGCCTGAACGACGAGTTCGGTGACGTGCTTGACTCCGGCATCATGATTCCCTTCAAATACATTGCCGAGGACAAGATCCGCCGCCACATCGACACCGTCAAGCCCGGTCCGCTGGCTAAGCTCCGCTTCCTGCTCCGCCGCAAAATCTGACATTATTGGTACTTTCCTGCCAGGATTCTACTACGTATGCTCTTGACCGCGGGTTTGTAGTACTCTATCTCAATCCCCTCCAGAATACGCTTGAGTTCTGCCATCAGTTCGGGATAGAACGTACTGATGCGGTAAGCAATCTTTATGAAGGAACGTATTATCTCACTTGTCAGAACCATTTTCTATAATTTCTGTATTGCCTTGCGGCACTTACGTTTGTCCTTTTCAGAGAGTTCAGGATGCCAGGCTGTTCCGCCGCGCTCTATTGTCGCTACAATCTTGAAACCGGCATAGTGACAGATCTCACGCATGGCGCGGATTGCCCCGTGGGACTGGTTGAACCAGACGTTCCAGGGATATGGCGTTGTGCAGGTGCTCAGCAGAATACACTTCTTTCCCTTGAGCAGAGGCTCCGGGAAACGTGGTGTATCGCGCATCATTCCATAAACCATGCGGTCAAACAGCAGTTTCATCTGTCCGGGTATGTTGCCCCAGTAACACGGCGCACCCATGATAATGGCATCGGCCTCCTGTAATTTGGCAATCATGCGCTGTGAATCATCCTCACCCAGTACGCATTTGTTCTTGGTGCGGCACACCATACAGCCTATGCAGGGTTTTACGCTCAGGTCATTGGTATATACCATTTCAACGCTGTCACCCCTGTTCTCCGCCTCAACACTCATAATGTCAAGCATCTGCGATATGAGTCCCCTCTTCTTGGGGCTGCCGTTTATGATCAGGATCTTCATACTGACGGAACAATTACATCCAGAGCCGATAAATCCACATAATCTATTCTCTGGCCGTATGTGGCTAGCACGGTGCGGCTTACTGCGTCAAGCTCACTCTCCGGCTTCTTGGAGGCCATGGAGCGCATCATTGACATAAGCATGCGGTGTGACAGGTTGAGATTGGGATAGTCAATGCAGCCGTGCAGATGGAAAATCTTACTCTCGTCATATAATTCCGCCGGAATCTGCTGTTTGATATTGCTGCGCAAGCCGGTAACAGTCTCGGGATCCTTGGGGTCAAGCATTCCCACAGTAACAATCACCAATTCCTGTCCGGCTTTCATCTTGCTTACGGTTTTCTTTAAGCCAGTTACTGTTCCGGCCAGGATTGAACCCATGTAAATAACTTTGTCATAGGCCGATATATCCTTAACCTTACTGTAGTCAACAGCCTCAACACCGGTCAGTTCCGACAGTTTATCGGCATAACGCCTGGTGGAGCCGTATCGGCTGGCATAAACTATAATCTTACTCATTGATCTTAACTAGTTAAACACGTTATAGACGATAAAGCCTCTCACTTGTTATGCCTCAAACTCTTTAGGTTTTCAAGCGCGGCGGGGTTATGAGTATGGATTGCACCTACGGTTGGACATTTATCCAATTCGGGGCAATCCGCACAGGTGGTTACTCCACGCTTCAAAGCACACTGACGAACCTGACACAACTGGTCACAGAAGAATGTCTTACGGCCACATGCGCGGCAACCGTCGCAGTTGATATGCTCCGGAAGTATAGACGCATTGTTAAGTTCTGCCCACAGTTTGGCGGTCTTTATACGCAGTTCCTGGTTATCAGTCTGTGTTGCTATGTAGGCATCGCATTTGGAACAATCCAAGCCACAAATTGCAATCATTTTTTCCATATACTAAAATCTGCGTGAATGTTTGCAATACTCCTCATACTCACTGCCAAAATCATGGCGCAGGCGCTTCTCTTCACTTAATACCTGCACGAACATGATGCAGAAGAATGCCGCCCAAACCACAACTGCCTGCCAGCTCCAAAGCCATACGGCAGCACCCGCCAGATAAGTGAGTGTACCCGTGAGCATTGGGTTACGGTTGATCCTGTACGGTCCGGCCACCATCAGATGCTGTGTGCGCGGAGCAACCTCATGCCCGAACGCGTCCATGGGATTACCCTTGCCCTGCCGCTTCATGTAAATGATTGTCCACACGCTAAGCGACAGACCGCCAATCATCAGAACACCGGTAATAGACGCGCGTAAAGCACCTATGTGCTCCAAAGCCGGCATACCAGTAGCAAGCCACATCACCGCTGGCATCAGCCCAACAAACAAC
>Ga0310786_10003414_pt1 | contig 23133 bp, 19 predicted proteins | sample AusTroGonzalo_MG_FD_203881 | JGI IMG/M metagenome (GOLD analysis project Ga0310786, IMG submission 203881) | Bovine rumen microbial communities from tropical cattle in Woodstock, Queensland, Australia - Gonzalo_03 (v2) (version 2) | ecosystem: Host-associated > Mammals > Digestive system >...
ATATTTTCATATTGTTCTGTTTTGAGAATTTGATTACGGCAATCATTTGTGACAGCAACGAGTAAATAATGTATGGTATAAACCGCGCCTTGTGTTTTGTAAAAAATATTATCTGCATTTGTATCCAACAGCTCGGTATTGTGTTCTAGTACATGTTTGTTTAGGTTTATAATTTGTTTGTTTAAGAGTTTTATTATGTTTTTTAAGATATAATTCAAATCATCGTCGGTTACAATAATGTTTTCTTTCTCAATAAATTCTTTTAAATTTGCCAGGGCTTTTCGGTATTGTTTGGCGGAACCCGGGGCAAGTTTATCATCTTTGGTTTGTGAGAAGAGCCAAATATCTGCCGGATAATTGAGCAGTTCTGCAATTTCCTTTAGGGAATCGTTTTTATAATGGGTGGCTAATTTGTTTATAAAGTATTCCGTGCTTTCTTTTACACCAAGTTGAAAACTGGGCAAATTATCTAACACTGCCGCCGGAAAGATGATTGGTAGAGCCGGTGTCCATGCCACATTATCTACTTGAGATTTTAAGACATAGGCCAGAGCAGAAAAGGTTTTTTTGCCATGAACGGCCGATGAAACAACAGGATTATTAAGCGTATTGTTTATGTTTGAACTGATAAGAGCTCCTCCGCCATAGTATATTGCAATGAAAAAAACAAAAAGCAACACAGAAATACGCCATTGTTGTACGGCTAATACAACAATATTGGATTTATTTTTAGAGGAATGATTTTTTTTATTCGGACCAATAAAAAACTTTTTAACTTTATTTTTGATATAAATGTATGAATAAACGCAACGACCAAGCAAACGTTTTGAGCCTATTTTAAGCTTGGTTAGAAGGCGATTTATCATATTTTTTTCTCCGTAACAATAAATTTCTGATAATAGTTGTTATATCCATTACATTCCTCATTTTAGCCATAATCAAAAAAGTTGCAAGTCCTATTGTGCCAATGACGGATAATTTTAAGATGAGGTAACAGATGTTTTTTATCGGCAAATAGTAATCTATGATGTTTTGCGTGAGCCATAAGATACATCCTGTAGCTGCCGTGCAAACGAAGATATCAAAAATTTTTATTTTTAAGTCTTTTGATATTTCCCAATAGCCTCGTTTTTTTAATCCGTGGAGATATTGATACAGTGAAACAAAAGCCGCAATGGAAGTGGCTATGGCAATACCCGTGTGTCCAAAGGGCTTCATTAAAATTATGTTCATAATAAAATTGGCCACAAAAACAACGGCACTGTATTTTACAGGCGTAACCGTATCGCCTCTGGCAAAGAAATTTGGCATTAAGGCCTTAACCATTACATAACAGGGAAGTCCTGCCGCATAAGCCTTTAGGGCAAGGGCTGTTTTGGTGGTGTCGGAAGAAGTAAAACGCCCGTGTTCAAATAATAGGGCTACAAGCGAATCGGCTAAACAGATAAAGATCACAGCAGCCGGTAAAGACATAATCAATCCGTATATAACAGCTTTATCTTGTGTGTCGGCAGCATCTTCTTTATTGCCTGCTTTAAGCTTTTTTGAAAGAAGGGGTAATAAAGCAACACTAATAGCTGCTCCAATGACACCTAAGGGAAGTTGTTGTAATCTGTTGGCATAATATAACCACGATACGGCACCGGCAGAAACGAGGGAAACCAAAATCATATCAACAACCATGTTGATTTGATAAATTCCGGCACCGACAATGCCCGGAGCAATGCGCTTGAACAGAGTTTTTATTTCTTCATCTTGAAAAATTTTAAATATTTCCAACTGCGGTTTGATGCGTATATCGTCTTTGTTTAGAAAATATTTTAGCCATAAAACTTCTATAATGCCTGAAATCGTTATACCCCAAGCCATGCCATAAACAGGCATGGATAAAAAACAAACCGAAAAAATGCCCGCAACAATAATACCTAAATTTAATATAATCGGGGTGGCAGCCGGAGCGGCAAAACGGTCAAAAGAATTTAAAATTCCGGCTTGAAAAGAAACAATGGATATAAAAAGCAAAAATGGAAAAGTTATTCGGCACAGGCTGATGGTTAAGGCAATTTTTTCAGGATCTTTGATGAATCCCGGAGCCAATATTTTTACTACCCAAGGCATGCCAATTTCAAATAAGATAATAAAAACAATTAACAAAGCGGTTAAAAGTGATACGGCTTTGGCTGCGAATCGAATAGATTCATCTTTGCCGCTGGCAACCAACTTAGATGAAAACAGTGGCACAAAGGCAGAAGTGAATGCTCCTTCGGCAAAAAGACTGCGGAATAAATTCGGTAATTTAAAAGATACTAAAAAAGCATCAGATACGTTTCCGGCACCTAAAAAATAGGCAATTAGTGTATCTCTGATAAATCCTGTGATGCGGCTTATCATAGTAAAACCACCGAAGGTTGCAATGGAGCGAATAAATGACATAAATGTTTCCTTTACATTGAGTTGATGAGGAATTGTAATATTAAATCTGTTAATAAAGGGCAAATAAATTGTATTTTATTATAAAAAGGTCAATATTAAAATGTGTGAAGTATTTATGTTGGAGTGTTGTATGTCCGAACTTAAGAAAGAAAAGTATGATAGGCCGGATTTGTCGGTTATTGTTTCTATGTATAATGAAGAGGATAGTTTGAATTCTTTTTTTAAGGCTATCGGTAAGTGCTTATCAGAACTTAAAGGGTATAGTTATGAGATTGTGTGTATTGATGACGGCTCAACAGATAAAACGTATTCATTATTAAAAGATTTTGCTAAAAAAGATAAGCATATTAAGGTGATTAAGTTTTCTCGCAATTTTGGTAAAGAATATGGAATGATGGCCGGGCTTAGGTTTTGTCAGGGCAGAGCGGCTATACCTATAGATGTTGATTTGCAAGATCCGCCGGAGCTTATTGCTAAGTTTGTTAAAAAATGGGAAGAAGGCTACGACATGGTTTATGGTATTCGTAGCGACAGGGGTAGTGATGCCTTCTTTAAGCGGTGGACGGCTAAGCTTTTTTATAAAATCTATAATTTGATGACACGTTCTCCCATTCCCTATAATGCCGGTGATTACCGTTTGCTGGATCGTAAGGTTATTAATGCTATTTTGAGTCTTAAAGAGCGCAATATCTTTATGAAAGGTGTTTTCGGTTGGACCGGTTTTAAATCTACGGGTATTAAATATAAACGACAAAAACGTTTTGCCGGAAGCAGTAAGTGGAACTATTGGAAACTTTGGAATTTTGCGCTTGACGGCATTACCGCCTCTACCACGTTTCCGTTAAGAATTTGGAGCTATTTGGGAACGTTTCTTTCGGGTATCGGTGTTCTGTATGCTTTTTACATTATTTTAAGGACAATTATCCGTGGCACGGACGTTCCAGGTTATGCTTCTTTACTTGTATTTATACTGGTTTTAGGCGGTATACAAATGGTTATTTTGGGTATCTTGGGCGAATATATCGGGCGTATTTTTATAGAGGTGAAAAACAGGCCGCTTTATATTGTTGAAGATAAGGTGAATATTTCTGATGATGAATAATTTTAAGAGCTATTTTACCAAACTGATGTTGATTACAGTTTTGCTTGGTTTTTCAAGCGGATTGCCTTTGATGTTGGTTTTTGGTACGCTCAGTTTGTGGCTGAAGGATTATAACATTGCCTATAGTGCTATTGGTGCAATTTCTTTGGTGAGGCTACCTTATTCTTTTAAGTGGCTTTGGGCTCCCTTGGTGGAAAATGTTCGTCTGCCTTTGCTTGGCAAAATGGGAAAAAGGCGCAGTTGGGCAATCTTCTCACAAATTTGTTTGTTTTTGAGTTTGTTTTTGCTTTCTTGTCTAACGCCGGATACAGAAATCTCCGTTATGGCGATAGCGGCTTTATGTGTGAGCTTTTTTTCGGCAACACAGGATATTGTGCTTGATGCTTTTCGTGTGGAACTTTTTGAAGAAAATGCAGAAGAAGAGGTTAAAGGGGCGACCATATATGTTTTGGGTTATCGGATAGGTGTTGTTTTTTCCGGTGCCATATCTATAGGTCTGGCTGCTTATTTTTCTTGGAATACGGTTTATTTAATTAATGCCTTAATGCTTATTTTGGGAATGGTGGCTGTATGTCTTGCTTCCGAGCCTGTTGAAAAGAAAATAAATAAGAAAAAAGAGCAAAAACCAATCTTAAAATATGCCTTAGTTGAGCCGTTTGTTGAGTTTATGAAACGTCCTTATTGGTTGGTTGCCTTAATGGTCGTGCTCACATATCGCCTGGGCGATGCTTATTTTGGACCGATGGCCTATCCTTTTTATGATGATATGGGGTTTAGTAAGGCTGAGATTGCCTATATAACCAAAATTTACGGAATGATTGCCACAATTGTGGGGGGGATAGCCGGGGGTGTCCTTTTGGCCAAAATCGGTATGATGAGGGGATTGCTATGGTTGGCCTTTATACAGGGGTTAACAACAGCTATCTATATTCCGCTTTATTATGTGGGGCATAATGTTTGGTTTTTAATATTTACCATATCACTTGAAAATTTTTCATCCGGTATGGCAACCACAGCCATTATTGCATTTATGTCTGTGTTATGTGATAAGGGACATACGGCAACACAATACGCTCTTCTTTCTTCTTTAACGGGCATAGCCAGAGACGTTTTGGCAGCAACATCCGGTCGTGTTTTGGAGCTGACTTCTTGGCCAACATTTTTTGCCATTAGTGCGCTGTTAACATTACCGGGGGCATATTTTTGCTTTTACCTTTACAAAAAACGACCGGCTTATTTATTAAAATCTTGAAAATAGGGAAATAGGGTGTAATATAGGGTTAATTCTAAATAAAAAGGTTTGATATGGACGATAATAATAAAACAGAAGACACTTCAGAATTTTCTTATACACCTGTTTCTGCGTTTACAAAAACGGAAGAGACCGGTTCTGTTGAGGAAAAAGTAGAATCCAAAACCGAAACAGAGGTTAAAGAAACACCAGCAGAACCTAAAGTCAAAAAATCGTCAGAACGTTTAGAAAAATTAAGATCCTATTATGCCAAGTTAGGTGAGGTTCGCGAAGAAATGGAACGCGAGCTTGAAAAAACGTTGGCCGGTTCTGCTGTGGAAGGTGAAATTGAAGAAAAACTTTATGAATTCAGCCATTCCTGGCATTCAATAGCCAATGAAATTAATAAGCTTGATGATTTGAGCGGGCGTCGCCGTCGTTTGGGCGGAGAGGAGTATCGCGTCGGTCAAAATTTTTCCGGACAGGATTTTTCAGGGCAAGACCTTTCTAAGCAAGATTTTTCGGCAACGAATCTGCAAGATGCCAATTTTCGTAATGCAAAGTTATCCGGATCTGACTTTACCGGTGCAGATTTAAGCGGTGCAGATTTAAGCGGTGCAGATTTAAGTGATGCTATCTTTGCCGGTGCTAAATTAAAGGGCACAAACTTTACCGGCGCCAACATGGAAGGTGTTATCTTACGTGATGCCGATATTGAAGATGCCATCTTAATTGATATCCGGATGGATGAGCTTGCCATTGAAGAATTGCAGGCTTTGGTGGAATATTTGGCTGTATATTATCCACATAAACTCAATTTACGGCGAATAAACCTATCTTTGTTGGATTTAACCAGAATTGATTTGCGGCAAGTTAATCTGCGCGGTGTTGATTTTACGGGTTTAGATTTTACCGGTGTGAACATTATGGAGTTGGATTTGAGCGAATGCATTATCACTCCTGAGCAGATTGCTCAAGCTATTGGTCATGTGCCCACGCCGGAAGAGTTAAGAAAGATTTTGGCTCCGAAAAAAAAGAAAAAAGGTAAGAAGTTTTACATTGATTTTACAGACTTTTTGAGTAACGGACACTTTTTAGGGTGGATTGATTTGACCAAAAACAGTATCAGTACAGACCAAGTGGTTAAAGCTTTTTTGAAATTTAAGGATGCTATTGCCAAAAAGCCTGAAGAGAAAGATGAAGTGATTTTTGAAAAGGCAAAGGCTTTTCATGAAGAGCGTTTGGAAGAAGAGCGCAAAGCTTATAATGAGGAGCAGAAAAAGAATATTGAAGAGCGTAAACAAAAGATGCTTGAAGAAAAACAAGAGCATATGAACAGGGAAGAAAAATTTACACCGATACACGTTAATCTGGGACGTGGAAATCGGGATATGTAGTTTTTTGGTGGATTTTATTTTTTGAAAATAATGCTTGCCAAAGCCAAAAAAAAGTTATACAAACCCTTTGCTATGGACAGATGACCGAGAGGCCGAAGGTGCACGATTGGAAATCGTGTGTACCCCCAAAGGGTACCGTGGGTTCGAATCCCACTCTGTCCGCCAGTAACAATAAGCCCCGCAGTCAGCGGGGTTTATTATTATTGACAGGGTATAATTTAGGATTTGAACCCACGGGGTGAGTGGGTTTGACTACCAGCGAAAGGCGGGCGGAGAACGCCGGTCGGTGAAGCCGATGAGCGCCTGTGCGATTGAGCGAAAGCGAAAATCAATCCCACGACTTGTCGCCATTTACAATAAGCCCCGCTTTGAGCGGGGTTTATTTGTGCAGATTAGTTTTTGTTGTTAATGACACACTGAATAATCGGAATTTCCAATTCTTCTTTTGTGATACCCGCATGATTTGAGATGCAGTATTTTACATCACGATTCTGGTATAAACTGTATTCGGCTGTGGCTAGGGCCATAAAATCACCAATAAATCTGACAGGTTTTTCGGCGTGCAGATAATCGCGCTCAAATTCCTGTTTGGTTACCAATTTGAACCACTCACCGAAATGTTTGTTAAACATATCCGGAAATTCAGCAATTTTTTGGGGTTTAACAAATAGTGATGCCGCCCGTGCCTCAATGGAAATCGGGTGCAGTAAGGATTGCTCTATATCCTTGTAATCTGTTAAAAATAAGGGTTTTACCAATTTATGGCCATGGTCTGCCGTTATTAAAACTTTAGTTTCGTTTACAATCTTTTCCAATGCTTTTTCAATCTTTTTTTCCATATCACGCAAGAGCTTTTTTACCTTCTTATTGTTTTCACCAAACTCATGCAAAGCGGCATCGGGTTCAATCCAATAGGCATAAATATATGCATCGGTTTCACGATTGCAGAGCGTTACAATTTGGTTTAGCCACTCTTCAAAAGTTTCGGCACCGCCCGGAGCAAAAGCGGGCATTATCTCAAAAGCATGTTTCCCCTCAGCGTTCATTTGTTCTACGCAGGTTTTGCACATTAACGTATTTGTATGCGTCGGCATTTTTGAAACTTCATCGGTATAGTGGTTTGTGTTTAAGAAGACATTAATGACTTCATCTGTTTGTTCAAAATATTGAGACCATCCAATAAAACCTGTTTCCCAGGGCATTTTGCATGTGCGGTATGCCGTTGTGGCCGCTACAGTGGTTGCTGGAATAATTGCAGACTCTACGTCGGTTAAATGGTTGATGAAAAATCCGTTCTTATTTAAAAGTTTTTTTACAATAGTAAGCCCCATGCCGTCTAAGATTATGACCAGACGGTTTTTGCCCGTTTCATTTTGCAGTTTTTTTAATCGGTCTAAGATTGCCATTTTAATATTCTCTTTTAAGTATTCTTGCTCTAATTTTGCTATAAAAAATTGGCTTTGTATAATTTCCCCTTAAGGTGCCAAAGCCAATTAAACCTATAACACCTTAAGGGGGTAATAGGCGTAATAAAAACCACATGCGCAAAAAAGAGCGCATCCAAAAGAACGATTAAAATGTATACTACTATTCATCATAACGTTTGTGATTATACATTATTTATGATGTTTGTCAAGATTCAAAGAATATTATAAATATAGAGATGGTAAGTGCTGCAACGGAATATCAATATAAATTTATTTGACAGTAGAGTTGATGAGGGTATATATAGAAAGTGTTTAATTTTTTTAGAGAGGCAAAAATGAAGAAAGTTTTATTTTGTTTGGCAGTTCTCTTTGTGTTAACAGGGTGTGAAACTGTTTCAAAATATGGCACAGCAGATGCTAATTCATCTGTTAAAACAAGAATGCGCGCTTGCTTGGTAAATGAAGCGACAACCAGATTTCAGGCCGGCACTTTATTTAATAAGGGTGTTTCTGCTACAGCTGATGAGTTGGTTGAAGTTTGTATGCAGAAGATGGCTCTTCAATCTGTTGGCATTAGCGAAGAATCACAATCAACAGCTGCTATGATTATTCAAAATCTTCGTAATTTCGGCACGGCAAATTAAAAAATTTAACTGTCGGATTGCAAATAAAGCCGGTGGTTTAGAGTTTGGGTACCAAATTTACCACCGGTTTTTTGTGCGTAAAAAGTTCTTAACCGGTAGCATTAAATTTTCAGGCAGATTATCTAAATCAAACCATTTCCACTCTGCACATTTATCTGGTTCCATAACTTGTGGTGATCCACTAAATTTTTTACAAAACATATGTAAAGTTATGTAGTGTTTTCCGCTTTCTTTAAAAAAATCATTTGTTGCGGTTTCTAAACTAATATCCTCGGGTAAGATATTTAGTCCTGTTTCTTCTTTTGTTTCTCTAATTGCAGCTTGTTCGTTGGTTTCTCCGTATTCCATATGTCCACCGGGCGGACACCATGTGTCGTGGGCGTGATTGCTCTTTCTTAGACCTAACAGCACTTGGTTTTTGTGGTTAAAAATATATACCCCCACACCAACTTTGATAATATTTTCCATGCGTATCCTTTGTGAAAATGTTGCATCTTTGTGTTTATAGAATATACTTTAAATAGTGTTTGGCAAGGATTTATTGTGATGAGAGTAATTTGGTTTATAGTTATTTTGTTTTTATGCGGATGTTATGCTCCGATAACAGTTCCTGATACATTTCAATATGAGGAAATCCAGACAGCTCGGTTTAAACTTGCTAGTTGGCAAAAAATAACAAATAATAAAGCGCCAGTTAAGTTTTATATAGAAGGCGACGGCGCAGCTTTTAATGCCCATGGTCAGCCGACACAAAATCCCACCCCAAAAAGCAAGATGATAAGAGAATTGGCTTTTGAGGATGCCAGCCCTAATGTGGTTTACTTGGCGCGTCCGTGCCAATATGTTAAAGACAGTATGTGTTCTCAAAAATATTGGACAACAGCACGCTTTGCCCCGGAGGTGATTGATTCGTCTTATGAGGCTATAAAAAAAATCGCCGGAAACAGGGACGTGGTTTTAATAGGCTTTTCCGGTGGGGCACAAGTTGCCGGTCTTGTTAGTGTGTTACATGATGATTTGAAAATAAAAAAGCTCATAACTGTGGGAGGAAATTTAGATCATAAATCTTGGACGTCCTATCATCATTTACCGGCTTTAACGGGTTCGCTCAGTCTGGTTAATTATCAGGAAAAATATCGCACTTATCCGCAGGTTCACTATGCCGGCGAAAAAGATAACGTTATCCCTTTGCAATTAATAATCGGTTTTGCAGGTAGAGAGAATACGGTTATTGTTAAAGGCGCTTCTCACGGATCGGGATGGGAAGATGTTTATTTTCGCATTTGGAGAGAATAAGGTTTAAGAATTTTCGTTTTTTTCATCTGTATCTTCTGGGGCGTATCCTTTTAGGTTATGCAAAAACTGACTTTCAATCTTTAGGTATTGATCTAATAACCAACGAGAGCGAAAGACAAAAAAGATTGTGATGGTGAGCAAAATAAAGGTTAGTGCCGGCTTTTCGCTTAAAAACTTGTGTACAACGGTTACAATAAAAAAGGATGATATTAAAATCCGGAAACTTGTTAAAATAATCAACGGCAAACGATTGGCTCTTTTGGCCATCCACAGCTTATAATAAATGCGAGAAACCTGGTTTTTGTTATTAAAGAAATTACGTAAGCGGTTTGTTTTTTCATCTAAGAGATTTTTTGGAGCAACAATTTGGTTATCACTTGCGAGCTCTATTTCCTCATCAGATTGCTTTTGCGGAAATAGCCAACGCAGTTTCTCTTTAATAAATTTGGTGGTGATGATATTCCATCCGATAAGTGCTTTTAAGAACGGTGCCATACATAAAAGGGTGAGAACAGTCATGATGATATTTGCCGGAATACGGTAGGGAATAACGTCTCTAACAATGGGGCGAATGGTTAAAGCTAACACTAAAATGCTGTATAATATAATAGAGAAGATGGTTAAGCGTAATAAATAGTTTTTGAACAAAGCACTCCACAAGCGTTCTTCATTGTGTGTAACGGTGGCAGCGGAAGAATAGTTGTTTATGTATGATATCCACGATTGCGGCAAGTTTTTGTTTAGAAATTTATAGGCGGAATCGGCAGATTTTATCATCATAGGGGTAATGAAAGTGGTGATAACCGAAACGGCAACGATAATCGGATAAACCTTATCGGATAGCACACCTAAACTCATGCCTAAAGTTGCAATAATAAAGGCAAATTCGCCCACTTGAGCTAATGAAAAAGCACCTGAAACGGCTGTTTTGAGCGGCTGACCGGAAGCAATAAATCCCAAACAAGAAAAAGTTGTGATTCCTATAATAACAATCAAGGTTATAATAAAAATGGGTTTGGCATAGATAATGAGCATAGTTGGATTTACCATCATACCGACAGAAACGAAGAACACTGCACCAAAGAAATCTTTTAAGGGACGGAGGTTCTTTTCTATACGTTCTATCAGTTCTGTTTCAGAGAGAATAGAACCCATTAAAAAAGCTCCTAAGGCTGAAGAAAAGCCCGATGATGTGGCTAGTAAGACCATTCCGAAACATAAGCTGATTGTGATTAAAAGGAGCATTTCATCTGTTAGGAGTTTTTGTATTTTATCTAAAAATGTGGGCACAATATAAATGCCGATAACAAAGCATAACACCAGGAAAAAGATGAGTTTTAGGACGCTTAATCCCAATGCCGTGCCGTCAATGGCGTTACCCATGGCAATGGTGGGAAGTAAAACGAGCATCAAAATTCCCATTAAATCTTCTACAATAAGAACACCAAAAACAAGGTCGGTAAATTTTTGTTTTTTGATGTTTAAGTCATTAAATGCTTTGATAATAATGGTGGTAGAGGACATGGATATCATTGAGCCCAAAAAGAAACTGTCTATGGTGGACCAACCAAGTAGCAACCCGACATTATAACCCAAAAACAGCATAAATAAAATATTGGCATTAGCAGTTATCATAGCCGCTTTGCCGACGTTTAGCATTTTTTTGAAACTAAATTCCAGGCCCAAGCCAAAAAGCAAAAAGATAATACCGATATCTGCCCAAAGGCTTAAATCTTCTTTGTTGCTTACGGTGGGTAATAAACTAAAATAAGGACCTGCCAAAATGCCCGCTAAAACATAACCCAGTACCAAAGGTTGCTTTAATTTTTTACACAAAAGTGTGGTGAGACCGGCATAAATGGTGATGAGTGTTAAATCAACAATAAGTGTGTTAATGGCATGCATTTTCTTCTCGTTATCGGCAGGTTTATAACAGCGTTCATTGTAGAAATATAAGGTTTATGTTTGGTTAATGGAAGAGGGGGATTTATCTTTCCATCACGAATTCATTACCTTGTTTGTGATAGAAGTATGATGTACCGCTGTTATCCCATATCACTTTTAGGCGGTTTTGAGGTAGAAAATCAAATTTGCCACAGTTGCGATATTCGTTATTAAAACTGCAAATACGTCCGTCTTTTTGATCAATAAAAATATCGCTAAATTCCGGAGTGTTTAAGATAATAAAAGGATGTCCTACAGGCGGCTCAAAAAAGTCTGAAGCAAGCGCAAAGGGAAATTCTTTTATTCTTAAGCCGTGATACTTGGCTTGGTAGCGGAAATATATGGTAAACAGACGTTCCGATAAATAGGCAAAGGCCATTTTTTGCTCGGTATCGCGAGCCTTAACTTCATCTTTTATCTCATCATATAGGGGAAGTAAAATAGAAAACAGCCATTGCGCATAATTGTTTAAGATTTCTCTTCTGGTGATAAATAAATTGGAGGGGTAAAACCCGTTTTGACTGTTTAGGTCGGCAACGGCAAAGTCATACATTTCGGGATATTTTTCTTTGATGATGTTTAAGGCTTTATCCAAATCTGCAATTACATGCTCTTGTTTATATTGCTCATAGACATTTAGCTTAATGGGTTCAGAAAGCAAAATGTCATGTGTGGCAAACCAAGGAAGAACAAATTTCTTTTCTAATTCCAAATCATACAAAAATTTTTTGGCGAATCCGCTCAAATGTTTGATACCCAGGTGGAGCATACGCATGGAGGGAAATTCCACCATCGGGTAGTGTGCATTTTTGTTTAGGCTTAAATAACGGCGATATTGAAACATTCCGACAATGGGCGAAGTGGTGTTTTTCCATATCCAATAAAGGGCGGTGTTTTCTGCAAAATAGCGATTAAGCTCAGAAATATTATCACCTGTGTCATCACCTATCATATTTTGGTTAAGCCAAGAGATTTCTTGTTGGGAAAATGTGCCTTGACGTGAGGGAGTAGCGGCAATTTTGCGACCGGCTTGGATAGGTTCAAAAATTTCTGTTTTAATCAGCGGGGCCGGTTTATAATAGACCACGAATATTTTTAAATATTCTGTTTTGTAAATAAAAAGGGTGTAAAAGGCGCTTAAAAAAACAAAAACAGCAAACAATACGACGATGGAAAGTATATATTTGCTGTTTTTCATGTTGTTACCTAAATCAAAAATAATTGCTCTCAATAAACAGGGGGTTTATTGAATCTGAAATTTTAAGCGATAATGTTCGGGTTTATCAGATTTTCTATTTTTTGAATTTTGTTTTTAACGTTTGTGTTTTGGCGGTTTAATTGTTGAGCCTGGAAAAAGTCTATCATTTGTTTGTTTTTAACAAGTTTTTTGATATCTGATTTAACCCTTCTTTCTTCAAGCTTAAGTTCGCAAAGTTGTACTTGAAGTTTATTGAAAGAATTTGTATTAATCATTGTATGTTTTCTCCAAAATGTTTGACCGCGCTTTAAGCGATTCTCCTTATTCGCGCACAGTATAGCGTATTTTGGGTAAAAAATCAAGTCTTTTTGAGATAAAAATAAAAAATTAGTGAAAAAAAGATAAAATGTGCTAGTAATATTAAAATAATCGGGTATCTATGCAGGATATATATGTAATGAAAATGAATAGGAATTTTAAGTATGACAGAAATTAAAAAAATAGGTGTTTTAACAAGCGGTGGTGATTGCGCTGGTCTTAATGCGGTGATTGCTTCTGTTGTTAATTCTGCGGCAAAGTATGGTTGGGAAGTTTATGGTATTCATAACGGGACAGATGGTTTAACCGAATCTCCCTTATCTTATGAAATCTTAACAGAGCGTAATTTTTCAGATAGTCCTTGGCCGCGGTTAGCCGGTTCATACTTGGGTTCGTTAAACAAAGGTGTTAAGATAGAATCGCAACTTGCCATTTCTGAGCGTTTTGGTAAAGGTGTGGCTGAGCTTGGTTTGGATGCTTTGGTTGTTATCGGTGGCGACGGCAGTATGAATATTGTCAGCAATTATTGCCGTAATGCCGGCGTTAAAATGGTTGGTATTCCTAAAACAATAGATAATGATACCCCGATGACACAATATTCGGTCGGTTTTAACTCCGCTTGTCAAATTTGCACAGAGGCTATTGATGCTTTATGGAAGACAGCTCGTTCTCACCAGCGTGCACTTATATTGGAAGTGATGGGACGTGATACAGGACACTTGGCCATGCATTCGGCTGTTGCCGGTTTTGCAGATGTGTGCTTGGTTCCGGAAATTCCTTATTCTATTGATGGTATTGTTAATAAATTGAAAAAAATTAAGGAAAGTGGACGCAATCATGCTGTTATTGTTGTTTCTGAGGGTGTTCTTACCGAAACAGGTGAAAAGGTTTCCGGTGCTAAGAACCTTGTTGGTGAAAAGATTAACGGCGGTATCGGTGAATATTTGAGTGCAGCCTTAAATGCAAAATATTCCGGTTTTCAGACCAGAGTTACCAAATTAGGTCATGTTCAACGTGCCGGTGATCCGACTGCTTTTGACAGAGCGTTGGCTTGTGCTTTTGGTGCCCGTGCCGTGGAGCTCTTAAAAGATGGTCATACCGAAGTAATGGTTGGTCTTAATGGCGACAAGATAGAAACTTATCCTTTAACACAGGTTGTATCTTCGGGTACGACAGGGCTTTCTAAAAACAGTGTATATGTGAAAGCTGCTGTGGATATGGGAATGTATGTCGGCGAAGTCTAAGGCAAAGAGCATTTAATTTTTTAGTAATAAAAAGCCTCCCGTTTAGGGAGGCTAATTTTTTCTTGCGCTTTCAAAGTTCTAGGCATCTTCACCTGTTTCTTGGTTAACGCGTTTGGCAGAAAGACGAATCTTACCGCGATTGTCTGCGCCCAAGCATTTAACCCAGATTTCATCACCTTCTTTGTAGAAATCACAAACAGAGGCAATGCGCTCATTCTTGATTTCTGAGATGTGAACCAATCCCTCTGTGGAACCTAAGAAGCGAACAAAGGCACCAAAGTCCATAATTTTGGTGATGGTACCATGATAGTTTTTACCTTCTTCAGGAACGGCAACAATACCGTTAATGATTTCAAGAGCTGCATCGGCATCTTTTTTATCAATAGCGGCAATATTGACTATTCCATCATCATTAATATCAATTTTGGTATTCGTCTTTTCTATAATGTCACGAATAACTTTACCGCCGGTACCGATAACCTCACGGATTTTATCTACCGGAATCTTGATAGAAATGATGCGCGGTGCACGCGGAGAAACTTCTGCACGCGGTGCAGGCAAGGCTTTTGCCATTTCGCCCAAGATATGAATACGTCCCTCATGTGCTTGCGCAAGAGCGTTTTTCATAATCTCTCTAGTGATAGATGTAATTTTGATATCCATCTGCAATGCGGTTACACCATCTTTGGTTCCGGCTACCTTAAAGTCCATATCACCTAAGTGGTCTTCATCACCTAAGATGTCGGTTAAGATAGCTACGCGACCGTCATCTTCTTTGATTAGACCCATAGCAATACCGGCAACAGGCTTTTTCAAAGGAACACCGGCATCCATTAAGGATAATACAGAACCACAAACGGTGGCCATTGAAGATGAACCGTTTGATTCCATAATATCTGATACAACGCGTACAGTGTACGGAAATTCAGATTTGTCTTTTGGCATCATCGGGTGAATAGCACGCCATGCTAATTTACCGTGACCGATTTCACGACGCCCCGGAGAACCTAAACGACCGCATTCACCAACAGAAAACGGCGGGAAGTTATAATTTAACATAAAGTCTTGGCGGGCTTCATCCATTAAGCCGTCTACAATTTGTGCATCTTCCCCTGTTCCCAAAGTGGTTACAACCAAAGCTTGCGTTTCACCGCGAGTAAACAAAGCCGAACCGTGTGTGGTTGGCAAAATATCTACTTCGCAAGTAATTGGACGGACAGTCTTTGTATCACGACCGTCAATACGCTTGCCGGTGGTTAACACCTTTTCACGCATAACGGAATGCATCAATTTTTCGGTAACATCCAAAGAATAACGCATCTCTATTTCGTTTTCCGGATCTATTGTGGCATTAACTTCTGCTGCCAATTCTCCCAAACGAGTAGAGCGTTTTTGCTTGTCAACCTCATTGAAAGCTTCTTCATATTTTGCGCGGAAATCTTTTTCAACGCGAGCATACAAAGCATCAAACTCTGGCGGAAATGCTGGAGATTCCCATGCTTCTTTGCCGGCTTCAGCTTTTAATTCGTTAATGATATCAATCACTTTCTGGAAGTTATCAAAACCAAACATAACAGCATTAAGCATTGTTTCTTCCGGAAGTTCATTTGCTTCAGATTCAACCATCAAAACGCCTTCTTTTGTTCCGGCAACGGTTAAATCCAGCTCAGAATTTTTTAACTCTTCAATAGTCGGGTTCAAAACGTATTGATTATTAATATAACCAACCTTTGCTGCGCCGATCGGTCCTAAAAACGGAATTCCTGAAACGGCTAATGCGGCAGAGGCTGCAATCATGGCCAAAATATCAGAATCAGTCTTTTTGTCATGGGCTAAAGTTGTGCAGACAATTTGTACTTCGTTTTTGAACGCATCAGGAAATAGCGGACGAATCGGCCTGTCTATTAAACGAGATACCAAAACTTCGTGTTCGGAAGGCTTTCCTTCACGCTTCATAAAGCCACCGGGAATCTTACCTGTAGCATAATATTTTTCCTGATAGTTAACTGTTAAAGGGAAAAAATCTTGATCTGCTTTGACTTCTTTTGCGGCAACAACCGTTGCAACAACTACTGTTTCACCATAAGTTGCAATAACAGCTCCTGTGGCTTGCTTTGCAATCTTTCCTGTTTCTAATATTAATTTTCGGCCGCCCCATTCTATTTCTTTGCGGCATATATTCCAATTGACCATATTTTTTTACCTTTCCTTACAATTTCCTCACCTGACAACAATCTGCCAGGATTTTGCAAATAGCGGAGCCCCATTGCCCCGCTATTTGTTTCAAACATTATTTACGTAAATCTAATTTCTTAATTAATGCTTGATACCGTTCTTCACTGGTGGACTTTAAGTGGTCTAGCAAGTGACGACGGCGTGCAACCATTTTCATCAAACCCAAACGGGAATGCAGGTCTTTTTTGTGTGTGTTAAAATGCTCTATTAAAGCATTTATTCTGTGTGTCCAGATAGCAATTTGAACTTCCGGAGAACCTGTATCACCTGGTTTTGTTCCATATTGTGCAATAATTTCTTGCTTTTTTTCATTTGTAATCGACATCGTATATTTCCTTTTTTTAATGTTATAGATTAAATACCCGAATCGGCTTTAAGTAATTATCTTTGGGCGCGACAAGGGCAATAAGCTCATCTTCAAAGCAGGCGGCAGCAATATCTTCTATGTCTAAAAATCTTTTAGAATCAATAACTTGTCCACTTTTGAGCTTGAGCGCTTCTTTGCTGGTTAAAGCGATAACCGTGATGTCGCACAGAAATGTTTTAACCGGCAAAACCGGAGAAACTCCGTCGCCCTTATATAACATATTTTTTAAATTATCCAGTAAAATCGTATCGTCAATGCTAAAAAATCCGTTTTTTATGCGGCGAAGTGCTGTTAAATGTCCGTATGTGCCCATAGCTCGGGCTATGTCATGTCCTAATGTTCGGACGTATGTTCCGCTTGAGCAGGTTACCGAAAATTTTGCTTCTTTATCTTCTTTTTTGTATTCTGACAAGGTGAGCTCTTGAATGAATACGGTTCTTGAGGGAAGAGTAAATTCATCTCCTTTTCGTGCTAATTCATAGGCACGTTCTCCGTTTATGTGTATGGCGGAATATTTGGGCGGTATTTGAGAAATTTCTCCATTAAATTTTGGTAGAATTTGTATTATTTCTTCTTTTGAGGGTATTTTATCTGATTTGGCAATAACTGTTCCCTCTGTGTCATCCGTGGAAGTTTCTTCACCAAATTTTAGGGTAAATTCATAGGTTTTATCTTTTTTTTCCAAATAGGGAATAAGTTTTGTTGCTTCCCCGAAAGCCATTGGCAAAACACCGGTGGCAAAAGGATCTAACGTGCCGATATGTCCGGCTTTTTTGGCATGTAATAAATATTGTACCTTACGTAAAGCTTGGTTTGAGCTCATATTTTGCGGCTTATCCAATATTATCCAACCATTGATGTTTTGATTGTAATGGGTGCTCATATAAATAAATCCAGTTGTTGGTTTCTTTCTAAGTTTTTAATGGCTTCACGGATAATCGGTATGGTTACGGCACGGTTGTATGTCAGTGATACATCGTCAATCTCGTTTATTAAGCGGGACATATATTCAAAGGAGCGCTCGGTATGTTTTAAGATATAGTCTAAAATTTCTTGCGAGATGATAATTTGACGATCATTAAAAAGTTTGGCTATTAATGCTGTTAACATTTCATCGTCCGGTAAGTTGATTTTTGCTGAAGGTATGGTGTTTAATCTTGAGCGTAAATCGGGTAACTTAATATTAAGATTGGCTATCGGCTGTTCTGATGTGAACAAAATAAAACGGTTGGAAACATTGTAGGCATTATATAGGTGAAAGAGTGCTTCCTCGTTTGAAAAGTTTTCTAAATTTTCTATAACCAAATAATTGTAGGTATTAGCAAATTTATTAAAATTTTTCATATTGATGTTTTGTGCCTGAATGATAGGAATATCCGTGGGTTTTGAAAGGCTTTTTTGGACACGATTTATCCATATGTGAGCCAAGTGTGATTTACCGGAACTTTTGGGACCATAAATACATAAGGCAAAGTGTTGCCAATAGGGCCATACTTTAATGGTTTCATAGGCAAGTTTATTGCAATCGGTTACAAAAAAATCTTCTTCTCCCAAATATGTATGGGGAGAAAATTTCAGTAAATATTGCTGAGATTTATTGCTATCACCACTTGTCATCAGGCGTTCATCACCTCATAAACTTTTTGGGTTAATTCGGTTAAACTGAAAGGTTTTGGAATAAATGAGAGGCTGTCAATATCTTCATATTCCCCTTTTAATATATCTTCTGAATAACCGGAAGCCAAAATAATTCTTATATTCGGTATTATTTCTAACACTTTTTTAGAAAGCTCTATGCCGTTTTGTCCGGGCATTACCATATCGGTGATTAAAAGTTGGAAATTTTTATCTGTTTCAAGAGTTTCTAGGGCGTTTTCTGCAGAATTACAACCGACGACATCATATCCTTTTTTGCGCAGAGCTCTTAGCGCAAAAGTTCTTACCGAATTTTCATCATCTACAAATAAGATGCGGATATTTTCAATATTTTCGGGTGTTTTGGTTAGATCTTCCGAGGTTGAAACACTTAACCCTAAAATTAACTTATCATCTTTTGGGGCTCGTACTGTCGGCGTTAAAACGGCACGACCTCTCTTATCATTTAAGGTTTGATGCAAAGTGGTATTTTCTTCTTTTTGTATATTTTCGGCAGGATATGCCGGCAAGTAAATTGAGAAAGTTGTGCCCACGTTAACCGTGCTTTTAACTTTGATAAAGCCTTCCATTTGACGAACGATACCATAGACAGTGGCTAATCCCAAACCAGTGCCAGAACCGACGACATTTTGTTTGGTAGAGAAAAACGGTTCAAAAATTCTGGACATATTTTCAATGGGAATTCCACAGCCGGTATCTGTGATATCCATACGTACAAAAGGTCCGCTTTCTATAACTTCTGCACCAAAATGGTACGGCTCAATCAAATTTTCTTTTTGAGTGGAAATGATTAATGTCCCTTTTTTATTCATGGCATCTTTGGCATTAACACACAGATTTAGGACAACTTGTAAGAATTGTACACTATCCACTTTTATGTAATCCAGATTTTCCCCATGGTGAAATCTTAGGTCTATCTGCTCACCAACGGTACGTTTTAATAACGGAGTGAACGTTATCAAAATGTCAGTGATGTCATTTAGTTTTGGTTGCAGAGATTGTTTTCGTGAAAATTGGAGTAACTGCTTGACCAGTTCTGCGGCACATACGGCATTTTGTTTTATTTGTAAAATGTCCGGATAGGATGTGTCGCCTATTTTATGACGTTGCAAAAGCAAATCACAAAAACCTATCATGGCCGTCAAAAGATTGTTGAAGTCGTGTGCAATGCCACCGGCCAATTGTCCCATGGCTTGCATTTTTTGAGCCTGAGCAAATTGGGTCTCCAAATTTTTCTGTTCGGTTGTATCTAAGCAGAAAAGCACAATACCGCTGATGTTTTCTTTTAGAGGAATGGTTGATGAAAACAGCGGACATATGTATAATCTTAATATTTTGTTGTGTTTTCTGTTTTTGAGATTCAAATCAAAATAGGCCGGTTGTAATTTTTCATCTTCGGATGTAAAAGTTTTCAGTTGCTTTTTTATTTTTATAACGCTGTCTTCATCCAAATAGTTTGCCAGGTAGTTATTTAATAATTGCGAAGGGGAAGATATTCCCAAAATTTCCATAAAGCGCTGATTGGCACGCTTGATAACCAAATCTTTATCAAGCAACATCATGCCAAAAGGTGATAAATCAAAGATGCTGTTTATTTCGGATATGGCTTCATCATAATCTTTTTTAAGAGAAGCATTTGTGGGAATGCTGCCAATAACTGCGCCGCGTGTTTGAACATCGGCTCCTTCCTTAAAAGTGTCTACGCGGACTAAATATTCATTGATTTCTCCGTTTGGTTTTTTTACATAGCTTGTGTATTGTGTGCAGGCATTGTTTAGGCGCAATTCACCCGCAGATGTTTGCGGCAAAAACGTGGAAATATCTTTATCAAGCAAATCTTCTTCTTTTTTGTTAAGCATTAGGCTTAGGGTTTTATTGACATATTCCACTTTACCTTTTGAATTTAAGAGGTAAAGACCAAAAGGAAGAAAATTTAGAAAATTATAAAAGGCGCGCCGTTCTTCTTGGAAAATGGTATCTATCGTCTTTTCGGAGGTGATATTTTCCATGCTCCATAGTAGATAAATGTTATATTTTTTATCAAATTGAGAACTTGTTTCCAAGTCATTGTTGTTTTGTTTTAGCGTAATGGGGCGCAAACTTACTCTATACCATTCCGTTCCCGAAAAGATGGTGGTATCATCAAATTTTAGGGCAATATCTACTTTGTCATTTTTCAAATGTTTGGCGGAAAGCTCCAATTGTTTTAATTTTTGGATGTCCTGTTCATCTTTGTTGATATGCCTTTTTATGAAATCTAAAATAGGCATATTTCCTATAAATTTTTGGGAGAGTTCATTTTGTATGATAATCTTACCATCTGTATCTACAATAATGTAACTTATTTTGCGGTTTTTTAAGATTTCGTTGGCAAGTCCGCCGTAAAGGATGGCTGTTTCGGCAGATTGTAAAATTTTTATGGCGATAAAAATGCTTAAAATGATAAAAACAAAGACCGATAAAATGATTGGACGCAGATAAGCCGGATAGGCAAACAGAAAACCAATGCTTACAATGGTTGCCGTTAGCATAAATACCAAAAGCAGTAAGCGGTTTTCCAAAATTTTATCCGGCCGTGTGTGTTTTGGGTCTGTTACCATTTCTTTATTCTCTTTTTTTATGTAATTATGTCCGGTTGAAGCTTTCCGGTGCGAGGGGTAATCTCGGCAATTTCTCTTGAGGCGTCAGCCAAATCTTTTAACATAACCTTGGTATCTTGATTGAAATTATCCGTAACATAACGCTCAACATAAACTCTTAATGTTGCGCCGCTTGTGCCTGTTCCCGAAAGACGATATACAATACGCGATCCGTCTGTAAAGTGGATAATTAAACCGTTTTGTGTGGATGTTTTATCAACCGGGTCATTATATATAAAAGGATGGGCCTCTGATATGGTATAACCGTTGTATGTTTTACCAATAAGGTTTGGTAATGATTTTTCTAAATCAGACATCAAGTTATCGGCAATCTCTTGATTGATGCCCTCATAGTCATTACGAAAATAATAGTTACGTCCATATTTTTTCCAATGATCCAATGTAATTTGTTCTACGGATTTATGTGTATCGGCAATAATGCTTAACCAAAACAGCGTTGCCCAAATGCCATCTTTTTCGCGTATATGAGAAGCACCGGTGCCAAAGCTTTCTTCTCCGCAAAATGTGATGCGCTTGGAATCCATTAAATTGATAAAAAATTTCCAACCGGTCGGCACTTCATAGTAACCGATTTTTAAGGCATCAGCCACTTTTTTTACAGCAGTGGAAGTCGCTGCAGATTTGGCCACACCGTAAATGCCGTTTTTGTAGGCAGGAATTAGCTTGTAATTATCTGTTAATATGGCCAGGCTATCGCTCGGATTAACAAAAAAATGACGTCCCAAAATCATATTTCGATCGCCATCACCATCGTTGGCAGCAGCAAAATCCGGTGCCTTATCCGAATACATTAAATCTACCAAACTTTTAGCATAAATTAAATTCGGATCCGGGTGTAAACCGCCGAAATCTTCTAAGGGAATGGCGTTTAATACGGTTCCTTTCGGGGCGCCCAAAGTTTCTTCAAACATTTTTTTTGCATAAGGACCTGTTACACCGTTCATCGCATCAAAAACAAAGCGAAAATCTGAATTTACGAGTTGTTTTATTTTATTAAAGTCAAAGATGCTTTCCATTAATTTGATGTAGTCTGTATAGGGGTCTATAATCTCTATTTCCATATTTTCACAATGTTGAATGCCTATTTGGGATAAATCAAAATCAGGGCAATCCGACATTTTATATTCTTTTATGGACAGTGTTTGCTCTAATATTGCCGCACTTTCTGAGGGTTGGCATTGCCCCCCTGATGATGTGGCATATTTTATACCGAAATCTCCGTTTTTGCCCCCCGGATTATGCGAAGCCGTTAAGATGAGTCCGCCGTTTAGCTTGTGTTCTAAGATGATGTGTGAACCGGCCGGCGTGGAAACTAAACCGTCTTTACCGATGTAAAGCTTCTTCACATTATTGGCCGCGGCGATTTTAATAATTTTTTGGATGGCCACTTTATTATAATAGCGTCCATCTCCGCCAACAAGAAAAGATTTTGTATTCAAATCCGGAATAGTGTTAAAAATGCTTTGTAAAAAATTTTCAATATAATTGGGCTGACAGGCAACACTGGTCTTTTTTCTTAGACCGGCTGTTCCCATTTTTTGGTCAGTATAGGGGGTGGTTTGGATAGTGTTAATCATTTTTTGTCCTTAAAAATAAAATATCTGCGAGGAAGCATAAAACAAAAACTGCGGCTTGTAAAGATTATTTATTAGTCCAAAGTGAATTCTGCAAGTTTTATGGCTTGTTTTTTATGTAAACCGGCTTGTCTTTTTGGGATAATTAATGATGATATTTTTGAACGTTGTATGCTGTTTTTGTTTTGCCGCTTAAGGCATCATTGATGGCATTTTTGAGTGTTCTGGTGTTAACACGCTCATTGTTTTGCATATGGTCTAATGATATTTCCATCATTTTAGAGATATTTTCATCGCGATCTTTTACTTTTTTATGTCCCATTGTTACAGCAATAACACGGTATTTTCCGCTTTTGGCAGAAGTTACAATGTTAAATCCGGAGGCGGCAGTATATCCTGTTTTCATT
>Ga0310786_10003415_pt1 | contig 23132 bp, 12 predicted proteins | sample AusTroGonzalo_MG_FD_203881 | JGI IMG/M metagenome (GOLD analysis project Ga0310786, IMG submission 203881) | Bovine rumen microbial communities from tropical cattle in Woodstock, Queensland, Australia - Gonzalo_03 (v2) (version 2) | ecosystem: Host-associated > Mammals > Digestive system >...
AGGGAATGGACCGGCAAGACGTGGTGCGGCCACATCCAGGGCATGTGCGCCACGTCGAATGCGCTCTACTTCGCCTTCCACAACCAGATCGTGAAGACCGACTGGTACGGGCGTCTCCTGAAGCGGGCCGAGAACCTCGTGATGCATCAGGGCGACATCTGCTGGTGGAACGGCCACCTCTACACAATCGTCTGCCACGTGAAGCCGGTCCCTGGTTTCGGTGGTGCTGCTGGCAGCATCCAGATGTTCGACGAAGACCTGAATCTCGTCAAGGAGCGCACGTTTCTCCGTCCGAAAGGAGCGGGAGGCGACGGCATAGCGTGTCTTGACGGAGTTCTCTACATAGGGCTTAGCACGGTCGCCCTGCCCGGCGAAGAGGACAAGCCGCGTCACTGCGCCCGCTACCGCAAGTTTGACGCGACGACTCTCGAAGACATCGGCGACACGTTCACGGTCGATCACCATTCGCCGCTCTATTCGACTGGTCAGCAGAACATCACGACGGACGGCACGTATCTCTATGTCGCGTCCGACGTTCCGGACGAGGGTGGGTACAACTTTTTCAAGTTCGACAAGGATTTCAACGTCCTTGGCAAGTGGTCGTTCGGCTGGTTCCAGGGCGTGGATGTCGTTCCGGGCGGCAAGGACGGCGCGACGCGATTCGTCTATTGCTCGACGCCGAACTGGATGAAGTCGCGCGAAAAGCCAGGTCTTTCCGTCCACGCGCTCATCCTGTTCGCCGACATCAAGGGTGACAAGGTCACGGACATCACGCGCCATTGCGTGTTCAAGAACCCGATGCCGCGTTGAATGGCGAAAAGATGATCGCCAAGTCCATATTCGCTGTCTGCGCGATCGGGTCGGCGCTTGTGGCGGCGGCTGGTCCTCGTGAGATGCCGGGGGTGTTCCGCACCGCTGCGAAGTCGCCGGGAGGCGTGATGTCGTACGTCACGGCGCTTGAGGACGAGGCGTTTCGCACCGGCAATCGTTCGGAGGTCGAAGCGCAGCGCTGGAACGTCCAGGGCATGATCTTCCAGATAGACCGCTTCCGCGACAGGGACCTGCTGCTGACGGACGTTGCGGAGTGGCTTTTGCCGTCCGCGGAGCGCGGCAGGACCGGCGCGGCGCTCGTGAACTTAGGCGAAGCCACTGGCGAGGCGAAGTATCTCGACGCCGCAAGGCGCATCGCCGAGACATACATCCGGTTGCAGGGCGAGGACGGTACGCCCATCGGCAAGGTCGCGCGTCAACCGGCCGGTGGAGACTGGCTCGGCTGCCTTCAGGCCGACGAATGGGCGCTCGGGCTGCTCGCGCATTCCGAACCGTTGGTCGTGAAATGACTGGATAGAAAGAAGGTGAATGGATGAACAAAGACGATCTGATCTGGGGCTTCATGATCCAGCTCGGCCACAACATGTGGAGCGAGGAACCCCTTGTCGGCGAGCCGAAACCGGAGGAGCGCGACAAGTATGCGCAGCCGTTCAACAGGACTGACGTCAAGGTCTGGAACAAGATCACGGAGGATTACGCCAAGAATGGCGCGAACCTCATTCTCATCGACCTTGGCGAAGGGCTTCAGTATCCGAGCCATCCTGAACTCGCCGTTGAAGGCAGCTGGTCGCCCGAGCGGATGAAGGAGGAAATCGTTCGGCTGAAGGGGCTTGGGCTTGAGCCGATACCGAAGCTTAACTTCTCCGCCTGTCACGACGCGTGGCTCAAGGACTATAGCCGCATGATTGCGACGCCTGAATACTACAAGGTGTGCGCCGACATAATACGCGACGTGTCCGAGATATTCGGGAAGCCGCGTCTTTTCCATCTTGGCTGGGACGAAGAGCGCATGGGCGCGCAGAGAAGTTCTCGCTACGCCGTGTCGCGGCAAGGCGGGCTGTGGTGGCATGACATGCTCTTCACGGCGAAGGAGGTCGAGAAGAATGGTTCGCGGCCGTGGATATGGAGCGACAAGATATGGCTTGACCGCGACGAGTTCTACCGCAACATGCCGAAAAGCGTGATGCAGTGTCCGTGGCACTACGACCGCTTCTGGCACTTCGTCCGCGACAACGACGAGATACGCCGGCGCGACTGGCCAGAGGGCGTCGCGGGTGCGCTTGCCTTCAAGGAGTTGAGCGAAGGCGGGTACGAGATGATCCCGTGCGGCAGCAACTGGGCGAAGAAGTGGAACATGGCGACAATGGTGCGCTTCTGCAAGAAGAACCTTAAGCGCAATCTGATCAAGGGTTTCCTGATGGCGTCGTGGATGCGCAGCTACCGGCAGAAAGACCTCGACAGGCACGCAGAGGCGGCCGAGTGCCTTGCCGAGGCGAAGGCGGCGTGGTACGACGACCGACACGACGAGGACCTCGTCATCTACGGACCGGTCTGCAAGTGCGTCGAGGCCTGCATTCCGGCCCGGCGCAAGGAAGGGCGAGAGCCCGTCGTCGTCACGCCCGACAAGAAGTTCGAGAAGTCGCCTGACGACATGCCGTATTTTGACTTCATGGTGCGCGACGCGCTCATAGACATACGCTGGGGCGAGACGCTTGCGGAGAACGGCGTTACGACTGAGGGCGACGTCACGACCGTCCGCCTCAAGAGCGGCAAGACAATCCGCTGCGCAACCTTCCGAGACATGCGAGAACTCAGATTTTCAGCAGGTGCTTGCGCATAGCGATGGCGACAGCCTCTGTGCGGTTCGCCGCGCCGATCTTGTTGCAGACGCGCTTGATATGGGCCTTCACGCAGTTTGGCGTGATGTTGAACTGAGTGGCGATCTCGCGATTGGTGAGGCCGCGCATCATCGAATGGATTATGCCTAGCTGCCGACCGGTGAGCTTTGGGATGGGCGGATCCTCCTGCATGAGCCGCCGCGCTTCAGACGAGATCACCTTCTTTTCCGATGCGACCGATCGGATGGCCGAAAGCAGCTCCATGTTGGCGGCGCGTTTGACGACGATGCCATGCGCACCTGCTGCGAGCGCGCGTGAATAGTCGTCGGAAGAGCTTGAAGTCGTGAGGATCAGCACTTTTACGCCGGGCGCACGCTTGATGATTTCGGCTGTCGCGGCGATGCCGTCCAGAATGGGCATCATGATGTCCATGATCACCACGTCTGGCTTGGTTGACACGGCCTTCTTCACGGCTTCGCGTCCGTCTTCGGCTTCGCCCACGATCTCGATATCCTGCTCCGTCGCCAAAAGGGCAACCAGCCCCATCCGCACGATGGCGTGGTCGTCGGCGACAAGCACTCTGATCTTTTCCATGGCTAGTTGCTCCTTTCAGGCGGCGGGGCGGGCATCGTGATCGCGATCTGCACGTGCGTTCCCTTTCCCGGTTTGCTGTTGATGTCCAAAGTCCCGTTGAAGCCGCGGATTCGTTCGCGTATGCCCTGAAGCCCGAAATGTCCCTGCGCCATGCTGGGATGGTTGGCGGCGTCGAATCCAACGCCGTCATCTGACACCGAGAAAAGTAGCCGTCCGTTCTCGATTGCGCCGGCCACCTTGATGACGTGGGCCTTGCCGTGACGGACCGCGTTTGTGACGAGTTCGCGGATGATTCTCAGCAGCGCATGGGTGGTGTTGTCCGTAAGCCGGTTTCGCGGCACGTTGAACCGCACGGTCAGCGTCGCTCCGTCAAGATGCTGGTTCACCGTTCTTCGGATTGCCTCGTTCATGTCCTTCTCTTCAAGAGCGAGGTTGCGTAGGTCCCATATGCAGGCCCGTAGCTCGGCGTGACAGGATTCGAGCGCCTTGGAGGCGATGTCCAGATGGCGCAGCGCGGCCGACGGGTTCTGGCGGGCGAGCTTGTTGGCGGTGTCGAGCTGTAGCGACACACCCATGATGTTCTGGGCGATGGAATCGTGAAGCTCGACGGCGAGGCGTGTGCGCTCCTCCACCCGCAATTCTGATTCGACCAGCTCGATCCGCTCCTTGAGAAGTTCCTGCCCGCGCCGTTCCGCACGGGCGTTGAGCAGACGGTTCCACACGGACATTGCGGCGATGGCCGCGAGCAGGAACGCGACGGCCGTTGCAAGGCGGCTGGTAGTCCACCAAGGCGGCGTGCTGACGATGCGGATGTCGGAAGGTGTGCGCACGATCACGTCGAATCCATTCAGGCGCACAAAGTTGTCGTTGGCCTCGGCCGCATCGTAGGTGATCGTGCAGACGCCGGAAACCTCAAGGACGCTCCCGAGTTCCGGGGGCTGCATCGTTCCCACCGATATGTTTACCGGAATGCCGTTGCAGCCGAGAATGAGCTTGCCCGAAGGAGTGCCGATGCGAGAGACGTCAAGCAATGTGCCGGAGATTCGGATCAGCCGTCCGTCATACGATGGATCGATTCTCATGCGCCCCTGATTGTCATAGAGGATGTCCTGCGGCAGTAGCGATATCGGCTGTTCCGGTTCCGCTGCTTCTGGGGATTCTTCAATGCAGGTTGCATTGACGAGACGAGAGAAGAATACGTTCTTTCTCAGGAATCCGAGGACGGTCACGCGATGGCCAGGCTTTGGCGTTGCTCCGCCTTGCATCAGGCGCACGCGGATGCGCTTCCCTGTGTCCGTGAGGAGATAGAACTCGTGGTCGTTCCAGCAGGCGACAACCGAACCGCTAACCTTTTCCCGGTGGGGGAATTCCGCGCGCAAGAGGTTGCTGTTGGTGTCGTCGATGTGCTGAATCGCGCCGAAGTCCGTGAGCCATAGGAAGCGATCCATGTTGTGCCGTCCGTCCATGTAGTGTGTTACGCACATGCCTGTAACTGATACGGCCGTGTCAATCAACGATTCAAAAGACTGCGCCGCTACCTTTCCGTAGTCCCGGAAAGTGGAGATAGTCTTTGCGCCGCCCGCCTCTATGATGACAAAGACGAAGTCGGGGTCGATCTCGTCGCGAAAGGCGTCCGTTACCACGCCCGAGACCTTAACCTGATCATAGTCAAAACGTCCTGTTTCGAGCTGAGAGGGTGTGGCTGGGCTTGGCGTTACGGAACCGTGCGAAAGCACATTGATCTGGTTGGCGCTGAAAGCCGGCATCGTCTTGGGGACCAAGTTCGAGCCGAGGATTGGGGTTCCGGTGACGGAGACGGTGTCGCCAAGCCGCCAGACGCTGTTGGTCAATGCATCAATCCAGACTTTTCCAGAAGGAGCTTGCAGCACGAACTCTCCAGGACAGACGGCGGTTATCAAACCGGTCAGGTTCGTTTGAGCATGTACCGCAGCATCGGCAAGGCCAGATGCCGCCGCAACTGTGCACAGAATGGCGCACGCCTTCTGCAGGGCCGCTCTCATGTCGGTAATTATCTCATAAAACGGGGAATCGTTCAAGATGAACCGCCATCCTAAAGTATTACCATTTTGGGTACGTTGACTAATCAGGGCGCGACACTTATAATAGTGAGCAAGGCAAAGGATAGCTATGGATTCTGAAATATGGGCATTCATGGTGCATCTCGGATGCAACTGCTGGGCCGACCACAAGGTTGACCATTGGGGTGATTCCGTTGGCATTCAGGCGGAATCGCATTCGCCGGAGGACCATCTGCGGTTCGACGAAGATGAGTGGCAATTCCTCACGTCCCGAATTGCGGCAATAGGCGGCAACATGATCCTGCTCGACTTGGCGGAGGGACTTCAATACGAGTCACATCCCGAACTTTCTGCAAAGGGCGCCTGGAGCAAGGAGCGGCTGGATGCGGAGATACGCCGATTGGCGGAGAAGGGCATTGAGCTGATTCCAAAGCTCAATTTCTCGACGGGTCACGATACCTGGCTCAAGGAATACCACCGCATGGTTTCCACGCCGGACTACTACCGGGTCTGTTCCGATCTGATCGCCGAGGTCTTTGAGCTGTTCCGCAAGCCGCGTTTCTTCCACCTTGGCTACGACGAGGAAACGATGTACAACCAGCGTGCCAGCCATTTCGCCGTGGTCAGGCAGGGCGAGCTTTGGTGGCACGACTTCCTGTGGTTCAACGAGACGGTGAAGAAAACCGGCTCTCGCTCGTGGATCTGGAGCGACTATGGTTGGCGGCATAAGGAGGAGTTCCTTGCGCGCATGCCGCGCGACGTGCTGCAGAGCAACTGGTATTACTACCATGTCGACGGCGAGACGAACCCGGAGAAGCTTGAGCACATCGCGTTCTACGATGAGCTGGACAAGGCAGGGTTCGACCAGATCCCGTGCGGTTCGGCCTACAGCTGGAAGCCCAACTTCACGGAACTGGTGCGCTACTGCCGCAAGCACCTTGCCGGTTCGGCACGTCTCAAGGGCTTTATGATGGCTCCCTGGATGCGCACCTGGAACCGGTTCCACGATCGGAACTCCACGGCGCTCGAAGCGTTCGAGATGGGGAAAAAGGCTTGAAGAAAGATCGAAAACAATCTTTAGACAGAAGGAGGACATCGATGAACACTCGGAAATCAAAAATCGCCTGTATGGCTTTGGCCATCGCTGCATTCGTCGGCGCGTTCGGGAGTACGATCGACGGTGAATGGCGGTACAGCACATTCTACTGGAAGGCGACGTGGTCGAATGGTAACACCGCCCGCATCACCTTTTTGAAAAACGGCGAGTGGGATGTTTGGGATTCGGCAATCGCGCCCTACAAAATCATCTTTGACACGTCAACCTATAACAAGGATTTCTGGGCGAACATCAGCGACGATGGCAATCGAGGTCGAATTGTCGTCGGCGAGGGCGGCGTGGAGTTTGCGCAGCGTGCCGTGTTCAGCGTGGGATGGCGCAGTAGCTGGTACAGCGGACTCGGCCTTAACGGCTCCCAAACGTGGAGCGGCACCGCATCGGGTGAGTATGCCGATGCGATTCTGGGGACGCCCGCCTACTACAGCAGCAGCTATTCAATTATGCCGGTGACGTTTGCGCCGTCCGACATGACGTGGACGATCAATCGCAACTTGAATGTCTGGTACTTCACCCCCTCCTCTCTGGATGGAAGCAGTCGGTCTCGCCAGGCAGTCTTCAATGTCCGCGTAGAGGCCCCCGCGCATCTTTATGTTGCGCAGGACTTCACGCAGTCTGCCGGGAAGGGAACACCCGCGCGTCTTCGCGCAAAGAAACTGACGATTTCGGGCGATGGCGATGGCACATTCCCAATTGGAAGAACCGTCACATTGCCGCAGTCTCCGACGGGGCTTTCCAGCACCTCCATCGGTCTAGTGACGTCGCTGGCGCCGACAAACGTTGCAACCACGCTTGAACTGAACAACGGCGCGGACTTGACGGCGACGAGCCCGGCGCTGTTCTCCATCACGAACCTGCTCGTCACGGGTACTGGCGAGAGCGTCCTTTCAGGTTCGTTCACGTTCGATATGCCGGAGAGTGTCGTTGCTGTCACGCTTGCCGACGGCGCGACGCTGAACTTCAATGGATCGTTCTCGGAGTCGAATCCTGGAACGTCACTTGCTGCGACCGGGACTGGCAAGGTCGTAATCAATATGTCCAACTGGCACATGACGGGCGGCATTACGGCCGGAAGCGGCGTGACGCTCGCGCTCGTTGGAGATGGTACGCTTGCGACACCCGTTTCCGGTGCGGGTGCGCTTGAAATCTCCGTCCCTGCTGGGCAGCGGCTGTATGTGCCGGCCTCCGCGCTTTCGGGTTGGACGGGTTCGCAGATCGCGGTCAAGTCCGGTACGCTGCTGTTGGATCGCGAAATGCCCGGCGTGACGGTCACGGCCGAATCCGGCGCGTCTGTCATGTATGGCGGAGAGTTTGTGGTCACGGATGAGGTACGCACCGAGGCGACGATCAACGTTCCGGCCGGGCAGACGCTCCACATCTACGGCAACGGACTGACCGCCGCAACGCACGTCACGCTCGGCGGCGGAACGAATGTCTATTTCCACGCCTCGGCGACGATCGGTGCAACGATGGAGGTGGCGGCTGGTTCGGACGGTGCCTGGGTGACGTCGTATTTCTGCGCGCCGTCCGCATCGGTGACCGGCACGGTTGCGGGCGCGGTTTCGTCTGGAAGTGGCTATTCCACCATTGCGACGGACGGCCCTGGATGCGTGGTGTTCGGCGGCGGCGGTGAACTCTTCGCCAATTCGAGGTTTGAGGTGCACGGAGGCTCGTCGGCCATTCTGACGGGCGGCGTCTATCGCGTGGGCATCGCAGGATGCGCTTGCACGTACTGGCGAGGAACGGAAGCGACGGGAACATGGGGGCGGTATCTCGGCATTCGTGATGGGGGATGCCTCGAATTCGCCGCAAGCGCGGCAGAACGAAATGCGTTCTTTGCGGAACCGCTCAAAGACAGCGCGAACTATGCGCGGTCTGCCACGCTGGAAATCGGCGAAGGCGGCACGGTGATTTTGGGGAACAATTGCCGGACGTATGTCGGCGGCAACCAGCGGTCTGGCGAGCTGATCATTTCCGGCGGCACGATGCGCACGGGCACGGGCTGCGGAATCTTTCTTGGCCATAACGGATGGTCCGTGGGAACGTTGAGGTTCAACGGTGGGCTGCTTGACATCTCGACTCCGTTCCGAAAATCCGACGTGAGGGATCAGTCGCTTGTGTACTGGAACGGCGGCACGTTGAAAATTGGCGCAAACTACTCGTCCGATTCGATCATGACTGGCGACCTGATGAGCGACAACGCCACGCGCAAGTTCTCGGTGGGTATTCTTGGCGACTGCTCGATCGATCTCGCCGACATGCCGATGAGCGGAATCTACAACACCCAGCAGATGTCGAACCGCGGCGAATGGTACGGCAACGGTACGCTCGCCGTGAAAGGCGGCAAGACCCTCTACATGCGCTCCATGCCGAACGACATCAATCTCCGGCTTGAAGGCGATGGCACTCAAGTTGTTCTTCCGAACGACGCACGCTTCTTCGACTTTGCGAATTGTACACAGTACTGCGTCTGGAGGAGGCCATATAAATATGGTGGCACAGACGATTCCGATAACTACAGTTCGCATGACCTTGGTTTGGAGGTGACGGGACTTTCCGTGCCGTCTCTGACGGTGACGAACGGGCTGCCTTCACTTGTGAACCTCACGGCTGCGCGCACGATTGAGGTGGATGCGGTGACTGTTCTTGCGGGTGGCTGCTGGGACAATGCCGTGACAGTCAATTCTTCACTAAAGAGCATCGGCAGCCTGACGCTTGCCGAGAATGCGATCTGGCATGTGACCCTTGCCGGCGCCAACACGGCGACGGCCGCGTTCGATTCGCTAACCTTGCCGTCTGCACTCGGCTACCAGGTTGCAGGACGCGGATGTCCTGGAGAAATCGCAATTATATCAGGCCCTACGGCGCTTCCTGCTATTGAATGGACGGCTGTCAATCCCACTCGCCCCTACATTCCGCAGGTCATGGAGAACGGAACCGGCATCTACCTGCGAGGGCCCGGTCTAGTGATAAGCATCCGATAAGCCAATGCAGGCATGAAAGCAAGAGTCTCAGCCGTACTGATGTTGATGGCTGTTGCGTCGGCATCCGCCGCCGTCAGCCCAGGTGAGAATATCCTGTCGAACGGGAAGCTTGAAGCCGACCAGACGGACTACCCGATCTGCTGGTCCGTCTATATCCGCGACCGTAAGCTCGTGAAATGGATGCCGTCGGGCGGCCCGGACTCCCTGCCGCATTTCCGGCTGTTCTCAACCGCGCCGGAACCGCATGATACCACAATACGGCAAGGTGGCATACGCCTCGCTTCGAATGGCGTCTATCGGCTCTCCGTGAAGGTTCGCACGAAGGACTTCCGTTACAAGAATGCGGGTGTGGTTGTGGCCAATGGCGGCTGGAAGCGGTCGGTAGCCGTTGGAAACATCCCGAGGGATACGGCGGGCAAGTGGAAAGAGATGTCGTGTCGGTTTGAGCCATTCGACAAGGATGGCGTCCATACTGTCATCTTCTTTGCCTCCGGCTTCACGGGGACTTTCGATGTGGCCGATCCTCGGCTCACGGCGGAGAACGATGTTGCGCTGGCCGAAACGGAGCCCTCTGCGCTGTCTGCCGCCGCAAACATGCCGCGTTTCGTTCCGATGGCACCGCTTCTCTGGGAGATTCCACGGACGAAGCGCGAAGTGACGTTCCAGTTCGTCGGAAAGGTGCCGTCTGGGCGGGTGGAGGATTACGATTTAGAATGTAAAATTGAAAATGTAAAATGTAAAAGGGAAGGTCTCGCCGTGACCGTACCCGTTCGAAAGGAGTCAATCGTTGTTGCGCTGCCGGAGGGTGCCGACAGTGGCGTAATGACGGTGCGCGGCGTGGCGCGCGCTACAGGACGGGAGATGTGCCGCGAGCAGTTTACCTTCCGCACCGTGGACGCGCCTGCGATTCCTGTCGGCTGCGGACGGCGGCTCAACAACCTTTCGATCGAACTCCTCTCCGTGCCGCTGGCTGGCATAGGAGAATCGCAGCGTTTCGCGTTCGCCGCGCCGCGCAGCGGGTGGCTGTACATTGCGGTACTCGGTGGACAACGGGCCGCAACCGTGACGTTGGACGGGCGCGAGGTGATTGACGGCGATACGCCGCGTTCGGAGACATTCCGCGAGATTGCGGTGGGGCCGCACGAGATTATGGTGAAGGGCGGCGAGGGGCGGCTTGTGGTGCGTGCCATCGCCGAGATCATCAGCTACTGCCCGTGCGTGAAGTGTCCGGTGAGCGAAGGGCCGCGCTACGACTGGCCCTACGAGGAACGGCACGTTCTCCCGGCCATCACCACCCAGAATGGCGGGATCATTCCAACGAACGCGCTTCCCTCGTTCCTTGCACGCGGCTATCGCTGGATCGCCAACCTCAACACGACGGGGCTTTCGTCGAATGCGCTTGAGAGGGCGCTTGTGGACTGTGCGGGCTTGACGGCGCCACAATATTCTGGGGTGACGTGCGACGAGCAGTTCTTCTACAAGCCGCATGAGATCGCCGCCTACACGAAGGGGCTGAAGGCGTACGATTTCACGTATTCGCCGGAACGCGTCATCTACACGTGGATCGTCGGTAAGCCGATGACGCCAGCGCTCGATCAGGAGTTTCTCGCCACGTGCATCAACGCCTCGCGCGGACGCGGGAAACTGCTGCTCGAAATGTACTGCCGCACGAACGGCGAAACGGAGGAAGAGGCGAGGGCCCACCTGAAGCGGTATGTCGCGGATGCGCTCGACCGATATCGGGAACGGCATCCGCTTTCGGTGGCGTCTGCAGGCGCGATCTTCGGCAATTTCAATCAGATGCCGATTCTTTCGCTCGTGCATAACCCGGCCATCGATTACAAATACTATCTCGACATGCAGCTCAATCTGGCGGCGAACGATCCGTCATGCCGCGATCTCGGCGCGGTTGGCTACTGGGGGTGCAACTATGCGGATGACGAGATGAAGCGCTGGAGTTTCGCCCTGATGCGTCACTATGTGGTGGAAGGGCATACGAACATGCTTTCGTCTACTTGCGGTTTCCGCTATCGTCCAGAACATCTGGAGGACGGGGATTTCAGCGGTGGGTTCGCTTCTTGGCGCACGTCGGGGAAGGTGCGTGCCGATTCCTATCCCGAGTTCGCCCGGCGTAGCCAGTGTCGTTGGGGCGGGAACGGCGGCGTCGGCGATACGTTCGCCGTGCTGACGCGGGAAGAGGGCGCGCCGGCGACGGTCGGACAGACGGCGAAAGGGCTTGTGCAGGGCCGCGCTTACTGCCTGCAGTTCTCGACGTTCGACGTGAAGGACGTGAAGGCGAACCGCATTGCGCCTCGCCGCTTCGGAATCGATGTGAAGCTGGGTGCGGGCGCGGAGGTGCGCAAGGACCTTTCGTGGGTGCATGTGGATGAGCGCACCAAAGGTCGATACGACTTCAACGACAACGTGGCGCGCGTCAATCTGCACCATGTCGTATTCACGGCCCGTGCCGCTGAAACGGAAATCGTTTTCAACAATGCCGCCGCCGAGGTGGGCGAAGAGTTGGGAATCAATGCCGTTTCGCTCAATCCGTATTTCGAAGGTTCGGCAGGTGGCATGTAAAGTGCAAATAGTGTACAATATGCACTTATGAAAACAGCGATACTATGTTCAGTCCTTGCAATGGCGGTTTCGCTTCAGGCGAAGGATTTCATCCCGGAGGCGCATACTGGAGCTGCAATACAGAAGGCGATAGACGCGGCGTTCGCGTCTGGAGGCGGGCGTGTCGCGCTTGAGCGCGGAGTGGTCTATCAAAGCGGCACGCTTTATCTCAAGAGCCGGGTAGAGCTGAATGTGCCGGAGGGAACGGTGATACTTGGCGGTGGAAGCCCGGCGGATTACGATGACGTTGACGATCCGCGCATAGGGAGGAAGCCGGAGAAATCCACGAAGGTTTTCATCGCGTGCCTTGACGGCGAGGATGTGGCGATAACGGGCAAGGGCGTGATCGATGGCCAAGGCGTGAAGTTCTACGATGTGAATTCGATTTTGTGGGAGCGGTTTTACGCCAAGCCCCCGCATCCGCGCCCGCGCATGATAGAGTTCTTCAACTGCAGGAACGTGCGTTTCGAGGACATAACCTTCAAAGATAGTCCCGGCTGGACGTGCTGGATAAGGAAGTGCGAGAACTTCACCGCGGAACGCGTCAAGATCATTGCCGATCAGAAGATGATAAACAACGACGGTTTCCACGTCGACAGCTGCCGACGAGTGCGGATACGCCATTGCGACCTGAAGACTGGGGACGATTGCATCATCATGCGCGCTATACGGACGATTGGCGGCGGGGAGTCGGTGTGCGAGGACATGGTTGTAGAGGACTGCACTCTGAACAGCGCCTGCCAGTGCATCCGTCTATCATGCCCCTCTGACGGCACAATCAGGAACGGTGTGTTCCGCAACCTGAAAATGAGCGGGTTCAACGGAGTGCTCTCCGCCCATCCAGTAAGGTACCTCCTGGACGGCGAGCATGGAAGCTGCAGGATGGAGAACATCACCGTGGAGAACTGCAGCATCGACGCGGACGGCTCGGCGATCAGCTTCTCCGTAGAGCCGGGGGTGACGCTGCGGGATTTCGGGAACGTCACATTCCGCAAGATACGGCTGAAGTCCGGGAAGGCAATTGTGCTGAACGGTACGGGCGACACTCCTCTGCGCAATGTCGCATTCGAGGACGTGAGCGGAACCGTAAGGGCCGAGAAGCCTATCGACATGTCGAACGTCGAGGGAATCCGATTCGACCGTTTCGATGTCCGTTCTGGCAGCGGAAAGAGAACCGCAGCTGCGGTCAACAGATCCGATGGATGGGAACGAGGACTCTAAGGACTACTATGGAGGTTTGACGTGAAAAGACGCGATTTCATGAAAGCGGCATTGGCCGTACCGCTTTTAGGCGCAGCCAAAGTCGGGGCAAAGGCTGCCATTCCTAATGGCGCCGCGCATCCGCTGGTCGGCAAGAAACTGGCTCCGTGGAAGCCTGGCGAGTTCCAAGTGCATTTCATCTATACTGGCGTCGCCGAAAGCATGTTCTGGATAATGCCCGACGGCACGACGATGCTCTTGGATTGCGGCGACCATCCGGCAATCACCAGAGGCAAGCTCGCAATATGGGTGCTGCCGAACTGCAAACGACATGCCGGCGAGTGGATCGCCAGATACGTTCTGCGGGTCAATCCAAAAGGGAAAGACGTCGATTACCTGATGATCTCCCATCATCATGCCGACCATGCCGGCATGACAGGATGGGGCGCGGGCGAGCGCGAGTGGAATGGACGGAAACTTTCGGTGAGCGGCGTCCTCCAGGCTGCGGACCTCTTGAAGTTCAAGACATGCTTTGACAGGGGCTGGCCGAATTTCAACGACCCAATCCCCGACGAGCGGTGCAACGAACTCGCCTACTGGCATCTTCGCGACGTGTTCAACTATCTCATTGAACGCGACGGCCTCAAGATGGAGAAATTTGAGGTCGGTGCCGTCGATCAGGTGGCACTCAAGAACGCCACCGCCTTCCCGGAATTCAAGATAACGAACATAACCGGCAACGGAAAGATTCGCCGCCGCGACGGTTCCGTGCGCGACCTCTATGCCGAGAGGCATGACGCGAAGCGTCTTAACGAGAATGGCATGAGCCTTGGCCTGATGGTGCAGTACGGGCCTTTCCGCTTCTATACGGCAGGCGACTTCTTCGATGTGTTCAAGCTTCCGGACGGGACAAAGCGGGACTTCGAGGCGGAGCTGGCGAAGGAGATGGATCCGGTTGATGTCGCGAAGATAAACCATCACGGACACAATTCGATGCATCTGACACTCGTCGCTGCGCTTCGGGCACGCGTCTGGACGGCCTGCATGTGGGATCAGCTGCATGTCACCGCCGATACACTTGAACGCCTCTCAAGCCGCGAGGCGTATCCCGGCCCGCGGCTCATCGCACCGGGCGTGTTCCCGCCGGAGCGTCGCTTCGAGGATGCAGGCAAGCCGTTCCTGTCCGACATAGCTCCGGAATCGTTCGATGCAGGGCATGTGGTGCTGACCGTAGCTCCAGGCGGCGCGACCTATAGCATCGCCTACGTAACAGCTGACGACGAATCCATGAAGGTGACGGGGGCCTACGATTTTACGTCGCGGGTTTTGTAGCGCCGGATTGACTCGCCAGGGGGGATGGTGCTATAATTGCGCCATGAGCGAAGAACATGTTAGATCAGGCGGAATGTTTGGTGGTTTTGTGATAACCTTGGCCTTCGCCGCGGCGTTGACGTGCCGTGGCGAAGAGCTGCACGGCGTCGATACGTGGGCGGGGATCAAGCCGCGCCCGGCAGTCGTCAACCCTGTCGGGCGCGAGGCGTCACCCGACTTGATCTCGTTGCGCGGGGAATGGGAGTTTGTCACCCAGCCCAAGGCGTTTCCGAGGCGCTACCGCCACACGAAGGTTCCGTTTGCGAAGGTGGACGAGCAGACCCCCGCATGGCTGTGCGCCAGTGCCGATACGCCATGGTCGAAGGCGCGGAAGATCAATGTGCCCGGTGCATGGGAGGCGCAGGGCGTGGGCGAGCCCGGGATGTCCGTCACGTGGGATCCGCTGTGGGACTCCAGCCCGAAGAGAATCCGCCACGTCTACATGGGCGAGGGATGGTACCGCAAGGACGTGGTCCTTCCACGCAGCTGGGCTGGAAAGAAGGTCTGGCTCAAGATCGGCGGCGTGAAGTCTCAGGGCTGGTTCTGGGTGAACAAGCGCCCCGTCGCATGGATTGACAACTACTGCGGAACGTACAAGTACGACATCACGCCTTTCGTCAAGATAGGCGAGACGAACCGCGTCCTCGTGTGCGTCAACAACGCGCTGCCGTCCCGCAAGGGGCTGATGAGCAACGTTCACCGCTGGGGCGGCATCTATCGCGACATCGAACTGGAGGCGACGCCGCAGACGTTCATCGACGACGCCTGGGTGCGCGGCGACTTCGACGCCAAGTGCGCCGAAGCGCACGTCGCCGTCGCCGTTGGAGACGGCGACGGAGACAAATGTAAAATTGAAAATGTAAAGTGTAGAATGAAGGAGTGGTCGGTTCGTTTTACCATTGACGGCAAGACAAAGACCGTTGAATTGTCCCAATGCCCTTCCTCTTTTAATTCTCAACTCTCAACTCTACATTTTACATTCGCAGTTCCGCTTGCGGAACTGCGTCCGTGGTCGCCTGAGCATCCGAACCTCTACACCGGCATTGTCGAGCTGGTCGAGAACGGCGTCGTCGTCGAGACGAGGCGCGAGCGTTTCGGCGTTCGCAAGTTCGAGGTGCGCGGAGACACGTTCTACCTGAACGGCCATCCGTACTTCCTGCGCGGCTTCGGCGACGACAGCGTCTATCCGCTGACGGGCTTGCCGCCGCCTGACCGCGAAACGCATCTTGCGCACCTCAGGAAGGCGCGTGCGGCGGGATTCAACTTCGTGCGCTTGCACACGCACTGCGAGGTGCCGGAGTACTTCGAGGCGGCGGACGAGGCGGGGATAATGATCCAGGCGGAGTTGCCATACTACACAGACGTGCCGACGGAGGCGTTCACGTTCGACCCGCTTCGTGACCTGAAGGAACTCTACGAGCACTACAGGCGCTATCCATCGTTCGCCGTCTACTGCGGAGGCAACGAGGGCCGGCTCGGGCCGTATGTCGAGAGGGAGATGTATGCGTTCGTGAAGCGCAACGACCCCGACCGTCTTGTGAACCACCAGGACGGCGACAGGATGCTTTGGGAGAAGACGGACACCGACGAGGGTAGCAACGACCCCGGGAACTCCGACTACGACGTGGGACCTCGCGACATCTGGCCGCGCGGCACTTTTGAAACCGGACGTCCGTTCGTCTGCCACGAGTACCTGAACCTCTGCGTAAAGCAGGATACGCGGCTCGAGCCGCTCTATACGGGCGCATGGTTCGCCCCCGACTCCCGCGCGGACCGTGCCGCGTGGCTCGCCGCCCGCGGGCTGGATCTCGAATGGGGCGACGCGTTGCAGGACGCGCAGCACACGCTTCAGGGCGTCTACCAGAAACGCGGCCTTGAATGGGCCCGCAAGGACCCTTACTGCGACGGGTACTGCTTCTGGACGGCAGTGGACGTAGTTGTCGCCAACGGCCCCATCCATTCCGCGCAGGGGCTGTTCGACCCGTTCTGGCAGACGAAGAAGGGCGGCCTTACGCCGGAACAGTTCGCGCTCTTCAACGGAACGAGCGTCGTGCTCGCCGACTTTGCGCCGGACTGCCCTGTGGCGGAGGCGGGCGAGAAGCGCGAAGTTTCGTTCCTGTTCGCAAACTACGACGGAGCGCCCAAGCGCAATGCCGCAGTGCGCTGGCGGTTTCTTGCCGACGGCAAGACATTGCTGGAGGGCGTAGAAACGGTTGCCGAGATTCCAGAAGGAAGCGCACGGCCGGTCGCCACTGTAGCGTTCTCCATGCCGTCCGTGGCCAAGGCGACGAAGGCCGTTCTGCGTGTCGAAATCGACGGTACGGCAAACGAGTGGGATTTCTGGATATTCCCGAGGCGCGAGAAGCGCGCCGGGTCGGACATTGCCGCAGACGCCTCTCTTCTGCCAGCGCTCGCGAAGCTCTACGACGGAGTCGTCGACGCGGCGTCTCCGGCTGCCGTGCGGTCAAGGATCGTAATCGCGCCGTATGGCTCGAAGACGGCGGCAGATGCCCTTGCGAGGGGGCAGCGTGTCCTGACGATCTCCGGCGGCGACGGCAAGCCGAACGTCTCGCTTGGATGGTGGTCGATGGGCAACCAGGTAGGCACCGCGCTTGCGAAGGACTGCCCTGCGCTCGCCGGCCTGCCGCACGAAGGCGTCATGACGCCGCTTCTTTTCAGGATCGTCAAGGAGGGGGCGCATTCGCTGTCGTCGAAAGACCTGAAGGTCGCCACGCCGTTCATAGTCGGCGAGGGACGGAAAGACTGCTACCTCTACCTCGGCGAGGTGAAGTGCGGCGGAAAAGCGCGGCAGATTGCGTCGTTCGGACTCGATCTTCTCTCCGGCACGCCAGAGGGAACCTCGATCCTCGACGGAATCCTGGACGAACTTCGGCGGTAGGGCACAAAGCTCTTGCTGGCGCATTTGCGCCTATCGGCGCTAACCACGAACCGCTGCCGGCTTGCCGGGCGGCGTTCCGCCGCTTGAGAGAATTGAAAATTGAAAATGGAAAATGTAGAATGATGGAGGTCGCGCCTTGCGCGACACCGCAATTCTACACTCTTCATTTTACATTCTACATTTCTCGCGCCGCCGCGCCACACGGCATTCCGTGACGTGGTAGACTGCGGACGGAATATATGGTATACTTCTTAATGACCATTAAGTAAATGGAGGTTAAGAAATGGATTTCTTTGGTCGAGAGAAGGAGATTGAGATATTGCGGCGGGAGAGGAAGCTTTCCTTGGAGAATTCGCGTTTTACCGTTTTGACGGGTCGCCGTCGCGTCGGAAAGACCGAACTCGTCGACAAGGCGCTGAATGACGGACAGGGCGACTATGTCTATCTTCTCCTAACGAGGCAGACGGAACGCAACCTTGTGGCATCCTTGCAGGAAGAGGCGGTTCGTGCGCTTGGGGGGCGTCTGAAAATATATGGGACATGCGAAAGGCTCAGGGACCTCCTGCGCGAAATCATGCGTCTTGCGGCGGAACGACCGCTTACGCTGGTGATTGACGAGTTTCAGGAGATGGATAGGATCAATCCCGGCTTCTATGGCGAGCTCCAGGGGCTTTGGGACAGGATGAACAAGGACATCCGCATAAACCTCGTAGTTAGCGGCAGCGTCAACCGCCTCATGAACAAGATATTCTTCAACTATGGGGAACCGCTCTATGGGCGCAACACGTCCCATCTCAGGCTTGAGCCATTTCCGGCGTCTCTCTTGAAGAGGATCCTGTCGGCACATGGCCCGAAAAGCTCGAAGAACGACCTTCTTGCCTTGTGGACGATGACCGGCGGCGTTGCGCGGTATGTTTCCCTCTTCATGGATGCGCATGCCTTCACCCGCAAGAGGATGATCGATCTCTTCTTTTCCGATGCCTCCCCGTTTCTGGAGGAAGGGCGTTCGATTCTCATGCAGGAGTTTGGAAACGACTCCGCCACGTATTTCACGATACTCTCTTCCATTGCCGCCGGGCATACCAAGTTCGCAGAGATAAAGAACGACCTCGGGTCGGATGTCGGAGCCTATCTTTCAAATCTCGACAAGAACTACGGGCTCATCCGCAAAATCAATCCGGTATTCGCCCCGCCTGCAAGCAAGAACGCCGCCTTCCGCATCGGAGATCCATTCCTCCGATTCTGGTTTCGGTATGCCTTCACGTACGCGCAGTATGTCGAGCGCGGAATGTTCGAGCGCCTTCGTTCGCTTGTGGCGGAGGATCTTGATGTCTTCTCAGGGTATGCTCTCGAACGGTACTTCGAGTGGAAGTTCGCCGAGGAGGAGCGTTATTCGACCATTGGCGGCTGGTGGGGCCGAAAGGGCGAGAACGAGATCGACCTCGTGTGTGAAGACGACCTCGCGGGCAAGATCGACTTTTTCGAAGTCAATAGGGACAAAGGCAGATATAGCGCCGATTTGCTGGAGCGGAAGGTCGAGGCGTTCCTTGAGAAGAACCCCCATAAGCGGAAATTCGCCCGATCTGTCGGACTGCTCTCCCTTGAAGACATGTAGTACAAATCGCTCGGCACGCCCTTGCTTGATTTTACAGGAAGAATTTGCCTAAATGTAAAGCGGAATTTCGGTATAATTAGCACTGGCGGGAGTGTCCCGTCGTACAACCAAGGAGACTGATGCCATGAAGACATTGTTGTTGGCTTCGTTCGGCGCGTTTTGCGCGGTGTTTGGTTTTGCATTTTCTGCAACGGCGGCGGAGACGATTGCCTACTGGCCGTTCGGCGAGAACCGTTTCAGAGATGTTTCCGGCAACGGACACGACTTCACAGGCGTTGAAGTCGCCGAAAGTGACGCGGCGTATGTGTCGCTGAACCAAGGCTCCGCGACGACCCAGTATCTGAAGACGGCGGCACCTATCGACCTCTCCGGCGAAACAGCGGTGACGATCGAATGCTGGTTTCGGCAAACTGGGCGTCCGCAAGGCGTTTATGGCGTTCTGTTTTCAACGCCGGAGCCGTGGGTTGGGACGGGTGGGGTCATCCTCTATAGCGTAGGAATCTTTCAAGCGCAGACGCGCACGTCGACAGGTGGGTGGCATATCGACGGCTCCTATACTAACAGCGCGACGACAGTGTCCCAGGCACTTGCAGCAGACTATGTAGATGGCGCGTGGCATCATGTCGCCTATGTCATTGACCGTTCGCGTGTTAACGACCATTATGCTTGTCGTCTATACATTGACGGTGTGCTACAGAGAAATGTCGGAACTTCTGGTGGCGCTCCTTACACGGTTCCCGCGCTCTTCAACGATTATTTCCAGATCGGCAACTGCCTGGGGTATGTTGCCGGGAAGAGCTATTTCCGGGGCTATGTCGATGACGTGCGCATCAGCCGCGGCGTGGTGGCGCCCGCCGACTTCTTGAAGTACCCGACCGTCGGCAAGGCGATGCGGGCGGACGACGGCAGGTTGCCAGTTGTCGCATACTGGCCGTTCGGCGGCAAACGCGGCAAGGATGTAACTGGCAACGGCTTCGACCTGACTATGGATGATACTGTGCCGATGCTTTCTGGCACACCAAACACGGTATGGGGCAATCGAGCCGCATATACGAACTTCTATCTGACATCCTTCCCGTTCTCTCCTTTTTCCAAAATAGGCGTGACCATTGAATGCTTTGCCAAGTCTGACTCTGGGTCAACTTCGGCCGGCAATATTATCGGCCTCACTTCCCAATACTTCAACAATCCCGGTGCCTTCCGCTTCAGCTACGAGGCGAACTTCAAGACGGCGGGCATTACATTCCGTTTGCCGACATCAAGCAAATATGCAAGCTCAAAGACGACCGAGGAGCAGTTCGGCGCGTTGAACGACAAAAAATGGCGACATTTCGCCGCTGTGTACGATCCTTCAAAAACGGGGGCGGAGATTGTAAAGTTCTATGTGGACGGCGTAGCGGCGCCAAGTGAGTCTGGCGTAGCGGATCAAGCTGCATTTGCCCTTAAGGACGCCATGCTGTATTTCTCGCGCACGGCGAAGGAGAGCGGTGCGTTCTATGGGCAATTTGACGACGTACGCATTACGGCGGGCGTGCTTACGCCTGACAAGTTTCTGGCAAGCCGTTCCGCCGGTTCGACTGTAGCGCTCTATCGTTTCGACCAGGAATCGCTCGCCGACGTGTCGGGGAACGGAAACGAACTTGTCCATTGTCAGGACTCGAACATGAGTGGCAGTACACCGTCCTTTGGCAGTGGCGACTATCCCGAAAGCGGGACAGGACTTCTTCTGACTGGCAAGAGCGGCACCAAGGATTGGCTGCGGACGGTGAATCCTATCGATTTCACGAGCGCGAAAGCCTTTACCGTCGAGATCGACTACAACAGCATCGGCCATCCGAAGAACACGGACAATAGTTCAGTCCATGTCTTGTGCGCGAGTACGAATGCGGCAGTTGTTGGCGGTGGCGGGTTTGTCGTGTACCGCTCTGGGAATCAGATTATTGGGCAGTTCGCTAAGATTACGTCGTCAGCATGGTTGAGCAGCGGACTTGGCATTGATCTTCCTGATATGGCGACCGCCTGTCCAGGCGGATATCGTCGCTGTCGTTATGTGGTCAACGCCAGCACGGCGGGATCGGTTGTCCCCACCCTTTATGTGGACGGCACGGCGAAGAGCCATACAAAGACGACTTCTTCCAACCCGCTTGGGTCTCTCGTGTTGAGTTTCGGCCATTCTCCGTCCTACTACGGCTACGCATCTACGGATCCGTGTTTCTTGAAGGGCAAGATTCTACGCATTGCCGTATCAGACACCGCGATAGATTCCGCCGACTATGTGCTAGACAACCTTCCGCCCGCCTCCGAGACGAAGGCGACGCTGGCGTACTGGAACTTCAACGGCTTCTCCGACAAGTCGGGCGCGGGGAACGACCTTGTTCCGTCCGGCGGATGCCAGCAGCGCAGAGGTGCGTTGCTTCTGGACGGTGCGTCTTCGGCGGAGACGGAAGATACGCTCTATCTTGCTGGGCTCACGCAGGCAACTATCGAGTGCTTTGTCTGCTTTGGTGAAACGCCGTCGTCGGGTACGCTTTTCTCTCTTGGCAGTGGAGTCCGATCGTTCGCCGTGGCGGCAGACGCGACGGCAGGGACGCTCACTGGCTCGTTTATCCCGTATGACCACCTTGCCGCCTCGAACGGCGGCGTAGCTGAGCTGGCGACACTTGCAGGCAAGCCAAAAAACATGGCGGCATGGCACCATGTCGCTCTCGTCATCGACCGCACGAAGTCCGGCGCAGACGCCGTAAGGTTCTATGTCGACTACGAGCGCGCGACGCCTGCGGGACGCGCCTGGGACAAGGCGGCGGCGATGCTGGACGGCACGCTCGTCGTCGGCTCTGGTTTCACGGGCTACATCGACGACCTTCGCGTAAGCAAGGGCGCTCTTGAGCCAAGCGAGTTCCTTCAGCCTTCGGAGCACACGTATGTTCCGGACGGGATGTCGATACTCATACGTTAAGGCGTCTTAGGCAGCTCGGTCAGTCGATGACCAGAAGAGAATTTGCCTGTCTTGCCGTTGGCACTGCGGCGTTCGGCGCGTTGGGAATAACGCGCCGTGCCGTTGCGAGTTCGCCGCGCTGGTACAAGGGGATGCTCCACGCGCACACCTGCTGGTCGGACGGCTGGGTGCTGCCTGAACAGGCCGTAGCCGCCTACAGGAACGGCGGATACGACTTCTTTTCCATAACGGACCACAACCGCATCGGCTCCGACACTGACAGATGGATGGAGGTCGCGCCCGTTCCGAGCGGATGGCCGCCAAGCGCTATCGACCCCTCGGTGTTCGAGGCGTACTTGGCGGCGTTTCCGGACGCTGCATGGCGCAAGGACGGCGACAAGACGTATGTGCGCATGAGCACGATGGCCGAGATCGCCGCTCGTTTCAATCTGGATGGGCAATTCCTATTCATGCCGGGTTGCGAGGTGACGACACGGATCGGCAGTCAGGCCAACATGGCCCGCGACGTTCACATGAACTATATCGGACTTGACGCTCTCATACCCCGTGCGGCAAAGTCTGGTCTCATAGAGACGCTGACCGATACGACAGTCGCCGATGTAATACGGGAGACGCGCGACCAGGTCGGGCATCTTGCGGCGAAGAAAGGCAACCCGCCGCATATCTTCTTCGTAAACCATCCGCACTGGCGCTACTACGACGTTCTGCCGGCGGACATCATTGCAAACCCCGACATCCGCTTCTTCGAGGTGTGCAACACGGGCAGCACCTGGGCACCGGAGGGTTCGCTGCCGAAGGACGGTTTCGACAACGACCGCTTCTGGGACGCCGTCAACGCCGCAAGATGCAAACGCGGCGAGCGGATTCTCTACGGCATCGGCACGGACGACACGCACATGTACCCCGACAGCGGAACGACGCGCTGTGCAATTACGTATGGCGATGCGTGGATAGGCGTCCGCGCCGCCGCGCTTACGCCCTCCGCGATTTTTGCGGCGATGAAAAGCGGCGACTTCTACGCGTCGGGCGGCATCGACTTCGAGGACATCCAGTTCAACCGCAGTACGGGAAC
>Ga0310786_10003416_pt1 | contig 23127 bp, 18 predicted proteins | sample AusTroGonzalo_MG_FD_203881 | JGI IMG/M metagenome (GOLD analysis project Ga0310786, IMG submission 203881) | Bovine rumen microbial communities from tropical cattle in Woodstock, Queensland, Australia - Gonzalo_03 (v2) (version 2) | ecosystem: Host-associated > Mammals > Digestive system >...
TACAAAAAGCTCATCCCGCTCGATTCCGAAGCGGGCATGCGACTCCGTATGCAGCTGAACAAGTACACGCAGGGCATCCAGACCATCGCCAAGAAGCGCAAGATTTCGGCCATTACACCGGATGTTTTTGCCGAACAGGTCATCCTGAGCAAAGCTCCGCTCATCGACCTTTACACCGCAATTAATGAGTTGTCGATGGGCGCACCGGTCACCGCGCAGTTTGCACAGCAAGCTCCCGCGCAGTTTAATTCCGCGCCAGCATTTTCGCAACCCGCACCGACACCCGTGCAACCAAGCGCACCGCAGCATGCACCAGCCGCCGCGCAATCCCCGACGCAATTTGCAGCCGCGCAACCCGCACAGTTTGCTCAACCCGAAATGCCCCCGGAAATGGAAGCCCCGCCTCCGTTCAATGGCAACGAGCAATACGGCTCAAGCGAACCACCCGAAGAAGCGCCGTACGATCCGAACGAAGAACCTTACGTCCCTGATGACGAGCCCTACGTTCCCGACGACGATTTCGGAGCCATGGACGATTTTGGCTAAGCCCGCAAGATTTTAAAATAAAAGAGGAAATATGTTATCCATCAAGAACCTTAAAGCAAGTATCGAAGACGGCACCCAGATCCTGAAGGGGATCAATCTCGAGGTGAAACCCGGTGAAGTCCACGCCATCATGGGCCCGAACGGATCGGGCAAAAGCACGCTCTCCAAAGTGATTGCAGGCCACCCCGCTTACCGCGTGGATGGCGGTTCCGTAGAACTCGACGGCAAAAACTTGCTCGAGATGGAAATCAACGAACGCGCCAACTCCGGCCTCTTTATCAGCACGCAGTATCCGACCGAAATTCCGGGCGTGAACAACGTCGAATTCTTGAAGATGGCGCTCAACAGCAAGCGCGCCTTCCTCGGCCTCCCCGAAATGGGCGATGCAGAATTCAAAAAACTCTGCGAAGAAAAGATGGACTTGCTCGAAATGGACGCCCGCTATCGTGAACGCGGCGTGAACGACGGCATGAGCGGTGGCGAAAAGAAGCGTAACGAAATCCTCCAGATGGCCATTCTCGACCCGAAGGTGAGCTTCCTCGACGAAACTGACTCCGGCCTCGACATCGACGCGCTCCGCATCGTAGCTAACGGCATCAATCACATCATGTCGCCCGAAAAGGCTGTCATCCTCGTCACGCATTACCAGCGCTTGCTGGACTACATCAAGCCCACATACGTTCACGTGCTCCGTCACGGCAAGATTATCTTGAGCGGTGGCCCGGAACTTGCCCTCAAGCTCGAAGATCAAGGCTACGACTGGATTGAAGAAGCCAAGTAAAGTCGAGGACGCATAATGAACGCTGAATTTATACAGAACTTGCCCACCGCGGAACAGGCGATAGCACGCCTCCGCGAACTCGGCATGCCCAAGCGCAATAACGAGCTTTGGTCCTTCTTCCCGGTCGCGAAAATCCCGACTCCGGAATTTATGGATGCGGCCTCCGCGAAGGCTTTCGCAACTTCCGCGACATCCGACGCAAGCGAAAATGCCGCGGCCTCCCAAGAAGCCGACTTTGCGGCCCTCCTCCCCATCGCAAACCTTGCCCGCCCCATGATCCGCGAAATCGTGGCAGGCTCCGCCGAAATGGCCATGCTCAAGTGCAATAACGACTTTGGCCACACCGTTTTGAACATAGGCAAAGGCGCCAAGGTGAGCCTCGAAATTCTCGACAACAAGGTTACGCACGACATCGCCGCCGAACGCTTCGACATCAACGTTGGTGAAAACGCAGACGTCGAAATCTTCTTTGCCAACCCGGCTTGCGATTTACCGCTCCGCTTTAGGCACTTCAACATCAACCAAGCCGCAGGCGCCAACGTCCGCTTTTCGAGCATCTGCAGAGATACCGCGATTGGCCGCGTGAGCGTCGAATGCCACCTCAAAGGCGAAGGCGCAAACTTCGATTACCGCAGCCTCCATGTCCTTGACGGGAACGCCTCGCAGCACAGCCGCCTCACCATCTACCACGAAGCACCGCGCACCACAAGTACCCAGCTTGCCCGCAACCTGCTTTCAGGTAACGCCCGCGTGAGCTATGACGGAAGCGTCATCGTCGGTTACGACTGCACGGGAGTCAATTCCAGCCAGCTCGTGAACACCATCCTCATGAGCGAAGATGCAAGCGTCTCCGTGAAGCCTGTTCTCAAAATTTATCACGATGATGTGGAATGCACGCACGGAAATACCGTCGGCGAACTCGATGCAGAACAGATGTTCTATCTCGTGAGTCGAGGCATCCCAAAACAGGCTGCCCAAGAGATGCTGATGCGCTCGTTTGCGCAAGAAACGTTCTTGCCGCTCCCCGAAACACCTGCGAAGAAGAGACTGATGAGTGAGGTGTGAGGTCGCTCGCAAGCTCGCTTTGAGGTATGAGCAATGAATACAAAACATCCGTCGGGAGAACCGGCGGATGTTTTGTAGGCTTCTAAAATAAATTTTACATCAAACTTATGAGGACAAAAAGCGTCGAGCCGCTAAACGCAGCTATGAACTTCACAACGAACTCATTAAAAGGAGTTCTATCCGATGTTTCTTCCGACATTTGGCTTTCGTCCCAATAACCCATTCTCAAACTCATTTTCCCGTAGATCAACTTCTACGTTGCTTAATTTAAACAATTTTTTTTAAAAAGGAAAATATTTTTTAATTTTATTTTACAAATTTGAGGCTTATCACGTTCTCAAAAAAATAATCTTAAAAATCACTTCTGATTTTCTTCGATTTTCTTGATGGGTTCGTCCATCATGCGTTCCGCAATGACTTCCGGGGTTTCTTCGGCAATCGCGGCATTCGATTCAGCAGGCATCCACGGCTTGTCGAGGCTCTTTTCCCAAGACACGGTCGGGGCTTGCACCACTTCGTGCGACGTATCTACAATCGGGAGGCCCAAAAGTTCGCGGGCACGGTTCAAAGCCGCATCAATGTTACCGAGAGCGTTTTCTTCCCCAAGCTGGGCCAAAACACCCGCACGTGTGAGCGCCACCACAGGTTGGGCATGCACTCCAGAAAGCAGCAACTGAGTCCCCTCGCGGTTGCAACGGTTGAGCAAATCTTCAATCATCTGGATACCGGCAGCATCAATGCTCGAAACGCTACGCATACGTAAAATCAAAATCTTCGGCTTTTCCGAAATGCGGTTCATCGTTTCCTTAAACTTATCAACAGCGCCAAAGAAAAGCGAACCGGCAAGTTCATAGACAAGCACTCCCTTCGGCACTTGACGGGCAAGACCATTGCGAGCTGCTTCTTCGTCATCGTCCTTGAGCGCAGAAGAAACCGCTTCGACTTCGGCAACGTCGCTCATACGCTTGATGAAAAGCACAGCGGCAAGGAGCACGCCCACTTCAATCGCCACCGTGAGGTCGATAATCACCGTGAGGAAGAACGAGACAAGCATCACCATCACGTCGCTCTTCGGAGCCTTGAACATCTTGATGACGCTGCGGTAACCGCACATGTTAAACGCTACTTGGAAAAGCACAGCCGCCAAAGCAGCCATAGGAATCATTTCGGCGTACTTGCCAAGCACGAGCATAATCAAGAGCAAAACGACAGCGTGCACAAGGCCAGAAATCGGGCTCACGGCACCGTTACGGATGTTCGTCGCCGTACGTGCGATAGCGCCCGTCGCCGGGATACCGCCAAAAATCGGGCTCAAAATGTTTGCAACACCCTGGCCAAAAAGTTCCGTATTGGAGCGGTGCTTTGTACTCGTCATACCGTCAGCCACCACAGCAGAGAGGAGCGATTCAATAGCACCGAGCATGGCAATCGTAAGTGCCGGCTGGAATACCTTCTGCATCATTTCAAGGCTGATATTCGGGAGGTGCGGAACCGGAAAGCCGCTCGGAATATGGTTCTTCATGCCAATCGTCACCACGCCGTGACCGTTCACCGGATCATCCCAACCCAAAACCTTCACCAAAACAGTCGCAGCGATAATCGCAATCAAGGAACCCGGAACCTTCGTCGTAATCTTCGGCCACAAGATGCAAACAGCAAGAGCGACAACGCCCACAATCACGGAATAGACGTTCATCGAGCCAAAAGAAGAAACGTAAAGCTTGATTTTGCCCACGGCATCCGCCGGGTCAGCACCCGCAAACGTAAGGCCGAAGAAATTCGGCACCTGACCAAGCGCAATGATAATCGCGATACCTGCCGTAAAGCCGACCGTCACCGGATACGGAATGAACTTGATAATCGCGCCGAACTTAGCAAGACCGAAAATAACGAGGAAGATACCCGCCAAAAGTGTCGCCGAAGCGAGTCCGTCGTAGCCGTACTGGCTCACGATACCATAAACGATAACAATGAATGCACCCGTCGGACCGCCAATCTGGAAGCGGGAACCGCCCAACAACGAAATGATAAAGCCCGCGATAATGGCCGTGTAGAGACCTTGTTCAGGCCCCACGCCCGAAGCAATAGCAAACGCGATCGCAAGCGGCAAAGCCAAGATGCCCACGATCAAGCCCGACATCAAGTCGCTAGTGAAATCCTTGCTGGTGTAGCCACGCTTCAGAGAGCGGACGAACTCTGGGGTAATTGTCGAAACGACACCATCCAAATACTGTTTAACGGATTCCTTGGCATGAATATCGGACATTGACGGTCTCCATATATAAATTCGAGACGCAAATTTAGAAATTTATACCATTTTCGTTAAGGGTGGTAAGATTTTTTTATAAAATATTGTTTACGCGCATCACCGTCTAAATTTAATGGTTTTCGAACTTTGCGACATCGACAGAGAGCATTCGCCAGAGTCTTGAAGCAAACGGAGTCGCCCATTCCTTTTCGGGAGCAACGCGGGTCGTAGTTGCAGCAGTGAATTTTGAATACGCAAGGCAGACGAGTTCGCCGTAGCGGGCATCCCACATGCTCCAGACAATTTGCCACTTGAATCCACCTTTTTTACCCAAATCGGGATCCATCGTGACATTCATAAGAAGCGGAATTGTCAAGTAACGGAGGCCATAGCGGCTAGCAATTTTATTCAGCAAATCCTTGAGTTCAAAGGGCAATTCACGGACTAGAGTTTGTTCGACTCCATCGCGTTCTTCCCATGGGGTTACGTCATCAAGGCTTTTCTCTTCGACGAACTTTTCTTTGAGAAGTTTTGAGGACAATGTATCCATATAAGCGGAATCGGCATCGGGAACCCGCATTCCTGGAAGCATAAGTTCTCGCGTCATTTTCGGGAACGCTTGGACGAACAGAGAATCTTCGACGCGAGCGAGGTCAAAATCTAGGGCGTCCGCACTAAAGCTGTGGCACATTTTGCATTCTTCAGGGCGATTCGCAGTCACTTTGATTGCAGGAAACACGCCCACGACAGCGTTCGAATCAATACGGCTAAACGCAACCGGGTTCCATTCGCGGTAGAACTTTTCATCGGTAATTTTGAGTTCAATTTCGCCCTGCGTGCCGCATTCCGTGCAAGGAGCGTCCTTCATGTCACTTTCGCTATCAGATGCAGCATCCCGCGAACCCGCACAAGAAGCAAGGAATGCGACGGAAAGAATCGCAAAAAGCGACGACGCAAAAAAAGAAAAATTCTTGATGTTCATTGTAATCTCCAAGTACAAAAATAACTTTGCGACATAGATGGCGGACAAGTCCGGGGTGACAACTAGTCCGCCACAGCCCCTTTTAATCTAGCATTATTGTGAACGGGCCGTCATTCACGAGACTCACTTGCATGTCCGCACCGAATTTTCCAGTTTCGACTACAGGAATTTCTTTTTTGCACTGCTCGATGATATACTCGTAAAGTTCATTTGCCAGCGTCGGATTGCCTGCGCCATTGAACGTCGGGCGGTTGCCCTTGTTGCAATTGGCATAAAGCGTAAATTGCGACACAAGCAAAAGCGAGCCTCCCACATCCTTGATGCAGAGGTTCGTCTTTCCGTTTTCGTCAGCAAAGATGCGGAGCGCAAGCATTTTCTTGATGAAACGGTCTGCGATTTCGCGAGTATCGCCCTCGCCCACTCCGATGAGCACAAGGAACCCCTTGCCATCAATTTTTCCGACAGTTTGTCCGTCAATATCGACTTGAGCCTTTGTAACACGTTGAATTAAGAATTTCATAGTTTACCATTTGTATCAAATCCAATTTAATAAATTCCATTCGTCATGCTCGACCTTATCGAGCATCTATAGATTTCTCGCCTTCTAAGGTTGTTTCGCCTACGCGAAAATGACAACAGCATTGACTACAGCAAATTTTTTAGTATTATAAAATTTGAAAGACATTTTGAATTTCAGTGGGATTTTTCGTCACAGTCAACGCAAAACGCAAAAGCACCGCCGCTTTCGCGGGCGGAAGTGCATAAGCGGCAATCGTCCCTTTCACAAGCAACTGTTCCGGCACAATTGAACCGCGATTAATTCGAGTGGAAACGACCACGGGGACTTTCGTTTCTGCGACAATTTTCGCAATCTCCACAGCCCACGCTTGAGAAAATTCTCCCGCACCGGCACCTGCAATGACAAGCCCCGCCGAACGTTCAGCCGCGAAACGGACTAGTTCAGCATCGGCATCGGCGTTGAAGTAAAGGACCGTAACTTTCGGGAGAGAATGCAGGGACGAGACGTTGAAAGAAGGAACGAACAACCGATCCCGAGATCCTTCGACCTTGCTCAGGACGACACTATGATTGTGGGCATGACTAGAATCATGATCGTCTTTTTCTTTCGTCACCCTCGCGGAGGCGAGGGTCTCATGCGCAAGTTTCACTTCAGCGAATGCGTCCAAATCGTTTGCATGGACTTTCTGTACCGTGCGGGCATCCATAAGTTTGCCCGCAAACGCGACGTAAACAGGCATGAACAACCAATCCCGGCTAGGTTCCGGCTCGGAGGCCGGAACGACGTAGCGGGATGACATATCAAAGCATGCATGACGAGAATCCGACTGAGATCCTTCGACCTTGCTCAGGATGACACTACGACTGCTCAATTCCACAGCACTTTTTACGGCATAGAGCAAGTTTGCGGGACCGTCCGGTTCCGCAGCCGTCGCAGGGCGCATCGAACCCGTCAGCACCACCGGCGTCGCGACAGTTTTATCATCAACATTCTCCACTGCACCCAGCGTGAGACTCAAGAAAAACGCTGTTTCTTCCATCGTATCTGTTCCGTGCATAATCACGAAACCATCGACACGCTCTTTTGACTCACCGAACCCATCCACCGCCAATTCCTTAATTCTCCGCAAAAGCGAAATCCAGATTTCAGAAGTAATATCATCCGAATTGATATTGCAAACTTGCTCTACATGAATATTCGCGACATCCTTCAATTCAGGAACCGCATCAATCAATGTTTGAGCTTCGATGGAGCCAGACTTATAGCCAATATTTTTACCTTGCTCGCCAGCACCGGCAATCGTCCCGCCAGTCGCCAAAATCACAATATTTTTCATTGCATTATCTTTCTTCGCATCGTCTTTCATCACATCAGCATTCATTTCACAGACTCCAGCAGCTCTTCGGCAGTCACCCCAAAATGACTCTGCAACGATTTATCAAACCCAAGTCGATGAATATCCTGCATGCACTGGGCAAACTTGCGGAAAACTTCCGTACCGCCGCCGCCACGTTTCAGAAGTTCCTCGACCATTTTCTTAGAATACCAATAAAGTTTTAACGCTAATTCCGTACTATTATGTTGTACAAACTGTTCCGTCAGCATTTTGAGGCTAGGAGTGGCACCTTTAGGGCGCTCCCAGTTTTTCCGCATTCCGTCAATGACCTGAGCAATTCCCTCGTTCAGCCAAAACGGCAACTCCGCACGAGTCATCGAACGCACAAACGCATGCGTCAATTCATGGAACAGCACCGGTCGATAAACTTCACGATACTCCATCAAATTCACAGGGATGCGAAGCTTTCCATCAAAAACGGCCCCCACCCAATCAGGACGCGGTCCAACACCTTGAAATTCTTTTTCCTCATAAAGTACAACGCACATTTTATTTTCGGGCATAAAATCGAACAAATTACTTAACGAATCATAAGCCACTTCCAAAACAGCAAGAGCTTCCATCACATCTTTCTTTGTCGGCGTTCCATCAAATTCCAGACGAAAGTGCATGGATTTTTCAACACCCAGTTTTTCCATTTCACGCTCAAGCAAGAGAGACTTTTCAACAAAATAATTCAAATCACTATTTCTAAAATTCAGCGACTGAACATATTGTACGCATTCCTTATAACGTTCCTGTTCAAAAAGGACTCCCGCAAGGTGCATCTGCAAATTCGTATCGTTCGGACTTTCTTTCAAAAGTTCACGAACATTTTTCTCGACGCACTTCCAATCCCCCGCATTGAGGCACGCGTTAGTCTCGGTAATCATGTTCTCATGGCGTTCGAACGCAGCACGCTGTTTCCGTTCAGCAATAAAAAAGATATTCACAGAAATAATAGCGAGTAGAAGAATCAACTTTTTCACAAGACAAAATCCATCAAATATTCTCTATACAAAAGTAATAAATAGTGATTAGTGTTTAGTGGTTGGTCGTTAGTGATTAGTGGCTAGTGGTTAGTGGTTGGCGGTTGGGGGTTAGGTTTAAATTATCGCGGCTTCGCCACCTTTTTATGACGAGCGAAGCTTGTGATTCTTTTTCCTAATACCTGAAACCTGTCACCTGTTACCTAAAACCTCTCTCGTCTTTGTACTTTCACTTCGTTCAAGTACCAACCATTCAGCTCGGTCATGCCCAACATCGTTTGTCGCGTCACTCGCCTTAAATGGTTGTCGTCTTTCGTCTTTTATCACCCCTCCTTACAAATAATAAAGTATATTTATTATGGAAGGTTTGGTTATGGCAGAAATCTTTGATTATGATGACTACCGAGATATGATCAAGGACTACTACTTGGAGCACAAAAAGCACAACTCCTTGTATTCCTTCAGCACACTCGGCAAAACACTTGGCTTGGATTCAAGCCATGCGTACTATATTGTCCAGAAAAAACGCAACCTTCCGGTTCACGCCGTTCCCGCCGCGAAAAAGATGCTCGGTCTCGACGGACGTGGTGCAGCCTATTTCGATTTGTTGATAGTCGCATCGCGAACGAAGTCTGAAAAGACGAAAGCGGAAATCATGCAAAAGGCTTTCCAGCTCCGCGATGTCAAACGCCACTTGCTCAAGGACAACGAGCTCAAGTACCTCAGCGCCTGGTGGACCATCGTCGTCCGCGCACTCATCGAAGTGAAGCACGGCAATGTCAATATTCCAGAAATCGCAAGCAGCGTGATTCCGCCAATCACCGAAGAACAGGCCCAAGAGAGTATTGAGATTTTAAAGTCGCTCGGTTTTATCCAGCCGATTAACAACAACACCAAAGTCCGCCTCGCCGACCCGCACATCACGGTCCAAGGCGCCGAAAAGGCCGAAGCGATTCGCAGTTTCCATTCGAAGGTTATGCAGTTCGGCATCCGCTCGCTCAGCGAGATTCCGCCGGAGAACCGCGACATTTCAACAGTCACGATGGCCGTTGACGCAAAAGGTTTTGAAGATATCAAGAAAATGCTCAAGGAATTCCGCAAGGAAATCCAGATTCGCGTCGATAAGTGTTTCGTGCCCGATCGCGTGATGCAATTGAACTTGGCACTATTCCCCGTCGCCCTCAATAAGAAGAAGGATAAATAAATGAAAAATCTAAACAAGTTTCTTTATCTGACCACTTTTGGACTTATCGCTGCTTGCGGAACTGGCAACGATACGGCAGGGAATACAACGGAAATCGAAAACGCCATCGCCATCCGTGTTTTTGACAAAGGCACACCCGCCGCCAGCGTTCGTTATGAAGTGCTCCCCTCTTGGTATGTGGCCGATACCACTGAAACTAGCGATGTAAAATACACTTACGAAGGTAAGACTGACACCAACGGCTGGGTTCACATCGATGGACATCAGGATGGTTCTTACACCATCAACTTTGCTAAGGGCGAATCTTCCATCGCATTGCAATACACGCTCAACAACTTGAACCACGAATACACGCTTGACAGCGCAGCCCTCGTAGCGGCAGGAACAGTCAAGGGACTCGTCGATTTGCCGGACAGCGCCGATTACGCTTGGGTAGCCATCCAAGGCACAAACGAAATCGTCAAGACGGACTCGCTCGGACAGTTCGTCATCCGTAGAGCACCATGCGGTAACCTCACCATCAGCGCTTGGGATGCCGCAGAACAATCCAACATCGGACAAACGTCTGCAACAATATCCTCAAAAGAAACAGTTGACCTTGGCCTGATCGAGAATCCGAACAAAGTATTTCCAGAAAATTCCATCCGCTTTATGCCTTCGGAACTGATTTCTGATTGGATGCGACCGCTCAGCTTCCCGACGGTTCTCGTCATGCGATTGGACACGACGAATTTCGACTTCGATAAGGCGGCAAAAGACGGAAGCGACATCCGGCTCTACGACGGCAGCGGCGAACTCATCCCGTTCGAAATTGACGGTTGGGACACGACACTCAACAGCGCGGTACTCAACATCCGCGTCGAAAGCGCTGCGGACACTGTAAGGCCGTGGCTGCTCACCTGGGGCGACAAGAAGGCCGCCAAGCTCAAAAATGTGAATGTTTGGAAAGGCTTGAGCGATTCGCTTGTGGCCGCACTTAATAGCGTCACTATTTTGAACTTCGAAAGCGGCACCAAGTACAACGCCCTTCCAGCTCCGCTGAACAAATACGACTGGTACATCCAGCCGCACGATAGCGCCACCGTCAAAAACAACCTTGCAAAGAATCCGACGAACGGCATCGAGAAAGCGGACAGCAGCATCTTCGGGAAAAACGTTCTCCACGTGCAATACACTGCAGACAAATTAGGGCAGTACGTCGTCATCGGCACCCGCATCGCCGAACACCAACACGACTTGAGCAGACTTGATTCCGTTGAAGTCTGGCTCAAAGGCAACGGAGACTACGAAATCATTCTCGAAACGATTGTCGAATCCGATACGAACTACAAGACTTCGTACAAAGGAAGTGCAGAAGAAAAATGGACCCGCATTGCAGTCACACCTAAAGACTTTACGAATGCCGATGGCAAGAGCTATCACGGTTGGGACATTACCCGCAACAAGATTACTCGTTTCACCATCTTTGTCTACAACGGTACAGATGTGTGGATCGATAACGTCAAGATGTACGGAATTAATTTGGACGATTTGATTTAATAAGTTACTAGAACATCGTCATTCCCGCGAAGGCGGGAATCTTAGATACTCAATCAAGTCGAGGATGATGTTTCTTATTACGCACAAAAAAAAGCCGTTTGGGATTAGAAGCTCTGCTCGGCCAAGGTCACTATTTAATATCATGAAGAGTAGTGATCCAAGTCTCCATCCGACACAGAAGCAGTCAATTCTCCAACACTAATTGACACCTGTGAATCTAATCCCAAATCGGCAGTATGACCAACTTGGTCACCTTTAAATTACGTTTATTTTGGGCTTTTTTCTCAAAAACGCCAAATTCGACCATTGACAAAATGTCAAATAATAGACAATAGCGCTAAAACGAGCCGTTAAGAAAACAAATGTTTACAATCATGAAACGGCAAAAATGGCTTTTTTACGCAAAAAACAAGCTTTAAAACTTCGGGTGTTTGACGTAATAGAAGTATAATCCTACAAGAACGGATATCGTCGCCACCCAACTTATCGGATAAATCACCATGAGAGACGCAAATGAATTGTACTTGGGGAACACCAGAAACACCCAGGCAATACGGATTCCGCACACGCCCGCGACGCACGTGAGAGCCGGAGCAAGCGAACGCCCCATTCCAGAAAGAGCGCTCGAAAACACGTCCAGAAACACATTGATAAACAGAAGCCCGACGACCACGTACATGCGGACAGAACCGATTTCAATGATTTCGGGATCGGACGTAAACACGGACAGCAAGGGGTTTGCAAAAATACAACAAAGCGCACTCAACACAATCGTCGATGCGCAACCCAGCAAAAGCGTCCAACGAACAGAACTGCGGCAACGCGCCATATTTTTCGCACCGTAATTCTGTCCCACAAAAGTCACGCACGCTTGAGAGAACGAATTGAGCCAATAATAGACAACAAATTCGTAATTGAGTGCCGCCGCCGAAGCCGCCACCGTCGCAGAACCGAGACTGTTGATAGCCGACTGCAAGCACACATTGCTAAACGAAAAAACAACGCCGCGAAGCCCTGACGGTAAGCCCACGCGCATGATACGGCTCAAGAAAAGCGGCGTCACACGCAATTTCCAGAATTCAAGCTTGAACGGGCCTACTTCATGGAGCAAGAAATAGAATAACGTAAGTCCGCTGATGACATTTGCAAAGACCGTCGCAATCGCAACACCCGACACGCCAAGGCCAAAGCCCGCCACGAGAATCAAGTTCAAGACGACATTCACGGCACCAGCGACCATCAGCACGTAAAGCGGACGCTTCGTATCGCCCTTGCCACGCAAAATCGCCGCAATAAAATTGAACATCATCACGAACGGCATCCCCGCAAAATAAATTTGCAAGTAGCGCACCGCCATGTCCAAAATATCCGAAGGTGTCGAAACCGCCGTAAGAATCGGCCTTGCAAAAAAGATACCGACAAACGAAAGCAAAATTCCGCTAAAGAACGAAACCATCACCGACGTATGGACGCTACGAGTCACCGAACGATAACTGCGTTCACCGATGGAATTGGCAACGACCACATTCACGCCGACAGAAATGCCCACAAATAAGTTAATCAGCAAATTGATGACGAACGTATTGGCACCGACCGCCGCCAACGCCTTGTCCCCTGCAAACTGGCCCACCACGGCAATGTCCGCCGCATTGAACAATTGTTGCAAAATGCTCGTCGCCGCCAACGGGATAGCGAACCTCAGGATTTTCCGTCCGAGAGGGCCGTTCAACATATCCATGTTCGTCTTTAACGCATCCGTCGCCATACAACACCTAAAAAACGGGCGTAAATTTAGATTTTCATGTGGTCAACAACAAGGGCATTTTTCTATCTTTACGCCGAAAAAAAGCGGAATGAACAACCGCGAAAAATCGGAGATTATCATGGGTTTTAAATGTGGCATCGTAGGCCTCCCGAATGTGGGCAAGAGCACCATCTTCAACGCAATCACCAACGCAGGCGCAGAATCCGCCAACTATCCGTTCTGCACCATCGATCCGAACGTCGGCATGGTCAGCGTCCCGGATGCACGCCTCGATGAACTCGTCAAGGTCTATAACCCGAAATCCATCGTTCCCGCCGTTACAGAATTTGTCGATATTGCAGGTCTTGTAAAAGGAGCTTCTAAGGGCGAAGGTCTCGGAAACCAGTTCCTCACCCACATCCGTGAATGCGAAGCCATCATGGAAGTGGTGCGCTGCTTTGACGACGAAAACATCATCCACGTGAACGGTTCCGTGGACCCGATCCGCGACGTCGAAGTCATCGAAACAGAACTTATCCTCAAGGATTTGGACTCCGTCGAAAAGCGTCTCGCGACCGAAGCGAAATCTGCACGCACCGGTAACGCCGAAGCAAAGGCTCGCCTCGCCGCTTGCGAACTCTTGAAAAAGACCATGGAAGAAGGCCGTGCCGCACGCACCGTGATGCACGACAGCGACGAAATGGAACTCATCATCAAGGACCTCGGCCTCCTCACCGCAAAGCCGCTTTTCTACTGCGCAAACGTCAAGGAAGACGACATTCTCACAGGCAACGCCTACGTCGATCAGCTCAAGGAATACGCCTCCAAGCACGGACACGATGTCATCGTTATCAGCGGCAAGATTGAAGAAGAACTCTCCGCCATGGAACCCGCCGACAAGGCCGACTTCCTCAAAGAACTCGGCATGGAAGAATCTGGACTTGATTCTGTTGTTCGTAAAGGTTACGAAATTCTCGGACTCCGTACGTTCTTTACCGCTGGCGAAAAGGAATGCCGCGCATGGACGTTCCATGCGGGTTTCAAGGCCCCACAATGCGCAGGCGTCATCCACACGGACTTCGAACGCGGATTCATTCGCGCCGAAACCTTGAGCTACGCCGACTTCCTCAAGCACGGAAGCTGGAACGCAGCAAAAGAAGCTGGCCTCGTCCGCACCGAAGGCAAGGAATACCTCGTGCAGGATGGCGACATCATGTATTTCTTGTTTAATGTGTAGTTAGACGAAAGAACGCCCGCCAAAGCGGGCTATAGACGAAAGACGATAGACAAAACGTCATGGCGGACCTGATCCGCCATCTTGCATAAAAGCATAAAAAAGGTCGCGAAAATTCGCGACCTTTTATTTGTTTTATCAGGTGAGATAGAAATTAGCCAAATTCGTCATCGTAATCATCGTAATCGCCCTCAACATCGACATCAACACCATCATCGTCATCCTCGCCATACGACCCTCTCAACAAGCTAGAATCGCCTTTCATATACAAGACTTCCATAAAAGGAGGCGTATATTTTCTCTTTTCGATTTTGATATTCATACAGCCTCTTTACTTGATAACCACTTTCTTTTTGTTATTGAAATATGTTCCCTTTGCAGTTGGCTTTTGCTGGAGCCTGCGACCCTTCATATCGAACCAACGGTCTTCTACAGTAATTTCGCCTGTATAGGTATTGAGCGTACCGAGATACGTTCTGTCACCATTATCTTCAATGACATGAACTTCAATGTTATTGGGCAAATCATCCAAACTGGCAACATCATCAGCGGATTTAGCCAAACCCCTTACCTGCGAAGCTTTTTCAGTCAAAGTGCATTTTAAATAAGCCCTGAACGGTCTGATGTAAGCACAGCTAGTATCGCTGCAAACGGCTTTTTTAAAATCCCCCATTTTGGTGTTGTTTTTATTTTTCGCAGCAAAGCCGTAAATTCCCTTAGGATTTTTGAATTCAATACGTTCATAAGTTCCGATGACATTCCAATCATAACCGCCTTCGGAAAAAATACTCCGCCGACTTCCTGTAGTCGTATTGAACGTCACATACTGATTTGGATGAACGTTAGTCATATTAAACGATATAGTCGTATCTTTCTGTTCATTAATGATTACGTAAGGAGTATTCGCCTTGATAGTATTCGCATAAGCAGCATTTCGAACATAAGCCTTAAACGGGCCCTGGCCACCATCTCGAACAACCCTTACAAATTCATACGCGTTAAGGCCAGAGAGTTTCCATGTGAGTACATCAAAGGGAAGCATTAGTGTAGAAGCCACATCGTGCTTAAACACACGGCTGTAATAAACCGAATCCACCTGAATATCTTTAGGAATTACAGGAGTTTCATCCGAGCTATCGTCAATATAAGCAACCTTCCATTCGACCTTGATATTCTGGCCATTTTCCTGGGCATCAACCATAACTTTCTTTATCGTAATGGCACCGTACTTACCGATAATTTCTTCATCGGCAGCAAAAGACGTTCCCGCAAAAGCAAGGGCAAAAGCGAAAACAGAGAGCAGTTTTAATTTATTCATTGTTTACCCCCAAATTTGGAACCCAACAAAAAGAATAACGAAGCAAACGAAAAACGCTTGTAGTCTTGCGGTTGTTTGTAATAGTATTCCTTTTCGTAGTAGCCGTAATGGCCCGGTTCATACTCGCATTGGTTCATCACAATCGCTCCCGGCTTTTTAGAATAGCGAGAAACTTTAGACAACGTTTCCTTGATATCATCCATACGGTGGCATCCGTAACGCAACACAAACAGCGAGAAATCGACCAGCGGGCAAATCAATTCGGCGTCGGTCACCAAATTCAGCGGAGGCGTATCGACAACGACCATATCAAATTTCTGACGGGCTTCTTTCAGCAATTTGTCCATAGCTTCACTGCGGAGCAAACCACACGTCGTCATGCTTGTCCTGCCAGAGCCAAGTACAAATAAATTATCATTAAATTTATTTTGGGCGACATCATCCAGCATCGCCTTACCTAAAAGAATATCAGCAAGACCATACTTTGAATTTTCATGATGTATGCCACGGCGCATATCAGCATCGATCAACAACACTTTTTTGCCGTTAGCAGCCATAGTTGCCGCCAAATTCTGCGAAACAAAGCTTTTGCCCACGCCCGAAACAAGCCCCATCACAAGAATCACAAGATGTTCCATCGGCTGCGTCAACGAGAACTTGACAGCCGTCATCATAGATTCAAAAGATTCCGTCACTTCATCGTCAGTCCTTTGCAAAACAAAAGGCTTTCCATGAGATAAGAGCTTTTTCTTTCGCAACAATCTATCTTTAGAACAAGGAACTTTCACCAATACATTCATGCCCGTTTCACGTTCGATTTCAGAAGCACTGCGGACACCGTTTTTCATCATATACATCATGAAGATGAAGAACACACCCAACATGAATCCCGCAGCAACAGAACAGACAAGTATATTAAATCGTTTCGGCTTAGACGGCATTGATTCCACTTGAGCAAAATCAACGATACGCACGTTGCCGACTTCACCCACGCGCACCACACGCAACTGTTGAATATTATTGAGCATGGTCGTATAAATTTCGCTATTCACAGCCACTTCTTCTTGCAAGCGTTGGACTTCTTGCTGCGTAAGCGGCATCTTTTCGGCACTCTTCTTGAGTTGAGCCAATTCGCCACGCAATTTATTCTGGCGTTTGACAAGAGTCACGACACTCGGATGTTCCGCCTTAAAGAGACGCATCGCTTCTTGTTTCTTTTGTTCCAAATCAAGAATTTGACGTTGCAAATCATTTTCTTTCGAGATGTGCGCACGCGTTTCACCATTCATATCGATGGAACCGATTTTATAGCGGTAATCCGCCAGCACTCTCTCGGCACTATCAAGCTTTGCCTTGACTCCAGGCAACTGACTTTCCAAAAATCCCAGCGTCTTTTCGGCTTCAGAAGTACGCATTTCGATATTCTGTCGCAGATAAGTTCTCGCAATAGTGTTCAAGATTGATGCCGCACGATCAGGGTAGCGATGGCTATAACGCACCGCAATAATACCCGTTTTTTTGCCACGTTCCACCACATTCAACGCCCCCATCAAAGCCCTTCCGGCCTTTAGCGAAGACCCCTGAACAAGAGTAAACTTTTGCCCTTCTTTTGCCAGCATAAAGTTGACGCGAATAACAAGAGAATCATCCGCATACTTAACGTTGTAAACCTCTCCCGGTTTTGCATTCTTAAGGATTTCCTTGCCTTCGGGCGATATTACAGAATACGAATCACCGTCTTCGCCCTCTGCTATTGCAGTCCATTTTTCAATACGAAATTTCTCGGGGATCCGCAAAGAATCCAAATCCATGCGGCCTTCCTGATGCATCAAGCGATCCCAAAATCCCGTCGGAATAGCCTTTAAATGAAGGTGTTCCTCGGCGGCCACAGAGCTAAGCACCATACGACTTTTGATAAGTTCTATTTCGGCATCCGCAGGGCTAGCCAATTCAAGGACTTCACCCATTTCACCCATGGCCTTGGTCGATTTGCTGCTAGCGCCCTTCATATTCACTTGAAGCAGCACATCGCTAGAATATTGGGGGCGCACCCACATGGCATACGCACCACCAATTAAAGTAGCAACAATAACAAAAAGAGCAAGCGTCCATTTCTTTTTCCAAAGAATTACAAGCGCCTCTTGCAACGTAATGGCATTATCCGTTTTCATCGCCGGATTCACGGCGGATCCCGAAACTACTGCTTTTTCTTGCTCTAACATAGTACCTTTGGGTTATTTGCAAATGTAAGAGCAAATATAAGTTAAGCGGTCATTTTATTAAAGGATTTTCAAGCATACCTTATTTTTTCATTTTCATGACTTTTTTGTTACAAAAGGTACTAGGAAAAAGTATTAGAAATCAGGCAAAGAATTTAAGCAAAAATAACGAATTTAAATACAAAATGAAATGAAAATAAAAGCAAATGTGATTAATTTCACAAAAATAACAAGCTATTATAGCCATTCATAAAACTTATATACTTGCTATTTTCGTTTTCTATAAGCTTAAAAATTTTGTTCGGCACAATCAAGCATTGCATCAACATCGCCATTGATACGATTCATAAGACTATCGGCAGGCAATTGTTCCGACGTTTTTGATTTTGCTTCTTTGGATTTCGCCGTTTGCCCTTTGCATTTGGGTTCCGTAACTTCGCGCAATGGTTGCCACTCAGAACAAGCGTAACCTGAAACATGCATTCCTTGGAAATCACTTAAAAGAGGCGTCAAAAAGCGCATTTCCTGCCATTTCCCTTTGAAAAGATTGCTTCTCGTAAACAAGCTCCCTGTACCCCACAAATTACTGACAGTCGTAGATTCAGTTTTTCCCAAAAGCGATTTCACAATCTTTATTTTCGATTCATCCAGCTTCTTTTCTTCGCCGGGATCCACATAAGAAATGGGGAACTCGCTAATTTTGCCATCAACCCTCAATTGAACAAATCCATCATAATCAATTGCAGCCTGGATTGGTGAAATCATAAATTCGTCTTCTAGATATTTTGAACGCGAATGATAAGTAAAATCAAACGATTGTGGAACATCGTTCTTGCTGTAATGAATATTTAATTTGTATAGTTTCGAACAATTATGAGGCGGTCTTGGAGGCGGTTCCACCTGACATTTTTTCAAAAGTCTTTCTTTAAACGGTTTATCTTCCATAGACATTAACAAATCAACGACATCAGTTTTTTCAGCATATTTTCCATTCCATCCGATTTCACAAGATTCGTTTATGTGAAACGAGCCTTTGTATTCATCATCCATAAAGCAATCTGCAAGAAACAGGTATTTCCCATTCTTTTCAAAGAAGTCTTGATCCGCAGAAACAACGGGCAACAACTCGATATCTTTTACTAACGTTTGAATATCTTTCATATGCAAGTTGCGCAACTTAGACATTGTTACGCCTCCCAAAGAATCATTATCAGGCGTATAAATGCTGCACAAATAATTTTTGTTATAGCTGTGTATTTTTGCAGAACGGATTATGTTTTCGCAAATAGAAGAATCCACTTGGTCGGGATGATAATTAAATTCAAGAATTTCATAAGGAGCCTCATGATTTCCCTTTGAATGAATTCGGCTTGACCAAATATAAACAGAGCGTACTCTAATTTCTACACCATTATCAACCCAAACAGTATCACGTCTTCCAGCCTCACTAAATTCATAAGGATTTTTAGGCTCCGAAAATTTAATTGGAAAACCACCATGATAATAAGTCAGCCGAACAAGATCCATGAAATCATTCCCTACAGAGTCTTTAATTTGGAATATTCCCAACTCAAAATGAGGTATTTTTTCCACAGAAAACCCTTTAGGCAACGCTATATGGAAAGGATTCAAAACAAAATAGTCCTTTGCAGCAACGGGAAATTCATTCGATTTTGAGTGGACAACAGGTTCCTCGTTCGAGTTTGAACAAGAGGCAAATAGCGTGGCAAGAAGGACAGCAAATAAAACGTGTAATATTTTCGTGGGTACTTTCATCGCCTTAAAACTACATAAATTAACGCGACGATGGCCAAAAAATAGCCTATGGAGTTTGTCCATAGGCTTTTTGAAAGTGTTATTGAGATCATTCGCCCTAAAGTATGGATTCCCTTCCCCTATCGCCTTCGGCTCCAGGGTCGAGAATGACAACACTCAGGACGACACCGCTGCGGGCACGAGCCTGTCACCCCAGATTTATTCCGTGGGCGACTTTAAGCTTACTTCGCGACCTTTGAGAAAGCAGCATCCAGTTTCGCCAGCGCTTCGTCGCATTCTGCGGCGGAGACGTTCAGCGGCGGGAGCATACGCAACACGTTGCCCTTGGCGCTGAGCACCATCAGCTTTTCGTCGCGGGCAGCAGCAATCACGTTGCCGACCGGGAGCGATTCGTCCAAGGCAAGGCCGAGAATCAAACCTTCACCACGGATGCCCTTCACAGCCGGGTACTTCGCAGCGATTGCTTCGAGGCCAGCCTTGATCTGAGCGGAACGTGCAGCCACATTGGCGAGGAGTTCCGGCTTTGCAATCTGATTCACGACAGCGAGGCCGACAGCGCAAGCGACCGGGTTACCGCCAAATGTTGTGCCGTGGTCACCAGCCTTGAGCTGGTCTGCAATCTTCTGGCGCAGAAGCACTGCACCGAGCGGGAGGCCTCCACCGAGAGCCTTGGCGAGAGAAACGAGGTCTGCGTCAATGCCGTGCTTTTGGAGGCCGAGGAACGTTCCGAGACGTCCCATACCCGCCTGCACTTCATCGACAATCACGAGGCAGCCGAATTCCTTCTTCAAGCTGTTGATTGCAGCGACCATTTCGTCCGAAACGGTCATCACGCCACCTTCGGCAGCGAGAGATTCGAGCATGATGGCGCAAGTGTCGTTGTTGACTTCGGCCTTGAGGGCAGCCACATCGTTCCAAGGAACGTGAACAAAGTCACCCGGCATAGAGCCAAAGCCTTCGCGGATGGCCGGCTGACCCGTTGCAGAAAGGGCTGCAAACGTACGACCATGGAAGCTGTTGATGAACGTCACGATCTTCTGGCGATTCTTTTCGCCCTTGCGATCGAAATACTTACGTGCAAACTTGATGCAGCCTTCGTTCGCTTCGGTACCGGAGTTGCAGAAGAAAGCCTTGTCGTAACCCGTTGCAGCGAGGAGAGCCTTGGCGAGGTTCACCTGCGGGTAGTTCGGATAAAGGTTCGAAATGTGGAAGAAGCTGTCCATCTGTTCTTCGACAGCCTTCTTGATAGCGGCGTTCTGGTGGCCAAGAGCGTTCACGGCAATGCCAGCGACAAAGTCAAGATACTTCTTGCCGTTCTTGTCGAACAAGTAAGAACCTTCGCCACGGACAAATTCGATATTGGCCTTGCCATAAAGCGGGGCGATAAACTGCTTGTCTTCTTCAAAGAAGGAATTAGCCAAGGATTGTGCCATAGTTCAGTTCTCCATTAATTTGTTTTACAAAGTGTTCGGCATCCTTCCAGCCGACAATGTGAATGCTCTTGAGGCCGCGTTCAATGCTCTTGAAGCTTTCGCGGACCTTCGGGATCATGCCGCCACTGATAACGCCCTTTTCGATAAGCGATTCGCTTGCATCTTCCGTGAGTTCCGGAATGACGGTCTTGGTATCGTCCATCACGCCCGGGACATCGCTCACCAGCACGAACTGGTCAGCGTGGAGTGCCACAGCCAGTTCGCTTGCGGCGGTATCAGCATTCACGTTCCAGCTTACAGCCTTGCCGTTTTCGTCGGGACCGATAGAAATCGGGCTTACCACGGGAACAAAGCCAGCGGACCAGAGCGTTTCCACAATCTTCGGATTGACCTTCTTGACTTCACCCACGAGGCCAAGATCCACCTTACCCTGCTTCTTGACCACTTCAAACAACTTGCCATCGACACCACTGAGGCCGACAGCGTTGCAATTGTTTTCGAGGAGCATTCGCACGAGCTTCTTGTTGACGTGACCCGAGAGCGTCATTTCGACCATCTTCATGATAGAAGGCGTCGTGACTCGGAGACCGTCGATAAAGGTGGGTTGTTCTCGGAGCAAGGAAATATTCTCGTTGATATCCTTGCCACCGCCGTGCACCACGGCCACTTGACAGCCCATAGCCGGAAGCTTGCTGACTGCCGCCACAAAATCGGCCAACTTGGCTTCGTCAATTGCCAAGCTGCCACCAATTTTTACAACCACTTTTTTCATCGTTAACGATGTCCTCATAATTTTCACGCAAAATGCAGGCACCATTGCCCGTATTCGCTTGAAAAAGTTATGACAAATTTAGAAATAGTCGGAAGTAGGAAGTAGGAAGTAGGAAGAGATTATTCTGTATTTTTATGATTTCTATCATCCCGACGAAACGTAGAAATCAAAAGCCTGTATGTATTGGTCCAAATATGAGCTTCAAATAAAACTTCTTCGAGCTTTTTTTCAAATCGTAAGTATCCAAGAACGAATAGGAAAAAGAGGCGGCCACTCTCACAAAGAGAATATTCACATTCAAATCGCCGTGCGCCCTAAAATAAAACTTATGACCCGGACTAAAAGCAAACCAATCCGTGTTATAGCCTAGTGCAATAGACACCGGAAAATATTTACGAACAACAAAATATTCCAAAGTCGGATTTTGTAACGCAAGAAGGACTTTCCAAATACGAATAAGATTATCCCCTCCCCCAGAAAACTCTTGCAAAGCGGCAATCAACACGAACGCAGTGTTGAATGCAGAACCCGCACCAAATCTGGCACATCCCTTTGAATTCGTACAGGAATCTCCAACATCAGAAAGGATGTGTAAATTAAGCCCCAAAGCATTCAAATACAGGCCATTTGCAATTCGCTTGCCAAACCACAAGCCCATGTTATAGTCAATATGGTTTGTCCAAGCCGTAACATCCCACCCAAATGAATAGTGTTCATTACCAGTGGTTGTAAGAATGCTCATGCGCTCAAGAAGTCCAACCGGACGGGATGGAGCGTCATCCACCCAAACAGAATCGCCTTCCACCTCGGCGAAAGACAACGAGCAAAATAGGATTATAAGGCAGACAAGCAAACGCATTTGAATAAGAAAATACAAACATTCCCCAATTTTTTTCACTTTTTTATCCTGCATGCGTAATTTTTTTATATCTTTTGGGAAAACCTAACCAATACAAGAGGTATTTTATGGCAATTACAAAAGTTTGGCTCGATGAATCTAGCGACGAATGCGTTTCCTGCGGCGCTTGCGAAGCAACTTGCGATGCAGTCTTCTCCGTTCCGGAAAAGATGCAGGTGAAGGAAGGCGTTGATTTCTCCGCTTACGAAAGCGAAATCAAGGACGCAGCAGAAAGCTGCCCGGCTGGCGTCATCAAGTTCTCGTAATTTCGAGCATTTCGTGATTGTAGAAAAGGCGATGCATTTAATGCATCGCCTTTTTTGTTTTTTAAAGGGGGGGTAAAGGCGACCCCGGCACTGATGTGAACCCCGAAAGTTGGACACAACTTTCGGGGTTTTCATGAATAAGAAACACACTAAAGAAGAATGGCTCGAAGCCCTAGAGCTCTATAAGAAGGGGTATGGATCTACTATAATCTCGAGAT
>Ga0310786_10003417_pt1 | contig 23126 bp, 30 predicted proteins | sample AusTroGonzalo_MG_FD_203881 | JGI IMG/M metagenome (GOLD analysis project Ga0310786, IMG submission 203881) | Bovine rumen microbial communities from tropical cattle in Woodstock, Queensland, Australia - Gonzalo_03 (v2) (version 2) | ecosystem: Host-associated > Mammals > Digestive system >...
CAGAGCAACTTTATCCTTAAGTCCGTAGTTAACCATTATGTTTACCTCCTTTTGTTTTATGGGATTATCATTCTCCTATAATTGTTACTACCAACTCTCTGGAACCACCATAATTTCTGTACTCGCAAAAATATGTACCCAAAATATTTACGGTTTAATTATTTTTTGTATATTTGCAACCGAAATCGCAATTTACTATATATAATAACGTAATAAAACCGTATTTATTATGAGTAAGAAATGTATTTGTTTGGTTCGTGTTTCAACAGAACAACAAAAGTTAGAAGGTCAGAAAGAGAAAGTTATATCTGCCGCAATTAGTGATGGATATAAACTTGAAGAGATTGCAGTTGTAGAAGGAAAAGAAAGTGCAATTAAACTTCAAGAAGAAGAACGTGAAACACTGAACGAAATGAAAAATATTATTGCTCAATACCCTACAATTGAGAGTGTATATGTATTTGCAATTGATAGATTAGCGAGAAAGGTCAGTATCATACTTTCCGTGAAAGATTATTTGCTCAAAAACAAAGTGAATCTTGTGTTTCTTAATCCACGCAAATTGGCAACAATGATAAGAAACGATAAAGGAGTAATGGTTGAAGATGAAATGACAAGTATGATGTTATTGTTTCTCGGATATGGTGCGGAAATGGAAATGAAAATTAAATTGGCGCGATGGAAAGCAACAAAGGATATAATGAGAAGCAATAATCAACTCACATCAGGTCGTCCAATGTTTGGGTATAAGAAAGCAGCAGATAAAAGTGTTGTTTTGGATGAAGTAAATGCGGGAATAGTTAGAGATATATATGCAGAATATATAGAAGGCAAAGTTGCAATGTATGACCTGTATAAAAAGTATGTTGCAAAAGGTGTTTTCAAAATGAAGAAAAAGAGTGCAGCGAAACAGACAATATTGCGTATATTGACAAATACTGCTTATTATGGCGATTATTCAAGTTGCGATAAAATTAAGAATTTGAAATATCCACCCATTGTTTCAAAAGAAGTGTGGGACAAAGCAAACGGAATTGCAAGAAATCGAGGAAAGGTTTTCAAACTGCATCATAAAAACATCTATTATGGAAAATCACTTGTTCGGTTAATGAATAGCGGTTTATTGATGCAGGTGCATTTAACAAACCTGTGTTACAAATGTTTTGAAAGTGAAGTTCCCGCAAACATCAATATAAACGCAATTGATAGTTTGTTGTGGATGACTACTTGTAAACTACAAGTATTAAGATTAGGAATGCAGCAAAGAGAAAGTCAATACAATTTCAAAAAAGAGATAGCAGAAAACGAGAAACAAATAAAACATTTGAATGGATTGTTAGAAACCATTTATAATAAAGAGAAAAAGGCATTTGACATGTATTTGTCGGGTAAAGTAAAGGAAAATGTATATGATGAAATCATGTTGGGGATTGAAAACGACAAAGCAATGTGGGAAAATGAGATTGCGAAACTTCAATCTGAAAATGCACAATACAGAATGGCGAGTACAGGAAAAGGTGATAAACCAATTATAACTCAAAGAAAACTTGCTTTATTGAATGATGAAGAACGGAAGAATTTAATAGACGAAGTTATAAAAGAAGTTCAATTGACAAAAAATGATGATGCATCATTTGATATTAAGATAGTTACTAATGATGTTCGATTAGGTGCAACATATAACGAATTGTTCCTAAATCCACACTATCATTATTATGTTAGAGGCGGTGTAATGCACTTATTTGAGATTAACGATGATATGGAAATTGAAATATCGGAAATCATTGAAAAGAGAATTACAACTGACTATAAAGAAAAGGCGAAAAGGGCAAAATAACGCCGTCTAACCGCATTAAATAATCCCTATTGACAACCATCAATAGGGATTAAATTAAACGTCCTAAACGAAGAATAAATGCGTTTTAGATATAGAAATGATTAGAGGTATTAAAACTATTTATTTGCCTTTATTCAACATAGAACGTTTCATTTCAATTTCCGATATGTAGATCGGAACGTCTGCCATATATTCTGCGTAAAATTCAGGTTTTCGGGTTTTGAAATACTCAATGACGGTTTTCAAATGTTCATCCGTAAAATCGAAGTGGTCGGTATAGAAATCATACGCATCTGAATATTTCGATATTCCGTTATTGAATGAATGGTCGTAACCATAAATGCGAATATCGAGAAACAGGCAATAATGGTTTTTTGAATCGCCCGAAACTCCAATAGTGAAACCATTTGGAGTTCGAGCGTTTCGGGAAGAAAAATATATTCTGAAATCGGAAGAAAAGCAAATCCGATTTAAAGAAAGTGTCAATTCGTGGTTGAAATCTGTTATTACCATATATTTAATAATAGCGTTATTGATTGATTTATTTCGATATTCTATGCTATTTCTTCCATTTCGATTTGCAGATTTGTGAATGCAAATCGCATTGCATATAATAGTGGTTTAATTGTTTCTGATTCAACACGAAGTTTCAAACCACCATTATCTGTATCATCCATTTTCAGCAAATTGCCGTGATAGTATGGTGAACCAACAAATATCTGCATCAACACTTCAATTGGTACAAACAACCCATCTTCATTGTCGGGTGTTCCAAATCGAAACGTCAAATCGACAATCATTTCTTTGATACCATTGATTAAAACCGAATCGCCAATCAAATAATAGTCAGCGGTCAGCAAATCACAATCAGGATTAATGCGTTCTTCCGTATCTTCTTTCCAACCAACAAAGTCAAAACAGAATTTTGCCTTTTCGTAGTCGATAAAGATACCATTTTCTTCATCACCCTTCAAATACTTATATCCAAGTGATATTACATCTTCTCTGCTTAAATCTTCTAAATACATACTTCATATTGTTTGCTAAATTAATATTACCTGTATAATATATTAACTTCAAGAAAAAAATTCAAATAAGAAGATGAAATAATTGCATAATTACGGTTTGATTCGTCATTAATGAAAAAAAATGGGGTCAAAACGAAAATAATATCATTAAACTGTTTACTAATTGCGAAAAAATACCTATTTTTGTATGGAAGAATAAATATATTAATGAATTCAATATGGTAGATAAACATTTTTATGAAGGTAATGGCGACATTATTTATAGGGGTGGTATTTGTTTTAAAATTGATGGAACAAATGCAATAATTCCGTGTGAATTTGAAACAGATAACAAATTTGAATTACAGAATATATGGTTTCATGTAAATGAAGACAGGATTGGACATTTATTGACGGAAAACTATGAAACACTCTCAGAACAAGAAAGGGCAAATTTTTATAATAGGGTGAAGAATGAACAAATATTATTAGTAGATAATATAAAATGGGTTCCTTACAGAAGTAAACATATTAATATATTTGATAAATATTCAATTGACGAACTAAAAGAGATTTATAAGAATAATGATGTATGGGTAGTAACAGAGTATTTTGCACTATTTCAGCAAAAGTACAACGACGAAATAATGATAGTTTATAAAAACAAGAAAAAAGAGATTACTGATTTGTCATTGAAACAAATTGAAATTAATTATAAAATTAAGAAAGGTTGTTATAAAAGTGATAAAGAATTAGGTATTTCAAAGATTTGTAGTAGTGCATATGATTATATTCGTAATCTATTAAAAGAAGATGATAACAACCATTCTGATATGTACGATTTTGTCATTAATAATCTTCAATATGCATCAATTGAAGATTTGGAAGAATTGAGTAAATTAAATCCAAACCATTTCCTATTAAAAGGAAAAGGTCGAACATCACGAAACAAAAAGATATTCAAATATGATTTGGAACATAATCTATTGAATACCTATGTAAATCGAAATGCGTGTATGAATGCAGAACAAATATCAAAACAGGCGTTATACAATGTTTTATCAGGCAAAAGAAAGACATTAAATGGGTTTATTTACGAAGAAGAACAATAATAACTGTTTACTAATAGACACAAAACTACGTTATACAATATTATATATATATTAAGGTACGAAACGAATTAGTAAACATTCTTAATTTATATTTGTATTTGTGTCCGCGCGTTTTGTGCGGACACTTTCTTTTTCAAATAATATATAGAAATGCAGATTCAAATATTATATAGAAATTCAGATAGATAGTGTTTACTAATTGATAAGAAAAAAGGTAATAGTATTATAATATATATTGTTTGTTCATTGTCAATTAGTAAACACCATTTAATATCTGATGTTCGGACGTCGGATATTAAACAGAAACGAAGAAAAATAGTGTTTACTAATTAGCAAGAAAAAGAGTAATAGTATTATATATATATTGTTTGTTCATCATCAATTAGTAAACACTACGTTTTTTAGTCAAATAAGCATTTTTTCAAAAAGTGGGTTTGCAAGTGTCTGATATACAGATTGTTGCAAACCCGTATAATCGTATTTTGGGGTATTATACGCAATTTTTGAAATATGCTGATAATCAACGACATACGAACACAAAAATTGTATCAAAATAGGAGTGTATTAGATTAATCTATTATTGTCCCATTTTGATACAAAGATTTAATTTCAATATAATATAAAAAATTAGATTGATACACAATTAAGGGGCGATTAATCGCCCCTTAATAATATAGTTGTGTTTAAGATTTCAATTATCAACAGTTTGTATAAAATCTTCGTTAGAAAGCAGTTCAATATAAGTTTTCAGTACCTTTTCAGGGTCAAATATATTTTCAGGCATATTGTATGACCACCACCAACATCTATCATCCATCAATCCATCAATGTCTTCTATATATAGGTTTTTATCTTCATCCCCATTTTCAGACATGTCAACTTCAATTAGGTAGAACTTCAATTCATCGTCTTCTAATAGGACACCTGACATTTGCAATGTTCTACTATAATTGCCGCAATCATAAGATACCAATCTCGTATCACTATCTAATGAATACTCACTATATGTATCTTCATCAATATTGGATTCATATTCATCTTCTTCATCATCATCCCAATCGTCATCGTTGTTAATATATGCAGTTCTCAATATAAGTTGTTCTCGATTTTGTTGTTTCATTATCTCTTTTATCTGATTACATAAATCAGAAATCTTGTTTTTGTCTATTTGATTCATTGTTCTATTGACACAATCCCTTAACAAATCTTTTAAATCATCAAAAGAACATACTTCCAATACCTGTTTTAATAATTCTTGTTTGTTAGTCATATCCATAATTAAAGATGTTTATTTATATAACGCAAAACCTTTCAAATTATTGCCATTCTAAATAATTATATTATGGCATAATATAGATTTATTTGGCGATATATATATAAATATACAATAACTATTGAATCTCAAATAATATATACTATTTTATATCTGAACCAAAAATAACAGAAAATGAAAAAGGTAGTTATATTTGCGAGAGTTAGTACAAGTATTCAGGATTATGAAAGACAGGTAAACGAACTCACTGCAGTCGCAAATTCTAATAATTGGAATGTTGCAGCAACATTCTGTGAGAAAGTTAGTGGTGCAAAGAAAAACGCTGAACGAAAGGAGTTATCAAAGATGATTGATTACGTTCGCACCAACAATATTAATATGGTATTGGTTACTGAACTATCACGATTGGGACGTGATACATTGCAGGTTTTGGAAGTGATTGAGCAATTCAATAAGTTGGGTATATCATTGTTTATTCAGAATTACCATATCGAAACATTGAATGATAACGGCACGATCAATACAATGAGTCAGTTTCTGATTACAATATTGGCAGAAGTGGCACGAATGGAACGCAAAACAATACGTGAACGTGTTGAAAGTGGTTACAAGAATTACAGAGCAAATGGCGGTAAGGTCGGACGAAAAGAGGGTTACAGGAAAAGTGATATTGACATGAGAGAGCAATATGCAGAAGAAATCAGGTTGTTGCGAAAAGGTATTAGTTTACGCAATATATCGAAGATTACAGGTACAAGTATCAATACAATCCGCAAATGCCAAAATTTTATTTCCTGATATTTTGAAACTTTCGATTCCTATTGCTATTTGTGGATTCGGTTATTATATCAAACAACATTAGTTTAACAATTTAATTTCAGTAATTATGGCAAACGAAAACAAGAACAATGAGAACAAGAACAACGTAGTAGCAAATTCTGCAATGACAAATGAGCAGATGGAGCAGTTTGTTAAGGACAATATTGCAATTGTTCCGAAAAACCAGGCGAAAAAGTTCGAATCTCTGAAATTGGAGCAGAAAGTTTCCAAAATCCGTTTCTACATCGACATTCAGAAGATGAAAGAGGATGCGAAAGAGAAGAATAAATTGGAGAACAAAGTTAAGGATTTGTTTGTACGTCGGAAAGCAACGACAGAAGATGTGCTGCGTGTGATTGAGTTTTGCAAGAAATACATCGAATCCACAAAAGCAGATGAAATGAACAAATTGCAGGCGGAAATTGACCGACTGACTGAACTGAAACGGACATTAGAGAACAACTAATTAGAATGGGGAATTTGTTTCCCCATTTTTTGTCTAATCAATATTGATATTTACAAAATACATAAACAATGGGAATGAAACTTGAAAATGGGTACGAAACCAAAACCACGTTTTGGGAAGATTTTACAATTGCAGATGCGTTTGGTGTAGATGCAATTAACGATACGTTCAAACGTTCATTTGATGGATGGAAAAACAACGTTGAGTATATAACCGAATTGGCAATGGTTATGTCGTGGAAATCATGTTACTATTATGGTAAGAATGAAACCTACATGAATTTGTATAGTGAGTTATATCATAAAGTCGATGAATGGTGTATGAACAATCTTATCAATAGTGATTTGATATATTATATCGACACAACAGATTAAATTGAAACAAACTATATAAAACGGCAGACAAATTGTTTTGTTTGCCGTTTCTCAGAAATTAGTTGCAAATCCATAAAAATATGCTCTCATTAACCCAAATTATTCCATAAAGTGTAGTTTTTGAAAACAAAGTTTGGTTATTTCCAATAAAAACACTACTTTTGTGGCATAATAATAAAAATTGATTACTGCCTTATGAATAAGTTATTATTTATATCTTTTTGTGCGTTATTGTTCATTTCATGCAATAACAACAAAAATCACAAGACTTCAAAAGTTGATAATGCGACAATATATAATAACAACGACGTCAAAAGTCAACATGAAGAGAATATACCAAATGGTTATACAAAACAATCACCACAAAAATACGTGCCTATTAATTCGACAGAAGAGAACTTGTTTAACTATCTTCACGAATACTCTTGTGCATTAAATACTAAGAATGCAAAAAAGATAGTGGAATTGCATTATCCTGACTATTTTGTTTTGCTTCAAAAGAAAATACCAAACAAATCTATTAAGGAGATTAAGGAGAAAGTTCAATCGTATTTTGAGCAAAATTTTGATGATATTATTGGTGAATATACAAAAGAATGGACAAAGGCCAAATATGCAGATTCACATGTTAGTAATATAATAAACCGTGTTAAAGAAGGGCAAAAATTGCTATATCTGTACGAATACCATACAATGTTATACAACGAAACAGATACAATATACAAAAAGGAGGCAGAGTATTCGGTGGTCGTATCACTTGACAATGGTAAAACTTGGTATTCAACATCAAATGACACAGATGACACATACGATTTGCTCAGTATGAAATTTAATAGAACATCTATTGATAACGTCTTTTCAAAACATTAAATAAAGTATGTATTGCAAACATTGCGGAAAACAAATTGCAGATAATTCCAAGTTTTGTCAATATTGTGGCAAATCATTAGAAGGAAGTACCACAAATATTATAGAAATAATAAAGCATTTTGTAGTTACAAACAGAAAGGTAATTAATATAGTCATAATTATACTGACTTGTGCGATTATTGGAATTTTATGGTACATAAATACTCCAAGTTATAAAATCGTTGGCGAATGGCAAAGAGAAATTCGTATAGGAACAGAAATTAACATTTTTAATAACGATGGTACTTTTGAACACAAAACACTATCATCGGGTTTTGGTGACACAAGTACGAAAGGAGAATGGACTATATCCAATAATATTCTTACTACATCCTTTTGGTGGGAAGGCCAAAAGTGGTATGACAAATATGAAATAATCGAATTGTCTTCTGATAAATTCGTTTATAAAAACATAAAAGAAGATAGAGAAAGACATTTTAATAGAACTAAATAATTGCAATATGAAAAAAATACTATTTTTCTTGGCTATTTGTTGTTTAGCCGCATGCAGCAATGTAAATAAAGAAGAATTGAAGAAAGAAATACTTTCCGAGATTAAGTCTCATAACAATCAACCAACAGTAAAAAAAGGAGACGGCAGTAACTTTTATGGAGAACCTGTATATATTGGTAGTAGTGGAAGTTATTATAATGAAATAGAAATCCAACATTCAACCATTAGTTGTCCTGCCATTAAAAATGGCATACAAAGAAATATTTATAAACTTGACCCTTATCACAATACGTTTTGTAATATTTGTATGAATGATGAACTAATTACTACGTGGAATCAACGCTTTTTTCCAAATGGGTATAAAAAGTAATATTGGTTTATGAAGCGGTTTTTATCAACTTTATTCTTTTATACTATAAGTATTGGCATATTCGCACAAACGCAATATGATTATTATGATGATAGTGCTGTTGCAGGTGGTGCAGATAGAGTCCTAAACACTTTTGTTATTATATTCCTTATAGTAATAGCATTTGTTGTTATTATCTTTATATTTGGAGGTATAAGTAAAATAATGTATGAGTTTAGTCCACAAAAAGAAATAGATAAGCAAAAGAAAGAAAAGGAAGAACGAGAGAAACAAGAAAAAATCAGAAAAGAACAAGAACACCAAAAAGCCCTACTTGCTTTACCGGAAAAGACTGTTTGTTTATCAATAGAAGGCCGACCTCATTTCGTTGAATTAGCATATCATAGGATTCACACAGAAATGATAGCAATTTGTTTGTATTCGGTAGATAAGATTTTATGGGATGGTACTGATATTACAAGTCAAGTGGGTTCTACTGAGAAATTATTTAACTATATATATGGCAAACATTATAAGACAAGATGGCCAGGCAGTGGTGGCTTGTATGAATTAGTTGTAAGCAAGTACTGTACGGATTTGGCAAAAAAATCAAGTGCTATTACATTCAGAATAGAATTTACTATTAGAGGTGAATTTAATCCCCAAAAACTCCAAATCATGCATCATACATATGATGGATTACGAGACGATCATATTAGCCGCGATATAAAATGTTTGGAGTTCGTGTTATATGATGGTGATGAAATCCAAACCCATTTAGTAAATGGTAAACCTTTGTGCCTCCCATATGAAGGGTATAATAGTTTCCCCAAATTATAAGTAACCAATACAATTATTTAAGGGATAACGAATGAGAGTATTATATAGTTTGCAGAACAGACAACTTAACTATATATTCATTACTTTTAGAATAATGGAAATTAAATAGGAAACATTATACTAATATATAGTGAAGACTTTATATTGGCAATATCAATCAACTATTCAAATTACATGATTTAATCTTTTTTAAGATAAAATCTTTGAATTTATTTGTGAAAATTCATAATTATAATATAGGTATTTTATGTACACAGTACATAAAAACCCAAACAGATTAATTACAAAAGTTAGCAATGCTTAACTTTGCTTAACTATGTTTTTTTGAAGAAAAAAGCAAAAAGTGCTATATTATATATGTAGTTCTTTTATTAATTTTTCCGTTTTGTCGGTGTCGGTAAAACCGCTATTTCGATTATGAATTACAACAAAATTCTTTCAAACGATTTTATTGAAACAACATTTGCTGAACTTCACAAAAATGGTCATACATTGTCAAATCTGAAATCTGCACTACGTTGTATTAAAATCATTCTTGAATATGTCGATACTAAATACATTGAACACTTTATGAATGAAAACAACGATGACCTGATATTCTATTATAAATCTTATATACTTGACAAATACGACATAATTCTTCATCACAAATACATACCTGCACTTGTAAATATTGAACTCAATCAAATGTGTTACGAATGTGATTCAATCCGCAAATCGAAACACTCACCAAACGAAACATTTGCCACCCTGTTCCGTATCTGTTATGAACGAAAAAATAAAATGTTGAATGAACGAATACCTGTTCTGATTAATCAAAAATTGTGTTGGGTAAAACACCCAATCAATTAATTGAAAATCAGACATCACAACCACACCACCTTAATACTCTATCTAATATAAAAGTATTACGAAAAACATATATCTAAATATCTGATTATCAACGAAATAAAATTGTTAAATATTGCCGTTTTTATTAGCACGATTTAACTTTGCTTAACTATGTTTTTTTGAAGAAAAAAGTAAAAAGTAATATATTAAGTATGTAATAGTTTTGATTTAAATAATTAATTTTTAGAAGTTGCACCCGACACGAATTTAGGGGTATATTTATGACAAATCAAGAAATAATAACGAAAATCATTATTGGCGTAGAAAAGAAGTCAGAGTATTGTTTTGCAAAATATGATGATGAAACAATTGGTTATGTTTGGCAGCAATATAAATTACTTAAATCAATTGCGCCGTCTAATTTTTCCGATGAATCTATTATTGAAGACACCGTTAACCGCATAATAACGCAAATGTTATTACATGAAATTGGACATCCTGTGATTTGTTGATTTGGGAACGTTCCCAAACCATTCAAAACAAAATTATATTATTACAAAAAAGGGAAATATATTATGATATACGAATTTTGTAATACATATAATATCTACAAGTATTGTGCTGTTGAAGCAGATTCATTGGAAGAAGCAATTATCCGACTTCAATTACCTGAAAACAAGTTTGAACGAAAGAGCGAAAAAGAGAAACTGATCAATACAACATATCGTTATCATTTAGATGATGGTCAGTTAATCAGGAAATCATTTGATTTAGATTCAAAAACAGGCAATTAATATACAGCATAAACGTTTAATAATTCTAATTTTTTTATTTAATTATTTTCTATGACATTAGTTATTAATTTTAAAACAAAAGACAAGAACGTCAAAAAGACATGTGCAAAAAATGTATTTAGGTTGTGTGAAAAAATGGAACGAAAAAAAGTTCATTGTTTCATGATTGAACGTCCCGATATATACAATCTGATTGCGGGTGGTGAATTTGAAAACGATACGCATGAAAATGTACAGTGTTATGTACGAAATGCGAAGTCAGCATATAATCTTCTGAAACGGTTGAATGCAATTTATGATTATGAATATATTGCTGAAATTTGGGATAATTGTGGTTGTTATGTCGCTTTCCGAAACAATGACATTGAAAACTTCTTATATTATTAAAAAGTAATTTTGGAAGAATAAAATGCAATAATTATTGCAATATATACTCATATTGCAAAAATGACGGTACAGATGGTTTATTCATCCTGTATCGTCATTTTTTGTTTTATCTGATAAACAATATAAATTAAGAGAAATGTGATGTTTTTCTGCATTATAAGATGATTATTGGATTCAAATCACTATTATTAAATAAAAGGAAAATATATTATGACAGGACAAGAAATCGCAAATATACTTAAAGAAAAAGGACGAGTAACGAATGACGTATATTATTCTATATATTACGTTTTAACATTGTCACCCGAACATGAAAAATATGACAATGAATTTTTTGCCACCTTATCTTATAATAGTACAATCGTTTTTTTAGGTGATATTCTCAATTATCCACAATACTATACTTCTTCTATTTACGAAATTAACGAAGAAGATTTAGATAGTATAAAACAGGATTACGATAGTATGGAACATCTCGACTATCCAAATGAATATTGTGATATTGATACAGAAGAAATTGAACTTGAAATTGAAGAAAACTTTATGACTTCGAGATATTTGACATCTAATAGTGAATCAGAATAAGAAAAATATATAATGGAAAAACATGAAAGCAATCGAAAAAAGAATTATGGAAGAATTGGAATCAGCGGAAAAAGAGTATATGTATATACGTGATTTGGTAGATAAGATTAAAACTCAATTGCACGTTATTGGAATAGATACGTTCACATTGTATTGTAATGAGTATAACGATAATGATACCGTTGATTGGGAAAAAGTAGAAAAATTGGATTGGGGAATTTCACCATATATAATAAAGAGATGTAATGGATATAATAAAGAATGGGAGATATATACCGTGATACGAAAAGTTAAAATCAAATATGATACTATTGTTTTCGACATTGAAGATTGGTATGAAGATTATAAAGACAATTATGAATCTCGTGGATATTGGGAAAATCAAACACTCGACAACGTTCTATATTCATGCGATAAGAAGAAAGTTGGAAACGTATTGTTTGATTTAGTCAGTGTATATTTGACAAACGAGCAGTTAATTGAATTGAATCTATCGAAATAGTTTTGAATGATTCTGAACTATCTAAAACGACCTGTATCGTCATTTCGTTATTCAACCGATAAATAATATGGTCGGAATAAGTGAGGACGATACAGGTCGTTTGTTATCAATTATAAAAACCGTAAATATTTTGGTTAATTATTTACAGAAATAGATGCCCTGCCAAGTGCCGAGGTTTAATCGACCTTCAGTGATGGGAATGGTGATACTGACACCGCTCAGCGTCGATTTGGCATGAGCAGGCATATCATCGGCACCTTCCAGCGTATGCTCATACTCAGGACGGTTCTCTGGAACCAGACGATTGAAAATCGTTTCCATATCCCCACGAACATCAGGGTCGCAGTTCTCGTTGATGCTCAGTCCGCAACTGGTGTGCTTCGTGAAGATATTCACGATACCCGTCTTCGGCAGTTTCGGCAATTTGCTTACAATCTCGCTCGTCACCAAATGAAATCCTCTTCTTTTGGGATTCAGTATTATCTCTATCTGTTGTACCATAACGGGTGCAAAGATACGAATAAGCGAGTAAAAAACCAAATATAATTGAACATATGAGGAGATTAAGATATGAAGAAGATGATGATTCTGGCAATGATGATGGTCATGACTATCTCGGCCAATGCAATGAGCTATAACGCAGCAAAGAACGAGGCACTGTTCCTAAGCGACAAGATGGCTTATGAGCTGAACCTCACCGCTGCACAGCATGAGGCAGTCTATGAGATCAACCTCGACTACCTGATGAGCCTGAACGGAAACGCTGATGTCTTCGGCATCTGGTGGGATCGCCGCAACGCAGACCTCCACTTCGTGCTGAACACCTGGCAGTTCGACAAATATGTGGCACTCTCCCACTTCTATCGTCCTGTGGCTTGGCATGCAGGTGGTTGGACCTTCGCAGTGTACGCCCACTATGACAGAGGCCGTTTCTTCAACGCACACCCCAAGGTGTTCGTGACCTACAGAGGTGGCAACAATCACAAGCCTGCCCACTTCTATGCAGACCGTCATATGCCGAAGCCCGCTGTGCATCACAATGCTCCTGCTGCGCATCGTCCTGCTCCTGCTGTTCACCATAACACACCAGTTGCACATCACAATGCGCCATCTCCGGCTCCGCACAACGGAAAGCCCGCAGCTACACACAATGACCGTCACGGCGCTGACCGTCACATATATAGAAAAGTTACAATAAATTTGGCTTTCCCATAGATTTTTCGTAACTTTGCGCCAAAAGCAAACGAATTGAATTATGAAATCACTCAGAGAACTATTCCGAATCGGAAAAGGTCCGTCCAGCAGTCATACGATGGGACCAGACAATGCAGCGCGCATCTATGCCAATCGTCATCCTGAAGCCAAGAGCTTCGAAGTCACCCTTTATGGCAGCCTTGCTGCCACAGGAAAAGGTCACATGACCGATGTAGCCATCATTGATGTGCTCAATAAGATCGCCCCAGTCAACATTATCTGGGAGCCAAAGGTCTTTCTGCCGTTCCATCCCAACGGCATGAAGTTCACAGCAGACGGAGGCGATGAGTGGACAGTCTATAGCGTAGGCGGTGGCGCATTATCAGAAGGGAAGGCAGAAGGAGACATGTTTGCATCAGGCGGTGATGTCTATGAGATGAACAAGATCAAGGACATCATGGCATGGTGCAAGAAAACAGGCCATGGCTACTGGGAATATGTCGAACAGTGTGAAGGACCAGAAATCTGGGATTTCCTGAGAGAAGTCTTTAATACAATGCAGGAAGCCGTGAAACGAGGCCTCGATGCAGAAGGTGCCATACCTGGTCCGTTAGGTCTTTCGCGCAAGGCTGTATCCTACTATGTGAAGGCACAAGGTTACAATGAAGCCGCTCGTCACAGCGCCTTGCTCTATTCCTATGCCCTAGCAGTCATTGAGGAGAATGCCTGTGGCGGCACGATCGTGACAGCCCCCACCTGTGGCAGTTGCGGCGTTCTACCAGCCATTCTCTATGTATCCTACCACGATTTGCATTTCTCAGAGCAGCGCGTTCTGCGAGCCCTTGCTACAGCAGGACTCTTTGGAAATGTGATCAAGCACAATGCCAGCATCAGCGGCGCAGAAGTGGGATGTCAGGGTGAGGTCGGCGTAGCCTGTTCCATGGCCGCTGCTGCCGGATGTCAGCTATGGGGAGGCAGCCCCAACCAGATCGAATATGCAGCAGAGATGGGACTGGAGCATCACCTCGGCATGACCTGTGACCCCATCTGCGGACTGGTTCAGATTCCATGCATTGAGCGTAATGCCTTTGCTGCCGCACGTGCTGCCGATGCCACTTTCTATGCCATCACTTCCGACGGCAACCACCGCATCTCCTTCGACCATGTGGTGGAGGTGATGAAGCGCACAGGTCACGACCTGCCCTCGCTCTACAAGGAAACCAGTGAAGGAGGCCTAGCTTTGGATTATGAAGAATAAGGTCAACTGATTATTCGGAATCCGAAGGTTTATCATGTTACTTATCTTCTGATAGCACCACTTCCTTATCCTCGTATTTGTTGTCGAGAATGATAATGGATACAGGCTGTATTCTGTATGTCTGTTTCTCGCCCTTTTTCACTTCAAAGGTATAGAAGAGTGAATCGCCCTTTTCTTCCACCTTCTGGGGATTGATCTCCGTGGCGAAGTCCGTCACAGGCAGGACAATAGTTCTTAGCCACCTCAAAGGTCACTTTATTACTTGTTTCGCTACTCTCAAAGGGAGTGGCTGCCTGTTCGCTAGCACATGCTGCCAAAACAATCATGGCTGCAAAAGCGAATAGAATCGACAAAGGTAATCCGTATGGACTCCCATCTGGTCTAGTCATGCTAACTGTAACGTATGGTGCCTTATCCAACACCTCTAATGCGAAGGCGGCATCCATCTCTCTGCTTGCTTTTCTCATATTTTATTCTTTCGTCCAAGTCATTTTAATGTGTGGAATACCATCAAGCATGAAGATATCGGATGACTGTTTGAATCCTACACCTTCATAAAAACCTCTGGCATACTCCTGTGCTTCAATATCAATGATGGTTGCTCCAAAATGTTCGATGGCAGCATCAATGGCATGAAGCATGATCTGCTTTCCATACCCCTTACCTCGTTCTGTAGTGATGACTCTGCCAATCGAGATTTCCTTCATGTGAGTACCAGCAGGACATACACGAGCCAAGGCAACGATCTTGTCAGCGACTGTCAGCCACAAGTGGATGGATTTCTGGTCATCTCCGTCCATGTCCTGATAGACGCAGTTCTGCTCAACCACGAATACCTCGCTACGCACTTTCAGGAGTTCGTACAGCTCGTCCGTGGTCAACTCCCGGAACAACTTCTTATGCAAAACCGGCTCAATGTTCATACAATTTCTTCCAACGCTCCTGTTTCAGAATCAATGATAAACCCACGAACCAAAACATCCTTCGGCACCAGCGGATGGGTTTTGATGGTCTCAACGGTCTTGCGGACAGAAGTCGGCGTGTCCTTGAATCCCTCCAGCCACTGGTCAAGGTCAATGCCACACTTGCGAATGGTGTCGAGCGTCTCGTCCGTCACACCACGGGCAATCATCTCATGGTGGAAGTGGTCGTAGCTCATGTGGCAGGCTCCACAATGAGAGTGTGCCACCACCATGATTTCCTTCACGCCCAACTCATAGATGGCGACAATCAAGCTGCGCATGGCTGAGTCGAAAGCCGAGATAACCAAACCACCTGCGTTCTTGATAATCTTAGCGTCACCGTTCTTCAGACCGAGAGCTGCAGGCAACAGTTCTGTCAGTCTGGTATCCATACACGACAGAACCGCCAGTTTCTTGTCTGGGTACTTGTCCGTCAGATACTTCTCGTAGCCCTTCTGAGCTACAAATGTCTTGTTGAATTCAATAATCTGGTCTATCATATCACAAAACATATTAAATCTGGGTGTAAAGGTACGAAAAAATGAAGAATATTTCGTAACTTTGTGCCCAATTATTAACAAAAGTTGATTCTTGACGCGACTCGGCAGAATCGAAGCAAGCTTCATTCTGCTCTCGCTGCTCCAAGAATTTCCGATACTTTAATGATTTCAGGTGGTTATGGCATACATGAATATGAAGAAAAGTACAGTTATCACAGCATTAGTTGCCATTCTAGCAATGGCAGTCACTCCAGCATTTGCTCAGGAAGAGAATGGTTTCAAGAAGTTCGACGTGAGGGAGGATTTCACAGAGAACGGTTTCCAATGGTTCCACGATGCCGAGTTGCTTGCTGCTGGCGACAAGGAGAAGAACAATGCCATGACCATCGGCTGGGGAGGTATCGGAACACTTTGGGGACGTACCGCCCTGACGGTCTATGTCGCCGAGAAACGCTACACCAAGGAGTTCATGGATAAGGCTGAGTATTTCACTGTGATGGTCTTTGACGTGAAAGACAGCAAGGTACTCAACTATATGGGCACTAAGAGCGGACGCGACGAAGATAAGGCTCAGGCTCTTGGGCTTCATACGGCCTATACTGCCAACGGAACGCCTTACTATACTGAGGCTGCGATGGTGATTGAGTGCAAGATTATGTATGCCGCACCTTTTGATCCTCAGTATTTCAAGAGTGATGCACCTAAGAAGATGTATGCCAACTTCCCTGCAGGCATCCACTCCATGTATATCGGTGAGGTAATTAATGCTTGGAAGAAATGACGAACGAAGCAAGAGCATAGCCAAGCCATGCTTAGGTAATTAGTCCTCTGGCCAAGGCTCGAATTCCAAGTCCAGTTCAATCCATTGAGACTCTTCCTGAGGAGAAATACTCTTTTGATTGGAAACGCCCAAACCTAGCAGACGGATGGGATGAGAATGAAATTCCACCTGTTGCATCAGCTGCTTAGCCAACGGCAGGATCTCATCCTTAGTGCGAAGAATATGGTCAACTGTAATGCTGCGAGTGATTTGATGGAAATCCAGGAACTTTACCTTCAATGTCAATGTTCGACCCTCGAAGTCGTTCTTCTCAATGCGTCTGATCAGTTCCAGCACCGTATGATATAGATGGATGGTGACAGCAGCATTCTCGCTGATATCCGATTCAAAGGTCTGCTCACAACTGACACTCTTCCGCTCCCACTCGCTGATGACATGCCGATTGTCGATACCTCGTGAGAAGTCATAGAACACCTGTCCCATCTTGCCAAACTCCTGTGTCAATCGGCTCAGCGACACTTTCCTGAGGTCTAAGCCAGTGAAGATCCCCATACGGTGCATCTTTTCTGCGGTCTTCTGACCCACACCCCAAATCTTCTCCACTTTCAGTTGTTCGATGAAGTTCAAAGCCCTGTCTGGGTGAATCACCGTCAGTCCGTCGGGCTTACGCCAGTCGGACGCAATCTTCGCTAGGAACTTGCAGTAGCTCACGCCTGCAGATGCTGTCAGCCCCGTCGTCTCACGGATACGCTGCTTAATCTCTCGCGCAATATCCACGCCAAGTTCTATACCTTTCTTATTCTCCGTCACATCCAGAAAGGCTTCATCAAGCGAGATCGGCTCTATCAGGTCGGTATAGTCGTGAAAAATCTCATGCAACTGCGCCGAAGCTTCCTTATACCGCTGGAAGTGCGGCTCCACGATAATCAGCTGTGGACACAAACGCTTGGCCACCTGTATTGACTGTGCTGAGTGAACCCCATAGCGTCGAGCTTCATAGCTGACCGTAGATACGACACCACGTTCTGCATCATGACCCACCGCAATCGGTTTGCCACGAAGTTCCGGCTGGTCTCGCTGCTCCACAGCCGCAAAGAACTGGTCCATATCTACATGAATGATTTTCATTTTGGCTACAAAGATACGATTATTTCTGTATTCTCAGAAATAATGTTTGGCGTTGAACAGATTATGCTGACAATCTTTCTTCCCACATCATCTTTCTTGGGGTCAGTTTTGGGGTCAGTACTGTCCCCATGGAGTGAGATGACAGAGAAATCGTCGGAATCAATTTTGCCATAGTCGTTAATAACTTATACATGTGATAATCGTTCTAATGCATTAGAATCCAGCCGATACACCGTCCATTCCTTCATAGGCACGGCTCCGAGTGAGAGATAGAAGTTAATGCTTGGCTGGTTCCAGTTCAGACATGACCACTCCATACGTCCACAGTGGTGCTCCCGTGCTATCTTGACCAGATGTAGCAGCAATGCTCTTCCATAGCCTTTGCCTTGCTCTTCCGGCCACACAAACAAGTCTTCAAGATACAGTCCTGAATGTCCGATGAATGTCGAGAAGTTGTAGAAGTAGAGCGCGAAACCGACTTCTCGCCCGTCCACGACAGCGAAAACAGCTTCTGCCCTGTGTTCATCAAACATTTCCCGTTCCAGCACATCCGCCGAGGCAACCACCTCGTTCTCCATCTTCTCATATCGGGCAATACCCCTTATGAACTCCAATAGCAACGGCACATCTTGCCGCTCAGCCTTACGTATCTCTACATTACAGTTCATATTTTGCCTTTGTTTTTGTCAGTAATCACAAATACTATTAAATCTGAGCACAAATATAGTGATAATCGCTGAATTATCGCTAATTTTGCACCAACTTTTAGAAAAGTTTATGACGAAAACGCCCATATTTCAGCGCCCCAAGAAAAAACTGATTACAATAATAGTTGAACGAAGTACGGATGATAGAAATTCATGAAGCATGAGTAGTATCGTTCTCTCCATATTCCTGCTGAGCATCGGTGCGAGTTTCATCCAGCGCACCACGGGCTTCGGATTCGGCATCTTCATAATGACGATGCTGCCGTTCCTCTTGCCCAGTTATGGCGAGGCCACAACACTCTCAGGACTGCTGGCTTTCACCACTTCTGCTGCTATTGTGTGCGCCATATGGAATCGTAGTCAGTCATAGGATTATCCATTCTTCCTTTGTGAGACTGCTGACATGCCCTTTTCGTGTCTCATGCATCAATGGCACATCCACGTTGTCGGTAGTCCACTGGTATTTGAATCCGCACTTCTCCTGTACCCGCTTCGAGCGATTGTTACCGTCGTAATAGCCAACCCAGACTTTCATCATCCCACAATCCTCAAATGCATGGCGAACCATCTCCTTTGCGGCCTCTGTCATCAGCCCCTGTCCCCAATACGGCACACCCAGCCAATATCCAAGTTCGCATTCATCGTCGCGTTCAGTCAAGTCCGTTGCGTTCCCTGTTTTCAGACCTATACAGCCGATGGGCTTTCCCGTTTCCTTCAGAACAACGGCATACGTCTCTGGGTATGAAAACACAGTACGGATGATTTCCAAGCTCTCTTCCACACTCTGATGTGGTGGCCACCCTGCGACTGGCCCTACCTGCGGGTTTTGGGCATACTTATACAGTTCTTCGGCATCACTATCATGCCAAGACCTCAGAATGAGTCTATCTGTCTCTAATCTCAGTTTGGGTACTTGTCGGTCTATCATTTCACAAAACATATTAAATCAGAGTGTAAAGGTACAAAAATTCAATGAATATTTACTATCTTTGTACCCAATTATTAACAAAAGTTGATAGTTATGAGTAAGAAATTTCCATACGGTTACGATGTGAATGTCTATATCGACAAGGCATTCGAGCAGATGAAGGAGACCTATTTCTGGGCTACTAAAGAGATGCTCAATCCAGAATGGACGTACGCCATCGAGCAAAACGAGAATGGCGAATACCAGTACGTAACCTATTACGATCCAGGTAGCGACGAGAAATTCCGTACGGTCTGGAAGGAATGGGACTACGAAGGGTTCCTGAAGCATTACATCCACATGAATGGAGGAGCTGCAGAAAGGTACAACCCCGTGAAGGAAAGCTTCTTCGTGCGACCAGCGCGTGTAAGTAGTGCAGGCTGGGATTTGGAGATCTATAAGATTGAGAAGCGTGAGTTGGGAGGATTCTCCGTCTATATACAGGCTGGCAACCGCTCTGCTGGTGCTTCGAAGTCATTTTATATTCCAGCGGATTATTTTAAATTGCCTTGGGAAGAGTTCCTTGACAAGTATCTCGAATTAGCTCCCCCCAGTTCATTCTATGTGAACAGGACAGACCTCGAAAATGCCAGTGGCCTCAAGGAGTTCCTCGGTTTCTGAGATATTCTTTCAGCCAAATAACCAATTATTCAAGACAAAATGAGGAAGATTGTTTTTATGATGCTTGCCCTCATTTTTCCAGTTCAGTCATACTATTACTCAATGATAATAATTTTTAATTCAATATCATCTACGGGTCTGTCGGCACGTCCTGTGGCTGTGCCTTGTATCATTTCAACCACATCAAGACCTTCTTCGACCTCTCCAAACACTGTATATTGACCATCGAGATGGGGCGTACCTCCAACAGTGGAGTATATCTTCAGTTGTTCATCGGTCAGGCCTGATTTGCCAACCTTATTCTCTGCTTCAGCAGCCAGTTTGTCTTGCAGTTCCTGAAGTCCCTCACGATTCCTGTCCCGGCGCATCTGCATAATCTCTGCACGATGCTCAGCTGCAAGTGCATTAAAGGCATCATGCGCTTTCCGCATCCTCAGCTGCTTGGAGAACTGGCTAAGCTGCCCTTCGTTGTACACATCGCCCCAAACGATATAGAACTGCGAACCGCTACTGCGACGCTCAGGATTCACCTCGTCGCCCTGACGTGCAGCAGCCAAAGCACCTCGTTTATGGAACAGGCCGTCTTTAATTTCTGCTTCTAGCGTATAGTCAGGACCACCAACACCAAGCATTTTTCCTGCAGGAGCACCCTTCGAATCAGGGTCACCGCCCTGAATCATAAAGTTCTTGATAACCCGATGGAACAGCGTCCCATCATAATAACCCTCCTTTGCCAATTTCAAGAAATTGTCACGATGGATGGGAGTCTCGTCGTATAGGCGAACTACAATGTCGCCCAGCATGGTTTGAATCTTTACTTTCATATTCATTATTTGTATTATTTCCAAAAACTAAAGAAACCTTTTTTCTTCGGTCTTTCTTCTATGGGGACATCTTCTGAAGGACCGTAATTATCCATATCAGACACAACCTCATCTTCACTTTTACTCTTTGTCACCTTACTATATGCCTTCTCGAAACCCTTCATTGCCCATGAAAGGCCGCTGCTTCCAATCTGTTCCGGAACTTCCACAAGAAGTCTTGGAACCTGACCCAGAGCCTTCATCTTAGCCTTCAGCTTAACCCGTCTGCCCTTTGCGCCCTTCAGTTCCTTTGAACCTTTCTGGAGATAGTATTTTGCAATATACCCGATAGCAATGGTCATAACGGCGTTGGCCAGACCGTCAGCAAGAGGGCCTAATGGAACTCCCGGTATATTCAAGTTTTTCACGTACTGAGAATAATCCACACATGAAGCATCGACATCAGGTACCTCAACATCCGTGACATCAATGTCTGAAGCATCGGAAAGACTGTCCACCATCACATCTACTGAATCTGAGACGCCCTGGAAGAAATAGCTGAAGAAGGCTGAGCAGATGACGTAGTAGTACATCTTTATGAGCTGCAACTTGTTCGGACGGAATCCTGAAGCCCGCACGATGTCCGATATCATCCGGTAATTCAGGCCCATTGTTGCCAGGGTATCAATCATGCTACTGGAAGAAATCGCAGTGATGATAAAGACCTTGGAGCCATATTTGAGAATCTGCCCGTCAACAGCCTTATACCTTTGTTTTATTTCCTTGTCCAGGAACGCCTTGATCTGCTCGACATCCTGAGTCGTACTCAACCTTGCAAGTTCACTTTTCAACTCTGTCTGGTGCTGATTCCTTTGGGCCGGTTTCAGATAATAGCAGTTATCACATACCTTCTCACCAAAGGAAACCAACCTTTTCCTATAGGCATCATCTGTTACGCCCTCTTCTTTATCCTCTACAGCCAATACGGGGAACTCCGGCGCGTTGTGAACACGCCTCATGGGTTCCAAGACGACATAATACACCAGATATGCAAAGAGTCCGGCCAGCAACAAGTAAAATGCATATTCGAAATAGGGAACACCAAAGACTGTCGTAAATTTCTCGCCAATGGTAATGACGTTACCAAGAATCACCACTACAAAGATGGTGACAAAAAGAGTGATGGTAAGAATCAATACTTTTTTCATTCCACAATAGTATTATCTGATGAAGTTTGTTCTTAACGGGCTTTCCAACTCTGGATGACCTTCCTCACTGACATTGAGCTTGCGAATCATCCAAGCCATGTTGTGACCAAGTGTCCTCATAGTCTGCATTCCCTCCTCGTCCTGATTCACTTGTCCAGGAGTTTGACCATAGACCATATTCCAGTATTGTGAACTGACTACGGGCATGTTCAGAATCGTGAAGTACTTGTTCAGGCGGTCAAAGGCTGCCGATGCGCCTCCCCTACGGCATACTACCACACTGGCACCTGGTTTGAACTTCAGTTCATTTCCCAATGAGTAGAACACGCGGTCGAGCAAGGCACACAGGGAACCATTCGGGCCACCATAATAGACGGGGGAGCCAACAATGAGTCCATCGATGCCGTCCTTTACAGCCCGCATCACTCGGAAATAAAGTTCGTCGCGGAACGTACACT
>Ga0310786_10003418_pt1 | contig 23124 bp, 16 predicted proteins | sample AusTroGonzalo_MG_FD_203881 | JGI IMG/M metagenome (GOLD analysis project Ga0310786, IMG submission 203881) | Bovine rumen microbial communities from tropical cattle in Woodstock, Queensland, Australia - Gonzalo_03 (v2) (version 2) | ecosystem: Host-associated > Mammals > Digestive system >...
TTACTCATTCAGGTATGAATCAGCAATTTAAGTCTATATTGTATGTGATTGTTTTTGAAAATTCATCTCGAGCACTGTAGTATTCTTCCTCATTATACTCTTCACCGTCTCATCCCCAAACCATTAATTCGTATGGAATTTCTTGATCGTAGAAGAGTCCTCTAGAACAAACTATATTATCTTTGTAATAGTCAACTAAAGATCATCAAATTTCATCTCAAATGTATTCTACGCGCCAACCATCAAAAAATTCTGTTGTGTCTGGTAAATCATCTGGTTTGATTCCAGATTTTTTGATACTGTATCATTGTATCTCATTATTTACATTATCCATGTCTGTATAATTATACCGATAATATGTCTCTTCTTGGATACTATCTTCTTTTAATTTCAATTGCTTTGCAAAAGACTTCATTATAGAAGTAACTTCATTTTTCGGAAGATTAGAATTTGTTATCTCTCATCAAAATTCACAACCATTTAAAAATAGTAATCAGCTAAAAAGTGCGATTAAACCAAAAAATTTTAATTTTTTTGTCATTACGAGAAATTTTACGATTTAAAATTATCGCTCTCAAACTATTGATTTCCTTAAAAAAAACAAGAGTTTTAAATTAATCATCTAAACTAGAAAGATCATATTCAAAATATTCTCTTCATACATCACTATATTTATCAGAAACACTATTATGTCAGTTTATATCTCAAGCAAATGAAACATGATGCATTGCCGGTATATCTGTACTTCAAAGAGGGAATGTCTTATTGTATAGTTTTAACATATTTCACAATTGAAACTCTTTTGCTTTCTTAAAAAAATTCTCTATATCCTGCTTGTTTGGATTTTTTATGGTTCATCAACGCATACTCAATCTCAATTCTTTATAATCTTTTCATTGACGCAATCAATCTGCCATGGATCCATATATCATGTCGTTGTATGATACTGGTGTATATTTTTTTATTGCTGATAGTTTTCGTAATAATTCTGATTTCTTTTGAATATCCATTGTAAACAAATTTTCCATAGAAAAATTTTCTCAACATGTGTCTTTAATTATGGTTTCTGCTATCTCTTTTTCATCTTCACTTAATTCTGTTCATTTTCCGTTTAAACTATTTAATAATCCAATCAAATACTCTTTTGGATCTGATTCTAATAATTCCTTATTCTTATTATCGTAGTATTCTTTAATTGCTTTATCAGCATCTGGAAATGTATATTCACCTTCTGGAATGTCAACATTTGTTTGCATAGTTTCAGTAGCGTTCATTCACATTGTTGTATAATTTATATAATAAAAATTTTATACTAATATATTAATCAAAAAATTTTTTCTGTCAAATTTTTGAAGATTTTTTTAGTTGTAAAGAACAACAGAAATTGTATTGCATAAATTTTCTTGTTTGTTATGATACTGACACTGTATTTAGTATTTAATTACATACTATGAAAAAATTATCATTTCTTTTTTGAAATTGGATAAATGCTATAAAAAAGTTTCCGGTTGCCCATTTGATAGCATTTTTTGTTACCATCGTTTTTTGTCGATGAGTTAAACAAAGAGATGTGTTTACAATAGAAACAGAAAGATTGTTTTTGGCTAGTGTGGTAGCATTTGTTCTCAGTCTGTTTTGACCATTATGATTTGAAAAAATTAAGACAACAGAAAGACAGGATATAATCAATATTTCAAAGCAAATACTTTCATTGGTGATTTGAGCTTGATATTTTTTATGTATTCGTAATGTAGATTTGAATGACTTAACTGTAGCATCATCTCTAACTTACTATTGACCTGTAATACTTGTTTTTATTTTGCTATGTCTACTAATAGCTCTCAGGTATAGAAATGATGAAAAATTGGCTGTAAAATCGTATACAAGCATTTTTTGGGGAATTGTTGTTTGATGATTGGTTGGACTCATCGTTCGAGGTGGAATTTCATGAGCAATACGAGCATTCAGAGAATTAATTACAACAAGACTATTTGGAAGTGAAAAGATTTATTGATATATTTGATGCTTTTCATTGGTATTACTTGCTACCTCATTTGGACTAAATTATTATTTAGTTAGAAATTCAGATGATAAAGAGATAAAACCAACTTGGATAAACAAAGTATTTTGAACATACATTTTTGTACCGCTAACTTTGTTGTATTTGGCAATATTTATCCTGTACGGATTGAAAATATTGATTACAGGAATTTGGCCAAAATGAGTAATTGTACGATTGTGATTTGGTTATTTCGCATTAGGAATAATCGCTATATTCTTAACCTATTTGCAAGATGACAAAAAATTCAAATTATTGCACAAAATAATATTTACAAGTTTCCTTTTGATCGCGATTCTCATGATTTGTGCAATCTATATGAGAGTACATCAGCATGGATTTACAATCAATAGGTATTTAGTTTGTGCTGGAATTTTGGCAATAGTTGCTATTTCTACAATGGCTTTGATTTTTGAAAATAAAAGGTTTATTAGCTTTTTTGCAATATTGGCTGGAATTACACTTATTTCGATATACTGATGACCAATTTGAGCTAAACAAGTTTCATTGAAATCTCAATTGAAATGATTGCATGAGCTAATACAAACTGAAAATCTACAATTACCATTGTGAAAGAATTCTTTACATTGATTACAATGAACATGAATAAACAATATAGCTCGTTCATTGGAAGATATTTCATTAGAATATGATGCTAATGATTGGAAAATGTGAATAATAAATGAAGAATGAATGAGCTTTAATAGTTACAATTTAACGTATGAATATCTATGATATGAAAATGGTTTAGATTATGATAACAATAGGTTTGTATGGTCGTTATTTGATAAATGATGGCATAAACCATCTATTGATATTTCTGAGTATAAAAAAATGTATCCAATTGGATGATGATATTACAATACGGTTTATTCATCAGATGGAAATCTATTCGACGTTACAATAGAAGATGAAGTTATTAATTTGAATTTATCACCCTATACTGATATGATTTATGATTTTGCAACAAAAAATAACGATACAGAGCATCCAATGGTATTTGAGCTTTGAGACAAGACTTATGTATTCACTTATGCAGAATGATTTAAACATGATGATGGAAAAATACTCTTAATAGAAATTGGTTGATATGTATTTTTGAAATAAAATCGCGCAACATATTTACTTGACTTTTAATATAATTTTATTATATTATTGTTTGTCAATGAGTTTTCTACGGAACGGCAGTGGATCAACTTTAGGTCCCTTAACTAGGCCTTTCACATTCAGCGCAAATTTTCCCTGCCGTTTCCTTTTTTAAGATCTTCTTGACAATTCCTTCATATACCATTCTAAATGGGCCAGTCAGGATGCGAATTCGTCATCCTGACTTTTTTTGTTTTTGCTTAATTTAACTTGAAAAAAAAGTCATTTACTATATTGTAAGCAATCGGTATATAATTTATTTATTCAATAATAATTGTGGATTTATTAACTATTTCTTATAGTAATATCTGACCATTTAAGTGAAAATTAAAGAATATTTTTTTCAAAAAATGAAAATATTTGATAAAAGCACCAATTTGAAGTGGAAAAAGTTTTTTGTTCTTTGATTGACCTGTCTATGCTTTGTATAAATATAGTTCTAGAAATATTTTGAATACAGACAGTAAAAATTGATTCATAAAACTACTTTTTGAGCAAGATGAACAGAAATATTTGATAATCAGAAATTTAGAACAAGGTAAAGCAAAAGATATCTGTAAATCTCAATTATTTACTGTAGATTGAAATTTTGAGTTTGATGACACAGAGATTTTGAATGGTTGAGGAAAAGATATTCAGGAACTATTAGCTGAAAAGTGATTAAAGTTAGATGAAATAGTTTTCAAAAATGAGACTGATTTGGATTGAACTTTGAAATGATATTTGCCTCCAAAAGAGGTATTTTTGAGCACGGTTTTTTTGCTTCAAGATAGCGAAAATATTTTCGAACTACAGCCTGCAGACAGGCTTACTGTCATGAAAAATATTTTTAATTTGGTCTGAATTGATGACGTAAAAGATCAGATTGCAGACAAAAAAAAGGAGATTCAAACCACATTGAAAATCAAGTCAGACACTACTCTATTCGATAGCAAAATTAAGGTAAGTTTGAATAATTATATCAGAGACTTTAGGAATATTGAAAATAGTGGAACTGTAAAAATTAGTAGTGAAACATCCGATTTTCTGAATGAATTGGAAATGATTGCTGAGAAAGTGAACATAAATGATTTCAGTATGGAGTGATTTGACATGGAATTGAGTGGAAAAGTGGAAAGTAAAATAGCCGAAAAGATGAAAGATTATCAGTGATTTTTATTGAATCTACAAAATACAGAAAAAAGTATAAATGAGAAAAAAGATAAAATATTGTGATTTAATACAGAGAAATCTGGAACTGAAAGGCAAATATTTTCTATCGAACAAAAAATTTCGTGATATGATCCAGAGAAAATAAATTTGAAAAAAAGTAGGAAATTGGAGTTGTTCAATGAGATGGAAAGCCTGCAGAAAGGAGTAAATTATAATGTACAGATTCCAGAAGATTTGAAAAGTCTGGATTTGAAAATATGAACAGATTTAGAATCTATGAATGAGCTTGTAAATCAGATTACAATCCAATGAAAATCGCTTGCTGACCAAAAAAAGTTAAAGGAAAGCCAAATTGAAACAGCTAAAATAAAGATTGAATCTCAGAATAAAAATTTGGAGATTGAAGTAAAAAATTTACAATCAAATATTGATTCTACAAAATGACAGCTTGAAAATGTGGAAAAAAGAATTTCAGAGATAAATAATACAATAAATAAAGAATCACAGTTTGACTGTGCAAAGATCAATTCGAACTGCCCTTTTGTGAAAGAAATAAATAGGTGAACATTCCAAGAATTGGAAAGACAAAAAGAAAATTTAGAAAAAGAAAAATCTGAACTTGTAGCAAAATTGGAATGATTTGAAAAACAAATAAATGAGAAAAAGTCTCAAAATCTCGGTTCATGAGAAAACCAAAACATTTCAGTTTTAAGCCAAGAAATTGAGAATATTGATAAGCAAATGCAATCTTTGAGGTTATTTTTAGCACAAATAGATTTTAAAAAGATACAGGAAAATTGGCAACAATGGAAAGGTCTGAATACGGAAAGTCAGACTCTGGACAAGGAAATTTTGGAATTAGAAAATTGAGCAAAGGAACTAGAAAATTTTAAAAATGAAAAAATCAAATTATATCAACAAATTGAAAATATTACTTGAAATATTGAAAGCCTGAATAAAGAAATTCAGAATTTAGAAGATCAAAAAGCTGAACAGCAAAAAGTACTTGATAATTTTGAAATTAGAAAATATGAAGAATTGGATAAAGTAAATAAAGATATGGAAAGAGCACTCCATGAAATCAAAGTCTTGATTGATGATTTCAAGTGAAATTCATTGGAAATAGAGAAATTGAAACAAGATGAGATTATGGTAAAAAATCTTCATCAAATTTTCTCAAAGGAATTATTATTATTTGTTTTGGAGTGATATTTGCCGATTTTGACTGATATAATCAATGCATTACTTGCACAAGTCGTAGATTACACCATCGATATCAAATTGAAACAAAAATGAGAAAATTTGGAAATGGATGTAAAAATTTATGATGAAAAATGAGAAAGAGACATCAAATCTCTCAGTGGATGACAAAAAGTTATCTTGAAACTTGTCCGAATGCTTGCGATATCAAATTATATCAAATCTCCAATGCTATTTATGGATGAAACGATAAATAATTTAGATCAAGATACCGTGTGAAAAGTAGCTGAAATGCTATGAAATTTCGTAAAACAAAGAAATGTAAAACTATATACAGTCACCCATAGTCAGCAAATTCAAGAAATGGATATTTGGGATGATGTGGTGGAAATCAAATAAAGAACAATTTAAAAAACGCCGAAGAATCATTTGCTTCTGTGGATTCATACGGCGTTGAATTAAAAAATTATGATTATTTATATCAAAGTTTTTCGCAAACACCACGAATTGCTGATAGATAGAAATTTCCAGCTCATAAACGTTCATTCATATCACCCATTTGTGTTGATTGGTTCAATGATGGAATATTTTTTATATCGTTTTTAATTAATTCAATAAGTGATACTGTATCCATATTTTTCAATTCTTCAACCGAAACTCCAAACCTTTTACACATAACATAAAGTGAATTTCATCGTCAAAATTCTCTTCTTTTTATTTCTTGAGCAAGTAAATCCATAAAATTTTGTAAATTTCATTTATATTCTGATAAAAATTTGATTGGTCAATCAACATAATACTCTTTATTAGAATCATAATTATAGTCCGAACAATTAGCCGATTTTGTGTATCATTCTTCAGGTCAATCTCTAAATTTATCATGATGATATCATCAATCAAAAGCGCTTTCGACCATTTCTTTCACTTCATTTACAACATATTCATTAGATTCTCTTATTTTAGATATAATATTGTTTTCTTGTAGTCTAATGTATTTTAAAGCTTCTGATGGATTTGATAAAGTTACCTCAGGAATAGTAACGCTACCGTCTTCATTAAATTGAAGCTTAATTTCCGGTAAAATATCAGACTTTTCTGATGTAGTACGTTCAATTCATTCTAAATTTTCTTTGACCATTTGTATCTAGTTAATAATATAAAATGTTATCAATATTATAATCAGAAAAAAAAATTTGTCAAATTTTGGAAGACTTTTTGTTTAAATATTTAGTAGTTATTAACTACGATTCTTAACACAGTGGCCAAAAACTTTGTAAAATTTTACATTTTTTTGAAAATAATTTTTCATTTTTTCTAATTTAAAATATAAAATTTTTATTAACCATATATTATATATAATATTTTTAGACACTTTTTTATTTTTTAACGATTATATTATAGCCATTCTTGTATATGAAAAATATTGAAAAATTTATGAAAAAAATTTTTTAAGAAATTTATTAAATAAACATTATTATAGTCAACGAATTCAAGAAATGGATATTTGAGATGGAATTATATTAATTAAGAATTAGTACAATTGATGGAAAATATTAAAATTTGACAAAAAAAATTTTTTGATTAACATTAGATTGTTATTTTATTAACTAATGAAAAATGCTAATGAAATATTCACAAGCATTAAAAGAGCTGAAAAAAGATTTTGATCCATTTTTACATTTAGAAAAGGAAGAATTGGTTGATGAAACTGATAGCTTTTTTGTTATTCCTGCTCGTGCCCCTTATGTAGAAAATCATCTATTGATTATTCCAAAAAGGAAGGTTTATGTTTTGAGAGAGTTAACAAACAAGGAAAAAGAAGAAATGTATGATTTAATAGATAAATGGTCAAGAAAATTACACACAATGCACAATTGAGTTAATTTGCTCTTGAGAGATGGATTAATTGGTAGTTGAGATACAGAATTACAAAAATCCGTAAACCATCTACATTTCCACCTAATTCCAGACTGCCCTATTTGAGCTGAAGCTCTAAGTAGTTCGGATAGAAAACGATATACTGATGAAGAATACTTAGACTTAGCGAAATGAATTAGAATTAAATTTTTATGAATCAACTAAACAACAATAAGATAAAAAAAACACATTTTGTCAATCTAATATTAGTCCCTAAAGGGACTTTTTTTGATTATTTTACTATTTTTGAATATAATAATAGTGTATTTAATATCTAAAAATATTACAATGTTTACGACAGTTAATTATAAATCTCATAATGTAGTATTCAAGCGACTAATAGCAGTTTTGACTGTGTTCGCTTGCTTTGGATCTATCACTACATCAGAAAGTATTTATGAATCTCAAATAGATACAGATTCTTTTGATGTAGAAAATGCTGCTGAGACTATCAAAACTTTACAAGATAGTGTAAACGATATCATTGAGCAATTGTATGAAATTGATGACAAAGAAGTAAATGATAATGGTTCAGTTTCTGATAAATACAAAGAAATTAGGAAAGAAATTGTAAGTGTTATACAAGATATCAATAAAACTACTGAATATGTATCTACAATGGTATCTAGAATCGCTTTGTACAAAGATCAAATCCAAGCAAATGTGCAAGCATTGAGAGAAACTAGAGAGTGAATTGATTTATCAAAAGAATATATTCAGGAGTTTTCAAATTTTTTGTATAAATTAAATAACCAAATTTCGTATGAAAATGAAATTGATGATACAAGACTTATTGCTCTATCAAATAATAATATTGCAGTAACATTATCAAATGAGCAACTGGTGAAATCCATATTAGAACAATTTAATGATATGATGACCTCTTTGGATGTTGATGAAGAGAAACAAGTAAGCTTAATTAAAGTATTAAATAAATTAAAAGTAAAAGCATCTGAAAATGTTGAATCTTATCAAGCAATTTTATCTGTATTGAATCAAAAGAAAAACTATTTAATTCAGTTCATGCAACTTTATAAAGATGATCTCTTGGCTGAACAAAAATTTAGTATGATATTTGATAATATAAAAGATGTTTATACAGCAGTTCAATGAATAATATCAAACATTGTAAAAAAAGATTATTCAGATGTAACATTTAATGTACCTGAGGCTATGAAAGAGGCTGAAAAATATTATGATGACACAAATGCTTGAGCTTCAAATTTACAAGTTTTGGCTTGGCCTATTTATCCTATACAAAATATTCAAAAATATTTTAGAGATGAAGATTTTGAAAAGGAGAATGGAATACCTTTCCAATGAATTCAGATAGTCGCTGAACAATGATCTCCTGTATACTCAGCAGCAGATTGAGTTGTTTATTATGTATCAAATAATCCATGAATTTGAATTAACTGGGCTATGATTATTCATCCAAAATGATATGTAACAGTGTATATGTATTTGAATAATATTTTAGTAGAAAAGTGAACAGTAGTAAGAAGATGACAGCTAATTTGATACTCTGGATGAGAGCCAGGGACACAATGAGCTGGATTTAGTTCAGCCGGTCCAAATTTAACATTTATAGTATTTAAAGACTGAGTTGCCTTAAATCCATTAGAATTCCTTGATCTAAGTGTAATTGAAAACAAAGATATAATTCCTGATGAATATAATATCAAATATTTGAATGATAAATATGCAAGAACAATTGATATCTCAGAAGTAAAATTTGCTACTTGAGATACTGTTGATGATAGAGCTGAATCGTTCTTAAATGAATATGGTGTTTGAGCATATAGACAATTAGCATTCTGGGAAGATGCAGTAGCAAATACACAAATTGATAGAGATGTAGTAATTTGTATCGCTTTTGCTGAAAGTACTTTAGGTAGATACTTAACTACAGCAAATAACATCTGAAATGTATGAAATGATGATAGATGAAATAGAGTGTCATTCTCCTCTGCTTTAGCATGAGCAAGATCAATTCCTGATACATTAAATAATATTCATCTATGAGATTACCATACAATTAGTCAACTTAGTAGATATGGAAATGTAGATGGAAAAATTTATGCATCAAGTCCAATTAATTGGCAAAGAAATGTGACAAAGTGTCTTAGTCAGATTAAATGATACTATGTACCAGAAGATTATCCATTTAGACTTGGATTAAATCCAAGATTAACTTGAGAAGATGATTGAGTTTGAGAAGAAATGACATATGTAAAAAAAGTAGATTAAAAAAAATAAATAAAATTATAAGCCCCTGATGGGGCATTTTTTGACATTAAAAATATTTTTTTATTGCTTGTGTGATTTTCTCTTGTCTTTTTATAATAAAAAAATATAATATACTTTACAAACAAAAAACATAATATCTATTTTAATTATTGTTGATATAAAAATGTTTTGACTTATTGCCGCATTTGCGGTAGTACCTTATGTGGATACTGCGACAGCAATGACATGAGATATCCAACAAGTAATTGAAGAACAGGTACAAGAAGATCTTTCTGGAGAAGTTAATGATGAAATCCAGGAAGAGCTTGAACAACAAATTTTAAATGAAATTTTGGTGCATAACTGATATTCATATGGTGCTGCTATGCAAGATTATGTTAACTATGCATATCATCTCTGATGAATTGAATTTGTTAAGCTTATAGAATGTGAAAACGGTAGATGGGATCCTAAAAGGATATCCAAAACAAATGACCGTGGATTGTGTCAATTAAATTATAAGTATAACAAGAGATTTATTAATTCACCAGATTTTGCTGATCCGTATAAGCAGTTGGATTATTGTTACGAAAAGTACAAAATTAATCCTAATTTGCGATATTGACCGAAAAGAAAAATTGAAGGTAAAAAGTGTTCTGATTATGTTAGTAATAGGTTCAGTATTTTAGTTACAAACAATAATCTACTTGCATACAGCAATAAAGTTTCTGAAAATATAAATTAAATTTATATTTTTTTTATTTTTCAAGTTTGTTTTACTATTCAGTGTTTTTCTAGTAATTTAATTATTGAATCATGTTCACATTGGCATTCATCTCTTAAAAAAGTGTCAGAGTGCCAAATAGCAATATTCAAGTTTGTGTAATTACTTAATATTTTTTCAATTTCAGATTTTGAATTTACATCAGTTTCAAACTTTTTGGAAAGAAATTGAAAAAGTTGATTCATATTAAAAATCCTATGTCAGTTTAAAATAAGCTTATTGTTTGGTAGTATGTTCATGCTGTTTTTATAAAAAAATATAATTGTTATAATTGTGATATAAATACATTTTATAAAATCAAGAGTGTATTGTTCCAGGCAAAAACAGCACACAGATATATTTTTAAAAATATCTTGACTTTTTATGTAAAATATTTATCATATACACTGCCACACGGGAAAGAAAGAATTTATTCCTGCGGCCATAGAAAAGTTACCACCGTTTCAAATCGGTGCAAAAAACAGAAAAAGTATGAGTACCACTAAAAACAAAGGAGATCCGGACTCTTCTTAGCTAAACAAAATCCGGTCTAAAAATAAAACAAAATGAGAAAGCGCGAAAACACCATGTGCCCGGCCCGGGCATCTCCCAACTAAAATTAGGGCAAATACCGAAACGTCGGTCTCAGACTAGGAATTTTCCGCCGGCACCAGCCAAGAGGCAAGCCCGCCGGTATAATTAACAAGCCCCAACTAGGCTACGCTATCACACGCCGCCGCAGGGTGCAAAAAAATTTAAGCCTATGAACACGACAAAAAAAACCAGAGGCGATCCTTCGGGTTGCATCAGCCTGAACAATAACTAATCGTCCGCCGGCCGTCCCCGCCGCAAACCTTTACGATAAATAGATACGATAGAAGGTACCGCCGGGGAGGCAAAGAATTTAAATGAAAAAACTTAATGCCGAGCGAAAGGACTCGGCTTTTTCTTTATAAGAAAAAACCTATAAAACAAGTAAATGTTCTATAGGTTTTTAATTTGGAAATTTATTTTCTATTCGTCATCATCATCGTCTTTTGTATAAGTAGTCTGTTCATCTCAATCATCTTCATATTCTTCGTCATCTCGATCATCATCGTCGTCATCTCGATCGTCATCATCATCAAAAGGATCTTTTTTTAAATTATTTAATTTATCATCATCGTAATCTTTTTTTGGCATAATATGTGCTTAAAAAGTAAATATTGAAACAACATATATTATTATATATGCAAAAATCAAGTGATTATGAGAGTAATTTTGTCACTATATCTCAAACAATTTTTGGATTTGCTTTTCATGCTGTTTTTTTCATTACTTGTCATATAAAGAATCCTAATGTAGTTGTTTTTCATCATTTGTACTGCTCTACTATTGCTGGGTTTTCGTTGATAACTGATTGTACTATATTTTCTAATTCGCTGTCATCTATTCACTGCGTACTAAATCATTTTTCATCGATTATTTCTTGAGCTTTTTTTCCTGTAATGAGCATTTCATCCATTACTACTTTTAATTGATTGTCCATGATTTTTCAATCAATAGCGACCTTGATAAACTCAATCAATTTTTCTTTATCAAATTTCAATTCATTGATTCAAACGAAATTTTCTTTCATGTATGCTGCTATTGGTCAGACAATTCGTTTTGCTGTGATTTTTGGATCTAATCATAAATCAACAAGGCTCAAAAAGTAATCTAAAACTTCCTGATCATTGATTAGTCAATTGATATATTCTTTGTTGAATCAATATTCTTGTTTAAATTTTTTGATGATTTGGTGTGGGATAACTAATTCTTGCTCATTCAACCAATTCATTTGTTCATCAGTGAGAACTAATTCTGGCATATCTGGCTCTGGGAAATATCTATAATCCAAAGCATCTTCTTTTGATCTCATTAGTTTACTTACTCATTCAGCATCGTTCCACATCCTTGTTTGCTGCTCATTTTCTTTTCACTCATCCAAAAGTTTGCTTTGTCTCTCAAATTCATATGCGATTCACCTCCTAATCATTCCAAATGAGTTAACTCATTTTAATTCTGTCCTTTTTCCATATAGTGAATTCTCATCTTTTCTGATGGAAATGTTTACATCTACTCTCATTTGTCATTTATCCATATCTGCATCAGAAATATTATTGTACCTAGCAATTCTTTGTAATTCTTTCAAAAATTCGATTACTTCTTCTTCATCATGAAAATCTGGCCCAGTTACAATTTCCAAAAGCGGTGTACCAGCACGGTTGAAATCTACCAATGCAGCTCAACCATTGTGAATCATTTTGGCAGTATCACATTCCATATGGGCATTTTCTATCCTAACTGTCCTCTCTTGTTCATAATTATTTACGAAAAAATTAACTTTTCAATCTACATTCGTTGGCTCGTATTGCTGAGTAATCTGGTATCACATTGGCAAATCGGTATAGAAATATGATTTTCTATCAAAATGTGATCTACGATTTATATGGCAATTCAAAGCTTTTCAAAGTTTCAAAGACAACTCCAAAACTTCCTTACTCAAAGTAGGCAAAGCACCAGGTTGCCCAGTACAAACAGGACAAATATTTGTGTTTGGTATTAATGTATCGAAATTCTGTTCATTTTTACATTGGCAAAAAATCTTATTTGGACTAGCTAATTTAATATGAATTTCCAATCAGATAGTTTTCAAGTACATTTTCCGTCTCAAACAATAAAAAATTGATATTTGGTATATCTCTTTATCAATTTATTGAACTTAATGAGAAAAACAAGATTTTCTTAAAAAAAGGCACTCAATACGAGTGCCTTGATCGTGAATTGTTAAATTGATTTAATCTTTTCACAAAACGCATTCCAATCGTCAAATTCAGCGACATCCGTCCAATAAGGATCCCGATAAGAATTACCTATAGTTTTATCATCGCCTTGACGATAAGCTACTCTGTATCGCAGTACTCCAAGGTAAATTTTATGGTTTTTGTAACCAATACCTTTCATTGAGCAACGACAAACAGCTTTTGTTTGAAGGTCTTTAAATGTAAAATCAAGATTTCCTTCTTCATAAACCGAATTAACGACATAATAAGAACGATTTGTTTTCACATCAACAACCTTCTCTGCATCATCCCAAAAATCGGGACCAAGTTTACTAATCTCTTCTGGAGTCAAAGATTCTACACTAATTTTAGTGTCTTTCTTCTTATCACACAGGAGATTTTCATACGGGTAAACGTGGAGTTTTGTCTCATGGCTTTCGTCATGGAAAGACTCCTGCAATTTTGCGAATTGACTCGTAAATTCCTCACAATCGCAACAATGCCCTACTACCGACTTCCCACAAAATGGACAATGGTGTGTCTCTTTGATTTCTAAATAAATACGATCAAAAGGAAACTGCTCGTTTTCGCAAAACTGACCTCCTATTAACGCGCTACGCATATACTGTGGATGCAGCGAAATCTTTACAGCGTAAGAAATGTTTTTCATAGGATTTAGTTTTGTTTGTGTTTTTTCTATTTGTTTTCTGCTTATTTAAAATATTAAACTTCATGAAAAAAACAAGAGAGAAAAATTATATGGAAATGTTCTACTTGACTTTTTTATAAATATATATATATAATTTAAAATACTAAAACATAGACAAATAATTAATAAAAATAAATAACAAATAAAAACTCAAACATTATGTATTTATTAATTTCATTATTGTTAGGCGCTATCGCCTTTGTTTGTACTGTCTCTTGGAAAGAATTCGGAGACACGGTCGTTTATGGTATCATTTCGGGGGTCCTCACATGGGCCTTTTCATGGTGGTGCCTCTGGAGCAATCAGCCAGTGATCAGTATAGCGTATGGTGTATGGATAAAATACATGCTTATCCCAGCCATATTTACAATCATACTGAAAATTATCGCATGTGCACAAGGTGATGCAGATTTTTTATTACTGACGCTTGCACCATGTATTGTTATGCTCTTGGGATTAATCTACTGCTTGTTCTCTAGCACTGCAATAGGTGCATCGAGAGATATGCAAAGAATGCTCGATGTCACAGAAATGTCAGATTCTGCGTATTGCAGAGACATGGCCCAAATTCAGCCAGAGTCAATGATCCTGGTTGATGAAGAACTTGCTTTGAAGTATGCTCAAGCTGCTTTGGAACAGGATCCAGCTACTGGTTCAATCTGTGAAATTCGTGGCTTGTCCATACAGAACCTCAATGGGACGTTCAACGTCCGTCTTGCCGATGGTCAGGACAAAACATTAACATTCCACAACGAACAGGTCTACGTTGCTCCACTGGAGCACAGAGACTATTTCAAGTGGAAGAACAATCGTTATACACCTGGCTACATCTTAGTCTCTGCTATGAAGCAGAATGTCGTCTACTTTGTAACCAAAGTTAATGGAGACGACCTTCAGCTTCGTTATTTGGAATCTGCATACTTCGCTGATTATTGGGAAAGATATGTAAGATACAGATACTCCAAAGTAAAATTCGCGGATTCCAACATTGAGTTGGATGACAATGGTAGACCTTTCATGATTATTCCCATCATGGAAAATACCAAAGCCTACACATGTCCTGAGATCACAAGAGTTGTGATTTTGGATATCCAGACAGGCGCCACTAAAGAATACTCTTTACAAGACGTACCGGCTTGGGTGGATAGAATTTATCCAAGCTACATCGTTGAAGAAAGAATTTCTTGGTGGGGATTATACCAAAGAGGCTGGTGGAATGCTCAATTTGCGCAAATTGGCGTAAAATCACAAACACCTGGTATCGAACAAGTCTACACCGATGGCGATTGCTATTGGTACACTGGCATCCAATCTGCTGGTGCTGATGATGGGACGTCTGGGTTTATGCTAACTAATACACGCACTGGAAATAGCAAACTCTATCAAATTTCCGGTGTCAATGAAGAAGCTAGTAGGCAGAAAATCAGAAATTACAAAATCGATGCTGCAAATATTTATCCCTCGCGTGTCCTTATGTATAACATCAAGAACGAGCCAACTTACTTTGCAACATGCAAAGCTGAAAGTGGCGAATTCATGGGATATGCATTTGCATCTGTGAAGTATCGCGATGTTTGCGGTGTCGGAAGAACCGTAAACGAAGCTTATGAAGCCTATTGCCGAGCCCTTAGAAGTTCAAGAAACGACATCAATTTGGATGGCCAAGTTGTTAAAGATGAAAGAACATTCACTGTTTCTGACATTACCAAAGAGGGTGATAATTATTACTTCCTCTTCAACGAAGAACCTGAAAAAGAGTTTAGGTGTCCGGTCGATATCTCTATTGAATTGAAATGGACCCGCATCGGAGACATCGTTTCCGTGTCATATGATGCTGGAGACTCAAATCAGATTATCCTTGAATCATTTGATAACAAAAGGATTGCCCTGAACTAATTAACAACAACATTAAAACTACTGCTCTTGCCGTTTTCGGCGGGAGCAGTTTTTGTTAATAAAGATTTTTACAATCAAAATTCTTTCTTGATTTCATCTACATAATCAAGCTTTTCTCGTGTAAATAATTCAACTCATGAATTATTTTTTGGAGTACGTCACATATGTCCATAAGATGCTGTGTCCAAATATATTGGATTACGAAGTTTTAATCTATTCTCTATAGCATTTGGTCTCATATCAAAAATGTTTTCAACCTTTTTTGCTATTTCAGAATCTGAAAGATTTATTTTTGATTTTCAGTATGTGTTTATGTATAGACTAACAGGTTTTGCTACTCAGATAGCATAAGCTACTTGGACCAAAATTTCATCTGAAATTCCTGCGGCTACTAAATTTTTCGCTATGTGACGAGCTGCATATGCTGCTGAACGATCTACTTTACTTGGATCTTTTCCACTAAATGCTCATCCTCAGTGCGCTCATTTTCATCCATAAGTATCTACAATTATTTTTCTTCCTGTTAATCCTGTATCTCCATTTGGTCATCAAATCACAAATTTTCCAGTAGGATTTACATAAAGAATCAAGTTATCATCGAATAAATTCTGTAATTTCTCTGATAAATTGGCTTTTACGCGAGGCAATAAAATATTTTTTACATCATCATAAACTTGTTTCAACATTTTTTCATCTGTTTCCAACTGTGTTTCTCAATTTTCTGAAGAAAGAAATTCATCATGCTGAGTTGAAACTACTATTGTATTGATACGATTTGGCCTGTCATCATCTAAATATTCTACAGTCACTTGAGATTTTGCATCTGGACGAAGATATGTCATAAGTTTTCACTCTTGGCGAATTTGATTTAATTCATACAAAATTTTGTGTGATAAGTACAATGGTAAAGGCATATAATCATCAGTATCATCACAAGCATAACCAAACATCATTCCCTGGTCTCAAGCTCATTGATCTTCAATATTTTCACGGTCTACACCACGATTTATATCTGGAGATTGCTCGTGTAAAAATACTTCCACATCACAGCTATCGGCATCAAATCAGTATTCTTTTTTTGTATAGCCGATTTTCCTAATCACATCACGAGCAACTTGCTCTGCATTCACTGTTCATTTTGATTTTACTTCTCATGCTATTACTACCTTATTAGTCGTAACCAAGGTCTCACAAGCTACTTTTGAATTTGGATCTTGTGCTAAATATGCATCTAAAATTGCATCTGAAATTTGATCAGCTACTTTGTCTGGATGTCCAGCAGCAACTGATTCTGAGGTAAATAAATAAGTCATTTTCTTAAATAAAAAATAAAATACATTTTTCAATAACTGACTCTCAAATGTATTTTGGATTTGTGAAGCAGAGCTTCGGCGTAAATTGTATTGTCTTTAGCAATTTTTTTACGTGGTTGCAAGCGGTCAAATCCATCCACATTTTGAATCTAATTTAAAAATAAGAAAATTTTATGGAATAGCAAGAGGAATTTTTTGTGATATAAAAAAGGTGCTAATCAGACTAATTAACACCTAAATCGTTGTGCAATTATGGGATTTTTTTTAAGAATTTCCGAATATTTCTTCTAGATCCTTATCTACTTCTTTTTGGCATTCTATGAACTTATTGTACAATTCATCGTCTGAAAAGATTTTTTCATAAAACTTATCCATGGCTTCCAGAGATTTTTCCCATTCAGCTCGCTTTTTTTGCTCTTGCTCTTGATTTTTTAAGATTTCTTGGATTTGTTTTCTTGTTTTACGACTCGTAAATGCGATGAAGAATCCCAAGATTATCGCTGCACAACTAAAAAATAATGCTAGTACTTTCATAATATAATATTTTTGTTTATTGCTTTGTATAATATAAAAATATTATTTCTTTGCAATAGTTATGTTTTTTTATCATGGTAATATTGATATTTTAGATCTAATATTTATTATCAAATAAAACAAAATCAAACAATTATGGGAATATTTAATAGATTTTTTAAAAAGAAATGCCAACATAATTGGTAATTAAAATTACCAACCTACAATGTTGGAGACGTATTCGAGAACTTTGAAGGTGCTGTTGAAGAATACTGCACAAAGTGCGGTGCTACTAGGCCCGTCCAAAAATGCAAACATGAATGAGAACCAGCGATAGATGATGAGAAAGGTCCGTTAGTGGGCTGCATTCAACTAGTTAGGACTCATAAATGCACAAAATGTGGTGTGGGATTATATGAAAAGCCGGAGTAATTTCGGCTTTTTTCTAAATCTAAATGTCAAAGCATCTGCTTAAAATCATTTGTTACTTATCTGTATGAGATATAAATATTTGTCGAAAATTTTCATTGAAAATTTATGTTTTATGTATAAACAATAAATATTTCATGTATTATTATATAAAAATGAATCAAGAACCTTTGGCTTTTTTCCTTCGCCCAGAAAAGATTGAAGATATGGTTGGACAGGAAAAAATATTAGAAAACATCAAAACATTCATAGAGAACGGTGCTATTCCATCCATGATTTTTTGGTGAACTCCATGATGTGGAAAGACTACTCTTGCTTTTGTATTATCCAAAGTTATGAATGCTGAATTTTACGAATTAAGTGGAGTAAAAAGCAAAAAAGAAGACTTGAATCAGATACTTGAACGTGCAAATCAAAATAAAGCGTATGGGACGAAAACAATTTTGTTTTTGGATGAAATTCATCGTTGGAATAAAGCTCAGCAAGACGCATTATTGCCATTTGTAGAAAGTGGACTAATCACATTGATTGGTGCAACTACAGAGAATCCAAGTTTTACTATAAACAACGCTCTACTTTCTCGTTGTAAAGTACTCGTTTTTGAACCATTGACTGAAGAAAATGTTTTTGATTTTTTCAAAAAAAGTGAAGAAAAAATTTTGAGCAAATATCCAAATTTAAAATTGAATGATGAGATTTTAAAAACCATTTCCAGCCTGGCAAACTGAGATTTGAGAAATGCTTGTAATTTACTTGAAGCAAGCATCATGCTCAGCAAAGATTGAGTTATAAATGATGAAATAATTAAACAAGCGTTTGGAAAGCCAACATATTATGATCGTGACTGAGAAGAACATTACAATATCATTTCAGCCATCCACAAATCACTACGCGACAGTGATCCACATGCAGCATGTTACTGGATTCAGAGAATGCTTTCAGCTGGTGAAGATCCACTATATATCTGCCGTCGCTTATTACGTTTTGCATCTGAAGACATTTGACCTGCAGACAATAATGCATTACTTCTGGCTAATCAGGTATATGATGCTTGTCATAAGATCTGAATGCCTGAATGTAGAGTCTTCCTATTTCAACTTGCCCTATATCTCTGAAAAGCTCCAAAAAATAATATTTGCGAAAAAATAGATATGGCAACAATGTCTGATGTGAAAAAATATTGAAATTTACCAGTACCAATGCAAATTCGCAACGCTCCAACGAAATTGATGTGAGAATTAGGATATGGAAAATGATATCAATATGCCCATGATCATCCAGAAAATCGTCAAGCAGATTGAACTATCAAGATGAACAATCAGCACTTCCCTGATGAATTGAAATGAAGAAAGTATTTTTAATACAATAAAAGTTTATGAAAAAATTAAATTTTTCTTTTATAAATCTTGGTTGCAACAAGAATTTAGTGGATACTCAATTTCTACTATGAAATATTTTTTCTATTGCATGAAATAATCCAAACTATGAAATTGATTACATAAGTGAGCCTTACGATGATGAGGTTGAATTCGTGTTTTTGAACACTTGTGGATTTATTTCTTCTGGTAGAGAGGAAATGTTTGAGGAAATAAATAAATTATTAAATGCATGAAAAAAAATATATTTACTTGGGTGTGCATTGCAGTATTTTGAAACCAACTTATCTTTATGAACAGCACAAGCACAAACTGAACAAGAACAACGAAATAAAATCATAGAAAATCCAAATGTTCATAAAATTTCACGATCAGATTGGAATAATATTTCTGTATGACAGATTTGGACATGATTTGACAGTGATAGTTTTTGAGAAAGTCCAATTTTTAACGGAATTAGGGCATATACAAACATTGACTATTGATTTGAATATCTAAAGATTGCTGAATGATGTAATAATCACTGTACCTTTTGTATCATCCCTAAAATAAGGTGAAAACAGAAATCACTGAAAATAGAAGAAGTGGTAAAACAAGCTCAAGAATTGGTAGATAGCTGAGCAAAGGAAATAATTTTATTAGCACAAGATACAAATAGATATTGATTAGATTTGTATGGTAAGTCTATGCTTTTTGAATTATTAGAAGAATTAGAAAAAATAGATGGTGGTTTTATGTACAGAATTTTGTACTTATACCCTGATATTTTAACTTTGAAGCATTTGGAAAAGCTGACAAAATTAAAAAAATTTGTACCATATTTTGATATACCATTACAGCATATAAATCCAGAAATTTTAAAAAGAATGTGAAGATTTTATGATAAAAATCATATATTAAAATTATTGGATTTTATAGATAAAAATTTCAAAGAAAAGTTTGTAAGAACAAATATTATCGTATGATTCCCATGAGAAACTGAAAAAGAATTTAATGAATTGTGTGATTTTTTAAAAAATTGTCATTTTGATAATGTGGCACTTTTTGAGTATCACGATGAGCCATTAGCAGAATCTAGTGAATTAGATTGAAAAGTGGAAGAACAAGAGATTCATAGGAGATTTAAAATTTTGAAATGAATAATTGAAGATATTCCACAAAATAAGACAAAAAATAAAGATGAAATTTGATACGTTATGTGATTTGAGTGAGAGGAAAAAGATCCTGTAATAATTGTCCGTCCGTGGTTACATGCTCCTGAAATTGATGAATATGATGAAATAAAATTAAAAAATATTAAATGAATTTTTTCTGATGATGAAAATTTAGATATTTGAAGTAAAGTTTTGTATAAAAAATAAAAAAAGTCAAAAGATATTTCAGGCTAATTGTTCAAACTTTTTGTTATATTTAATTTTTAATTATAATTATAGTTGAGTTTTATATAACAAAAACAAATGACAAAAACTTTATACACTTACATGAAAAACATTATTAAATACACAATTTTTGTGTTATCACTATTGTTTTTTGTATCAGTTACAAACGCTGATTATGATTCGTTTATTGGTGATTTAAAAAAAGCTGGAATAGATGTAGAATCCATAAAATCAAGTAAATCTATTTCTCGTTATACTCTAACAAAATTATTAAACAGTATAAATTGTAATGATTGTATTAATCCAGATTCAAATATTATTAACAAATATAATGCTGACTGGTGGAAAAATTTTTCTATCGGTAGAGATTTCTGAGATATAAGCTATTTATGATGAATCTACAATTGAGAATCATACTATTACTGTGTAGCTTATGTATGAGACCATGTATGGATGAGATGATATCCTGAGTGAACTAGTACCGTTTGTAATTGAAAATTTTGTTGAAGTAGAAATGTCACACTATGAGAATTTTTACAGGTAGTTGTAAATATTGCTGATCAATATATATACAAAAAATATTGAGTAAATCGGAGGGACGTAGAACTTTGGTTAAATAGTTTACAATCTGGTAGTTATCCAGATCAATATCTGACAGACGAGGAAAAAAGCATGATAAGGCAATATGCAAAGCAGTGATTAAATTGAGAATTACCAAGTGAAGAATCTCTGCAACCATACCTAAAATATTGTATGTTTAACTTAAGTGCTTGTGGTATGAGAACTTTTTGAAAAGTTGGACAATGATATTGGCCTGTAGCAGAATTAAATGTATTATACAACAATAATATTGTTGAATTTGAAAAATTTGAAGATGGACAAATTGATTGACTAGTAAACTGAGAATACGTTTTACAAGTTCTGTATAAATTGTTTGAAATCATTGATTGTGAATTTAATTATGACTATGATTGTGATTGACTGATAAATACTAGTGATAACTGTCCAAATGATTATAATCCTAATCAAACAGATACTGATTGAGATAAAATAGGAGATGTATGTGATAATGACATCGACTGAGATTGAGTAAAAAATTCTGTATGAATTGTAGATGATCTAGGACACATTGTTGTATGAAAATGGAATACAAATACAGATAATTGTCCTTTAGTAAAAAATAAAAATCAAAAAGATTCAAATTGAAACTGAATTGGAGATGTGTGCGAATGATCTTTAAATAATTTATGAATGTATATAAAAGTTAATAAACTTGATGATGTAGCACCTGCAAAAGCTGAATTTGAAGTAGTAACTAAGTGAAATGTATTATGAGATATACAATGGAAATTTTCAGACGGTAGTGTTGCTGTATGAAAAAAAGTATCTCACACATTTAATCAAGCATGACTGTTTACCGTACAAGCAGTTGCAAACGGAGATAAAAATAAAGCAATTGCTAGTACTACTGTACTTATATGAAAGGGTATTTCAGAAAATAATGCGTTACAGATAAAAGCCAATCCTTCTGCAAATCTTGCTAGTCAAATCTCTTTTAGTTTAGATTCAAAATGAAATTTTGATAAGTTCGAATGGAGCTTTTGAGATTGAACTAAAATTGAAAAAAAAGATAAATCAAATGTATCAAAAATATACAATACTGAATGAAGTTATTTAGTTACTGTAAAATGATATAAAAATTCTAAAATAAATGCAGTAGCTAGTGTAATCGTATGAGCATGAAAAAGTTTATTTGGTTCAATTATGAGTGTAAACAATATAACTCCAAATGTTTGAGATACTGTTGTTTTTTCAACTAATATCGTATGAATTAGAGAATCTGACATAAAAAATATTTTACGAAATTTCTGAGATTGAAAAGAAGAAAGGACAAAAACACTAAGCACACACCATAGTTATTCTATTATGTGACAACATGTCGTTAATCAAACTATCAATTTCAATGATTGATCAAAAGTACAAAATTATCTGACTATTTATGTAAGAGATAAGACTATAGAAAATTCATACTCAATACAAGTAGTACCAAGTGAAGTACTTGGGGCTGTTTGAAAAGCAATAACATTTAAAGAAGAAAGGATTTGAGCATTGCCAAATATTTTAATCAATTTAAATACATATCAAGCATGAGATACAGAAAAATCGTATGAAAATTTAAATATTTGGCCAAAAAATTTTGAACATCAATATAATATATGATGAGTGATTAATCCAACAT
>Ga0310786_10003419_pt1 | contig 23116 bp, 22 predicted proteins | sample AusTroGonzalo_MG_FD_203881 | JGI IMG/M metagenome (GOLD analysis project Ga0310786, IMG submission 203881) | Bovine rumen microbial communities from tropical cattle in Woodstock, Queensland, Australia - Gonzalo_03 (v2) (version 2) | ecosystem: Host-associated > Mammals > Digestive system >...
CGCTACCAGCGGCAACGAGGAGCTCTATATGAATCTGCTTGCCGACCGCATGGAGCCTTATCTGCGCTCAAGCGGGATCGTTTTCGTCCGCAATGACCCTTCGCGAAATTTTGCAGGTGCGATAAAGGATTCCAATTCCTCATACTATGACGTTCATCTCGCTCTGCACTCGAATGCTGCTCCGGAAAGCCTCGCCGGAAGACTCAGAGGTATAGACATATACTTTGCTCCAGGCAGCGCCAGCAGCGAGAAACTTGCAAATATCATTGCCAACAATCTCAAGAGCATCTACCCTCTTCCGGATAAGGTCAGGGCTGTTCCGACCTATACCCTCGGTGAGGTGCTGAACACGAAAGCCGTTGCCGTCCTTTGCGAGCTTGGCTACCACGATAACTACGCCGATGAAGCTTGGATAAAGAACAATCTCGAAAATATCGCTAAAAACATCACCAGCTCCCTCTGTGATTATTTCGGTATCCCCTTCGTGCCTGCCGGTGCTGTCCGGTGGGGAACTGTCAATACTGACGGCAGCAACCTCAATATCCGCAGCTATCCTTCAATGTCCGGACGCGTTATTGGCTCGATACCAAACGGTGCTACCGTTATGATAAACGGCACTACCGGGAATTGGTACGTTGTCGGGTACAACGGCATAACCGGTTATTCCAGCAGCGACTTTATCATATTATAAAAAATCAGCCATAAGGTATATCCTTATGGCTGTTCTGCTTACTTATCCTGCTGTCCGGGACCATTGCTCTTCTTTTTCTTCTTTTTCCCCATCTTCGGTACAGCGTATATCGGCTTCAGAGGCTTTTTATGGCTCTTGAAGACTACATATGCATATATACAGATGAGTATGTATATCAGGCTGAGTATAATCGATATCTTTATCGCTGTCCTGAACCATGCTGACTTATGGAAGCGCTTTGCAACCTCCAAATTATACTTTGTCTTTGAACGTCCGATATCATCACGGGCTACCAATTCAACTGTGGCTATAGGTTCGCCTGAACTATAAAGGGTAAGCTCTCCGAGAACATCTCCCCTTTTTACCGGTGCCTGTAATGTGTATTTTGTCCACACAGGTTTTGTACGATCGACGACATTGACATCGACCTCATCACACCAAAGCATCTCGACGTTTTCCTTCGGCACAGCAAGAACAAAATCATTGCTTTTGCTGTCAGCAAGCTTGACCTTCAACTCACCTATCTCCGTTGAAGAAGCAAGAATTATCTGCTTTGAGAAATGCTCAAACGCCCAGTTCAGCAAATTGGTGGCATCCTTGATATGACAGAAGGTGCTTTCACCGTTCTCATCCTTGAAAGGTGCTTTCATGAGGACAACAAGATAGCTGTAACCATTCCTGCTTGCGATCGTGATGATGTTGCGTCCGGCAGTTTCGAGCTTTGCAGTCTTTATACCCTTTGCACCGAGATAGTAATAAACATTATCTGTCGGATCAGTCATAACGTTGGAATGAGTCCATATCCACGCATCGTGCTTAGGATGATGAGTGGGATTGGGAACTACCGGTGTATATGACTGTGTAGTTGCTATCTCACGGAAAAGAGGAACATTCAGCGCATACTGTGTAAGAACTACCATATCCCTTGCAGTCGTGTACTGTGCGGCATCATACATACCGTGTGGGTTAGTAAAGACAGTGGAGTTCATACCGATCTCCTTTGCCTTTTCATTCATCTTATCGACGAAGGCTGCTACCGGCATACCGTTTCCGCCTCCGGCAGATACTATCTGCTTTCCTACATGATTAGCAAGTGTTTCAGAAGCTTCGACAGACGAAGTGAGCATCATGCAGTACAGAAGATCATTTACCGAGAGAATATCTCCGTCCTGGACCTCGACCAGAGGAAGATCCTCCGGATCATGGAGCTCATCATAGATATGTCCGTAGACATTCGGATCAAGAGTTACCTCCTCGCTGAGGTTCTTGCAGTTCTCAAGCACGATAACTGCTGTCATGATATTTACAAGTGAGCCCGGACACTGGGGAGCATCGGCATTTTTCTCGCTGATGGAATCACCCGTATCAAGGCTTACAAGAACCAAGGATTCACTGTAAAGCTTTTCCTTATACTCAAAATTGATAGCGTCCGCTGAAGGGACACAGATAAAAGGCAGCAGCATTATAAATGAGGCTGCCAGGGCAAACAGTCTTTTCATATTCTCTCCTTTTATTTAAGCCATAACGGCGGTATAAACAATGTACGATTATATTATAACAGATAAATTCCTATTTTAAAAGCCCTTTTGAAAAATTTTTTTCTCCTCTTTACCTTTTTGTACAAATGTGGTACAATAGAAATCAGAACAAAATACAAATATGGAGGTTTTTACTTTGATATACGTCACAGGAGACACTCACGGAGATATAAACAGGTTCCGCGATCCGGAAATGAGAAAGATAAAAAGCGGAGATACACTTATTATTTGCGGAGATTTCGGATTTCTCTGGGACGGCTCCAAAAAGGAGCAGTCTGTTCTGAAAAAGCTTTCCTCAAAGGGCTTCACTATCGCATTCGTTGACGGCTGCCATGAGAACTTCGACCTTCTCGAAGAGCTGCCTGTCACAACATGGAACGGCGGCAAGGTACACAAGCTTGCCGATAACATTATCCATCTCATGCGCGGACAAATATACTCGATTGAAGGCAAATCAATATTCGCATTCGGCGGCGGTCACAGTCAGGATTATGAATTCCGCGGCGACGGCGAGATGTGGTGGGAGAGAGAGCAGCCCTCTCACGATGAGATACGCGAAGCTATCAGTAATCTCGAAGCTGTAGGAAATACCGTCGATTACATCGTTACCCACGAACCTCCGGCTTCACTTAAAGACTGTCTGAACGTTGATGTTCTCCAAAGGCTTGAAGTCCACGCTTTCTTCGAGGATATCATCAAGACATGTAATTACAAGAAATGGTTCTTCGGGAAATGCCACATTGATAAAAACATCCCGATAAAATTCTATGCTGTTTTCAACACAGTAACGCCTGTAAAATGACATAATCAATCATTTCCGGTCATAATATGTATCATCCGATATCGATTATCCGAGGTGCATATCATGAAAAAATTCAGTCTGACAGATCTTATCATATTCATCGTTTCAGCAGAGCTGACCGGCGCTGTATCTGCGCTGATATCCGGCAGTTTTTCATCGCTTTATGCGGAGATACGCAATCCTCCGCTCTCACCTCCCAGCTGGGTGTTCCCGATAGTGTGGACTATCCTATATGCTCTTATGGGAACAGGAGCTTACCTCGTCTACCGCAATGAGGACTCAGGCACCGAACGCACTACCGCACTTGGTCTTTATGTCATACAGCTCGGTGTGAATTTCCTTTGGAGCATCATTTTCTTCCGCTTCACGCTCTTCCCTGCCGCAGCATTTACAGCACTGGTGCTGCTGATACTCGTTGCAGCGATGATAAATGAGTTCCGCAGAGTGAACAAAACAGCTGCTGCTATAAATCTCCCTTATCTGCTCTGGCTCGCATTCGCGGCATATCTCTCATTCGGAGTGTGGATACTTAACTGACCAGAAATAAAAGGAAAAAGTTATTCCAATAATTCGATATTGATTTAACTGAACGCCTCTGCTATAATATAATTATCCCAAGAGGGAAATACATACGGAGGTAGGATAGTATGTGCTGCAATAATATTTGGAAGATGCTCTGCCGTCTCTTCGGCATGGGCTGCTGATCAAGAAGACCTCCCCTGACAAACAGGGGAGGTCATTTCTTTACGGTGCGCACGCGTTTGTTATATACAGCTAACATATTTTATTTCATATTATAAAATAATATTCTCTCAGGGGGTTGAATTACAGAAGAAAATAGTGTATAATTAGAGGGTATGGCTTATTCAGGCGGCAGATATACAAACATCTGTCCCCTGTTATGAATATCATTATCTTAAACCTTTTTTCAAGGAGAATAGAATGAAAAAACTAAACGGTATTAAGCTCGATCACAGAAAAAATACTGAATCGTGCGTGACTGTGGATATGCCGCTCCCGGAAAAGCTGCTCATCCCCATGTCTATGAGCATGGGCGCTCCCTGCCAGCCGCTCGTGAAGGTCGGCGATGAGGTCAAGGTCGGTCAGAAGATCGGCGACACTGACGCAGCTTTCAGTTCGCCTGTTCATTCCGGCGTTTCCGGCAAAGTCACTGCGATAACCGATTACCGCACGGCTATGGGTGCGGTATGCAAGGCTATTGAGATCACTCCCGACGGTGAGCAGACTGTCTCTGAAGAAGTCGTTCCTCCTGTTGTTACCGACAAGGAGAGCTTCATCAAAGCTGTCCGTGCAAGCGGTGCCTGCGGTCTCGGAGGTGCTGGCTTCCCAACTCATATCAAGCTCAACCCCAAAACTCCAATCGATACTCTCATAATAAACGCGGCTGAATGCGAGCCCTATATTACTGCCGATTACCGCGAGATGCTTGAAGCTCCTGAGGATATCATCGGCGGAATCAATCTTGTGAAGTCACAGCTCGGCATCAAGTTCGCAAAGCTCGCTATCGAAGCCAATAAGCCCGAAGCGATTAAGAACTTTACTGAAATGGCTGCAAATGACGATACTATCGACATCGTCACGCTCCCATCAAGCTATCCGCAGGGTGCTGAGAAGGTCATTATCTATAATACCACCGGACGTATCGTCAAGGAAGGCGAACTTCCATCAGATGAAGGCGTTATCGTGCTCAATGTTTCGACCTGTGCATTCATCTACCGCTACATAAATACAGGTATGCCGCTTACTCACAGACGTCTCACTGTTGACGGAAATGCTGTTGCAGAACCAAAGAATGTCCGTGCTGTTATCGGCACACCTTTCCGTGCAGTCCTCGAATTCTGCAAGACCGACCTTGAAAGCGTAAAGAAGCTTATCGCAGGAGGTCCCATGATGGGAATGAGCGTTCCCGATGTGGATATGCCTGTCGTAAAGACCTCTAATGCTCTTCTTGCAGTTAAGAATTTCGACGAGCGAAAGACCTCTGCATGCATCCGCTGCGGAAGATGCGTGAGAGTATGTCCGCTCGGACTTATGCCTGCCGAGATAGACAAGGCTTACAAGATAAGAAGCGTCGAAGAGCTGAAACAGTTGAAGGTAACGCTCTGCATGAACTGTGGAAGCTGCACATATGTATGCCCTGCAAACAGAAAGCTTGCAGAGACAAATCAGCTCGCAAAGATGCTCATACCGAGAAAGTGAGGCAGACAATACATGAATAAGCTTATCGTTTCTCCGTCTCCGCATGACGAGAACTATACCAAGACATCGGGCATCATGCTCAATGTCATAATCGCACTCCTACCTGCATGGGGCGCAGCTTGTTACATATTCGGACTCAGAGTAATCCCGCTCACAGCGGTCTGCATTTCCAGCTGCATTATTTTTGAATACCTCTGCCGCCGCCTTATGAAGCGCGACAACACAATAACAGACCTTTCCGCTGTTGTTACCGGTCTTATACTTGCTATGAACCTACCGGTGACGCTCCCCTACTGGATGGCTGTCATCGGCTCATTCGTCGCGATAGTCATTGTAAAACAGCTTTTCGGCGGACTGGGACAGAATTTCGCCAATCCGGCGATCACCGCGCGTATCGTTCTCATGGTATCGTTCCCGTCAGCAATGACGAAGTGGGTGCTCCCGTTCGGTGAAAAAGTTGATGCTGTCTCAGCTGCAACTCCTCTCCGCCTCGAGGGTATGTCCTCGTCAGAACTTACTGGTATAGGTCAGGAGTCCGCTTCTTATATGGATCTCTTCCTTGGAACTACCGGCGGCTGTCTCGGAGAAACCTGTGCACTCGCACTTCTCATAGGTGGTCTTTACCTCGCAGTAAGAAGAATTATCTCCCTCGCTGCACCGGTATCATTCATAGGAAGCCTTGCTCTTCTCACATGGGTATCCGGCGGTGATCCGCTCTATCATATCCTTGCAGGCGGTGTTTTCCTCGGTGCATTCTTCATGGCTACCGACTACGCAACTACACCTATCACCTTCAAAGGAAAGATAGTCTTCGGTCTCGGCTGCGGCATCATAACTTTTGTAATAAGACAGTACGGCTCATATCCAGAGGGTGTTTCATTCTCGATACTCCTTATGAACGTGCTCACTCCATATATCGAACAGCTTACCAGAACCAAGGTATTCGGTGCAAAGGAGGCAGAGAGCAAATGAAAGAAAAAGTTCTCCCTACACTGATACTAACCCTCATATGCGTGTCAGCTGCCGTTCTTCTCGTGCTCGCTCATGAGACTACAAAGGACAGCATTGCTGAACAGAAGGAGAAGAAATTCAGCAGCAGTGTTGAATCCCTTTTCGGAAAGACCGATATCACTCTCATCGATACCAATTTCGGTGAGGACGCCGTAGAAGCGATAGCTGTTACTCCCGATGGAAAAACAGCCGTTCAGGTAATAGCTGACGGCTACTCAAAGGGCGGAATCAATATCCTCGTTGGCATCGACGAAAACGGAAAGATCAGCAAGATCGAGTTCATCTCTCTCGGAGAAACCCCAGGTCTTGGCTCAAAGGTACAGGACAACAGCGATTTCCGCGAGCAGTTCTACGGAATGGACGCTTCACCTGTTGCACTCGATGCTATAAGCGGTGCGACCTTCTCATCCAAAGGAATGAAGAAGGCTGTCGAGACTGCTCTCGACGTTTACAATAACAATAAGGAGGCGATACTGAGTGGCAGAGAATAAGAATTCCCTTGGAAAAGAACTTACAAAAGGCATAATCAAAGAAAACCCGACACTTGTGATGCTGCTTGGTATGTGTCCGACCCTTGCGGTCACAACTCAGGCAAAAAACGGTATAGGCATGGGACTTGCGACAACTTTCGTACTCCTCGGCTCTAACATCGTTGTTTCTGCGCTCAGGAAGATTATTCCCGACAAGGTCAGAATACCTGCATTTATAGTAATAATCGCAAGCTTCGTTACCCTCATAGGCTTCCTTATGGAAGGCTTCCTGCCTGACCTCTATGAGAGTCTCGGAATTTACCTCACACTCATAACCGTTAACTGTATCATCTTCGGAAGAGCAGAGATGTTCGCAAGCAAGAACGGTGTCGTAGCTTCAGCCTGCGATGCGATAGGCATGGGAATAGGATTTACGCTTGCACTGTTCCTCATGGGTTCAGTCCGTGAGATAATTGGCTCGGGACAGTGGATGGGTCTTACTATCCCAGTATTGAGCAAAGATCCGATGCTGCTGTTCATTATGCCGGCAGGAGGCTTCTTCACGCTCGGCGTTATCATTGCTTTAGTAAACAAGCTCTCAAAGAAAAAACCGCCTCTTGAACTCAGCTGCAAGGGCTGTCCTCACGCTGACGCCTGCGCAAAGAACGGAGGTGACTGTCAGTGAAGGCTTTATTCGTGATACTGCTTTCTGCAATGCTGACAGACAACTTCGTACTGTCAAAATTCATGGGAATATGCCCCTTCCTCGGCGTTTCAAAAAAGCTTGACAGCGCGACCGGAATGGGTCTTGCAGTAACTTTCGTAATGATATGTGCCACCTGTGTTACCTACCCGATACACCACGGTATACTCGTTCCCAATGACCTCGAATACTTCGATACAGTCGTATTCATTCTTGTTATCGCGCTGTTCGTTCAGCTCGTTGAGACCATGCTGAAAAAGTGTATCCCTTCACTTTACAAGTCGCTCGGTGTCTACCTGCCGCTGATAACAACAAACTGTGCAGTTCTCGGCGTTACCGTTCTAAACATCGACAACAGCTACAACTTCGGCGAGTCTATAGTTAATGCGCTCGGCGGCGGTCTCGGCTTCATGCTTGCTCTCGTGATATTCTCAGGAGTCCGCAAAAAGCTCGAATACGCTGATATTCCTGATACATTCAAGGGCGTTCCTGCAACGCTCATCGCCGCTTCCATAGTTTCCGTAAGCTTCATGGGCTTCTCGGGACTGTTTAACTAAGGAGGTGCGATGATGACTTATCTCATACCTGCACTTATAGTCGGAGGATGCGGTGTTCTCGCTGGTGTTCTCCTGACAGTTGCTGCTAAAGTATTCCACGTTGAAGTAGACGAGAGGATAGAAAAAATAAGCGGTGCCCTTCCGCAGGCTAACTGCGGTGCTTGCGGATTTGCCGGTTGTGCGGACTATGCTGCCGCGATAGTTGAAAAAGGTGCACCTACAAATCTCTGCCGTCCGGGAGGCACTGACGCTGCCGGCAAGATAGCAGATATACTTGGAACTGCCGCTGCTGACGTTGTTCCGATGGTCGCAGTTGTACACTGTAACGGCGACTGCAATGCTACACAGCGTTCATTCGTATTCACCGGCGTAAAGTCCTGCAAAGCTGTAAAGCGCTTTTACAGCGGTGACGGAATGTGCAAATACGGATGTATTGGTCTCGGAGACTGTGCTGAGGTCTGCGAGCATGACGCTGTAAAGATCGTCAACGGCATTGCAAAGATCGACCCGGCACTCTGCGGTGCCTGCGGACAGTGTGCTAAGGCTTGTCCGAACAACCTTATCAGCATCAAACCGCTTGCCAAGCATATCGATGTTCTATGTTCGTCTGCTGACAACGGTAAGGTCACTAAGCTCAGCTGCAAGAACGGCTGTATCGGCTGCCGTATATGCGAAAAGAAGTGTCCTAACGAAGCAATAATCGTAAACGATTTCCACGCTTCTATCAACTATGATAAGTGTACCAACTGCGGCGCCTGCATGGCTGCCTGCCCGGTAAAGGCAATACACTCCTGCGAAAAATAACGCAAAGACCTCTCCTGCTTCAGGAGAGGTCTTTTTGACGCTTGACATATCAGACACAGCGTGATATCATATATTCATGAGAAACAAAAGGAGGTCCTTTCCATGATATATACTGTTACTTTCAATCCGGCGATAGACTATGTCGTTCACACTGACAGAATGATACCCGGAGCAGTTAACCGTTCATCATATGAGGAGATATATTTCGGCGGCAAGGGCATAAACGTATCCGCTGTTCTTGCAGAACTCGGGATAAAATCGAAAGCTCTCGGCTTTATCGCAGGCTTTACCGGAGATGCTATCGAAGAAGGCGTTCGTGCAATGGGCATAGATACAGATTTTGTAAGGCTCGACGAGGGCAGTTCCCGTATAAACGTCAAGATCAAAGCGGATACCGAGACTGAGCTCAACGGACAAGGACCGCATATCCCAAGAAACAAACTCGATGAGCTTTTCGCAAAGCTCGGCAATATCAGAAGCGGCGATACCCTCATCCTCGCCGGAAGCGTTCCGGGAAGCCTTCCGCGTGATACATACGAGCAGATACTGAATTCACTTTCAGGCAGAAAGGTTAGGACAGTCGTTGACGCATCAGGAGAACTCCTGATGAATGTTCTGAAATACCGTCCATTCCTCATAAAGCCCAATCATACTGAACTTGCAGAACTTTTCAATACCGAGCTAAAGGACGAAGAAGATATCCTCCGCCATGCTGGACTTCTTTGCAGCAAAGGCGCTCAGAACGTCCTCGTTTCTATGGCTGAAAACGGCGCTCTTCTACTTGAAGGAAACGGAACCGTTCACATGTGCGGAGTTTGTCAGGGAACTGTACGCAATTCAGTAGGTGCCGGTGATTCGATGCTTGCAGGATTTATCGCAGGTCTGACAGAGGGTGATACCGACCACGCACTGAAACTCGGAACTGCCTGCGGAGGAGCAACTGCTTTCTCAGACGGACTTGCAAAAAGATATACGATATTTGAACTTCTGAAGCAATTGTAATAAAAAGAGGACGCAAAAGCGTCCTCTTATCTTTTTCTCTTGAATTTCGGAGCAAAACGGGTCTTATAGATATTGTACGCACCGTCAAGGCTGACATCGTACATTATAAGAACAACATTAGCCATCCCGAGCATGATGTAAGCACCGTACTTTCCGTATTCTCCAAACTCTTCGACCATCTGACTCAGCCCGAAGATATATACCGTAACATAGAAATATCCTATCACGCAGATATTGAATATCGCAAGCTTTATTATACCTCTAATAAGCTTTGACGGAATCTTCGATATATAAAGCCGGAGTATAGGATAGTGTCCGAACAGCATGATGAACAGCAGAGCTGCTTCCTTGTCGAAGGTTATGAACATCGAGAGCAATCCGACTGCGATATATGTCAGGAATGCCCAGCTCCGACTTACCTCCTCAGATATTATCATCAGAAGAACTCCTGCTATCATAGGCAAGACAATATACAGCGCCGGAAGAACTCCGGCAAGGAACATTGTCACAAGGCAAAGTGCCGCAACTATCCCTCCCAGAGCAACTCTGTAGCTTATGTCTCTCACTTCTCTTCCTTTCCGGATGTCCGCTTCTTTGCGTGCTGAACATGATAAGTCACGGCTGCAAGGAGCTTATGAGGAATGAAACGCTGTCCGATGGCACAAGCCTTTATAGACAGTCCGGGGATCGCAAAAAGCTTTCCGGCAAGTGCCTTCTTCACGGCATATTCAGCTGCGTATTCCGGAGATATCGGCTTCGCACTGAACGTTACTCCTGCACGGTTATTGAAATTCGTATCGACAGGTCCGGGACACAGAACAGTTATAGTGACTCCAGGGCAAGACCTTCTCAGTTCCTCATAAATTGCAATGGAGAGTCTAAGAACATAATTCTTTGAAGCATAGTATGACGAGAGAAGCGGACCTGTCATAAATCCGGCTACTGAAGCTACATTGAGTATGCGTCCGCTTCCCCGCTTTTTAAAGTCCCTGAGGAAAAGCTTGGTCAAGATATGAAGTGCTGTGATATTGACATTGAGCATATTTATCTCATCGTCGAGGTCAGTCTTGTCGAATTCTCCGAAAATACCGTATCCGGCGTTGTTGACGAGCATATCAACGTCTTTTCCCTGACAGAACTCATATACCTTCATGACCTCCTTGCGGTCGGCAAGGTCGGCGCTTACAGTCTCACAACCACCGAGTTCTTCGCTGAGACTGCGGAGAACGCTCTCATCTCTTCCGGTCAGGATAAGTTCCCAGCCTCGTCTTCTTAAGCTTCTGGCTATACATGTTCCGATGCCGGAAGTCGCTCCGGTCACAAGTGCTTTCATAGTTTGACCTCCTCTTGAATTTATTTCAGATTTGAAAGTATGCCTTCCCGGCTGAGGTTTTCGATACCGAATAGTATCAATGCCTGCTCATAGTCCGAGAGGTCGATATAATTGCCGACAGGTCCGTCAAGCAGCTCAGGTGAAACAACGTCTATCTCACTGTAATGCTGTATCAGGAACGGTATGAAACAGTCAGCATAGCTGTCCTTGATGACCAGCAACCGGCGCTCGTTATTGACATTCGTGCTTATCTTTATTATCGGGACATCATCGCCGAGATATGCACTGTACATATAATCCGAGTCAAGCTGTCTGTCATCATATATCTTTTTGTCAACTACAGTACCATCATTATAGCAGCCTTTACAGCTTACTACCTCCGCACCGGAAGAATAATAGTAGAAATCAAGTATATCCGGATCGGTACCGCTGTAAAGACTTCGGTTATATAGATTGCCGCGAAAATCCGAGGTTACATGTCGGACGGTATACTTATCATAGGTCGTCGGAAGGAAACCGAGTTTCTGTATTACGGTTCGGTAAACACAGTACGCACCGTAGCTCGTCCACTTTGTATCGTTACGGTAATAGATATAGTTCTCATTGAGCATTTTCAGGATATTGAATGCGTCTATCCTCTTGATACCGCCGTTAAGTCCCTCGTAGAAATCAGTTATCTGCTGGCTTTCGCGGTAATTGTCGAGGTATTCGGGCAGTCTCTCACGGTATACTCCCGAAGAAGTCGGTATCGCTGCAACATAGAGAGCTCCGTTATACCTTTCGGCAAATGCGTTCACATCAGCTGCGCTTTCGGAAGCTTTTTTCCTGTTTGAAGCCTCCGCATCGAGCAGCATATCATCGGAGATGTAAACACCGTTAACTATACCCTCTCCTATCTCAGAGCGAAGTGCGGTATTGAACTTTATCCATCTGCTCCTGTAAGGGAAATGATCGGCTATATACGTTCCCATGTCAGTTCCGGCTGAGCCGTCGGCAAGTGAAGAAAGGCTGACTGAAGGAAGTGAAGAAAGCTCCCTGTTCTCATCGGAAGAACGTTCAGCCTTGCCACTGAAGACTGTGAGCAGAAGAAAATACGCCATATATGCAAGAACAGCGATCGCTGTTATTCTGCTTGAAAGCTTAGTCATAGTCATTCCTCCCTCCGGATCAGAGCTTCATCAGTATCATTTCAGAGCTGCCGCTGTACGAAATGAGTGCAGTACAGAGTATAAGCAATCCGAGCACGATCAGCGGAGAAGCAGCGGTAACTGCTGTTCTTACCGGATTTTTGCCCGATCTCATCATCATATTGCGGAATAGATCAGTAGCAGCATACATAGTTATAAGAAGCACGACAACATAAGATTTCAGCAGATACAGGGAAAATGCGTCGGCAAAGCCTCCTCCGCCTCCTATCATCGCAAAGAGATATCTAACAGAATGGGAAAGTGTGTCACCCGAAAGGAAAACTCCGCATATAACAGCGACAAAGATCGTGTAAATAGCACCGGTCCGTTTGAGTATCACTCCGCGATTGAACACTCTCTCAAGAATTATCGCTGTACCTATTAGTATTCCCCATATTAAGCCGTTTATGCTGAATGAATACCAAAAACCAAATATTCCCCATACGCAGATGAATATGAGTTTCTTCACTACCCTGTTGTTGAAATGAACAGAAAGCGGCTTTGTTATATATCTTCTGAACCACTGAACTACCTGTATGTGCCACCTTGCGGCAAAATAGCGTATCTTAACGCTGAAGAGCGGATAGTTGAAACTCTGCGGCATTTTAAGTCCGAAACAGTAACCTGTTCCTGTTCCCATATCAGAAAGTCCCGAAAGAGTATAATACAGACATAGCGCGTAAGCGAGCGCACCCAGCCACGCTGTGAGCATGGACATATTACGCAGTGAGGTCGCGTTTACCGCATCATAGAGGAGATAAAGTGAATCCGCTGCAAGTACCTTCTTTGCAAGTCCCTTGACGAATATCGTCATTCCTACGCCTATTTCTGCAAGTTCGGGCTTACGGCTGTCAACCATCTTCGTAAAGCTGCGGTATCTCAGCGGAGGTCCCATTATAAGGCGCGGGAAGAATATAAAATAGAGCCAGAAACGCAGGAAGCAGCGGTCTGCTTCTTCCTTGCCGCTGAAAATATCGTTAAGGGTACCGATTGCACTGAGCACCATGAAGGAAAGCCCTATAGGGAAGAAGTTTCCGCCAAGCCCGGCGCTGCCTCTGAACGCTGAAAGATATTCCGCACGGAAAAGAAATAGCGAAAAGAGGTCGAACATGATACCGCCGGAATATATCACAGCGGATGCTGCTTTTTTACTGCGATAATGCGCTGTACCGCGGCAGGCTGAATAGTTCACGGCAGTAAATACAGTCGTGAACAGGAGGTATTTCAGTCCCAGCATCCCGCAGAAGATTATACTCAGAAGAAGCAGCACGAGGGGCTGTCTTTTTTTAGGAGAAAGGTAGTATGCCAGAAAAGAAATGGGCAGAAATCCGTATATGAAGATAAGACTGCTATATATCATCGTTTTCCTCCATGAGCGAGGCTGCTATTTCAGCAAGCTCATCCGCATTCATCATGGTATTCAGCACCTCGACAAGAGATGATGCGGACAAGAGTTCGGGTAATCCGAGCGAAGCCTGAAGGCGCTTTCTTATACCGGCACTGTCCCTGCCGCCGCTCAGTCCAAGCTGATAGAGCGTGAGCTTAGTGATATCGCCCTTTGTACTCCGTTCAGAAGGTGTTACACCCGCCTTGGAGAAAGCCTCCTCTATGAGCTTAACACTTATGCCTTCCACGCCGAGCTTGCCCTCCGCAGAAGGCTTGGTCTTGCGCTTTTCCTTGCCGAAAACATCAGGGATATAGACACATTTAACCTTTCCGTCGGTGACTGCACCCTTGATATAACCCCTTATCTTACGCCCGGCGCTGTCGGAGTCAGTGAGTATGATAATGCCTGTATTACGGGCATAGTACCTTATCAGTTCAAGCTTTTCAGTGTCCCTGAATATACCGAAGCCGTTCGTAACGATGATGACTGCGTCAACAATTGACGAAAGCTTGATCTTATCATATTTTCCTTCGACAACGATAGCTTCGTCTATCTTTATCATCATTTCCTCCGTCAGTTCTTAGTCATGAGCATTTCGGTTATCATCTGTTCAAGGACTATCCTCTCGTCGGAGGATGTCGAATTGAGTCTTGCTGCGGTGTCTCTGAGTATCGTTAGGCAACTTCTCAGGCGCTTTATGCTCATACGGCTGCTGTCGCGGAATGCGTTGCCGACCTTGAAGCCCCATTTATACCCGAAATCAGCGATCATATCATCCTGCGTCTTCATCGACCTTTTGGCACAGGCTGCACGGTACATATCAACAAACGAAGTTGTGATGTTCGCAAGGACTGCTCCGCGGTTATCCTTGTCAGCCATGAGCTCACCGAGAGCATCGAAAGCTTCCGCTTTCCTGAATGAAGCAACAGCGTCTGCAAGCTTGAAAACATTCGCATTTCCCTGTCTGTGGATCATGCTTTCAACGGTATCACGGGTTATCTCGCCGCTTCCCGAATACGCGCAAAGCTTATCTATCTCGTTTTTTATCGTAAGCGGATCTGAAAGGCAGAGTTCCGCAACGAGCCTTGCATTTTCGAGAGAGATCAGGCTTCCTCTTGCAGATACAGAAGCAGCTATATCCTTGGCAAGACCATCCAGCGTCTTGACCGGGCACTCAACAGCAAAGCCGTTTTTTGCGGCAAAATCTGCAAGCTTCTTGTTCTTGTCGGCAATGATCTGTCCGCCGGCTTTCTTGTCATACTTAGTCTTTATCTCAAAACCTGTGACGTTGAATATCACGACCGTCATCGGCGGTATGTCCTTTATAACAGCAAGGAGCTTCTTGTTGAGGTCATCGGCAGTGTATCCGCGCATATCCTCACGCGGTCTCTCGCAGTTGTAATCATTGATGAGGATGCAGTTGTACTCTGACATCATCGGAACCATCTGTATCATGTCAGAAAGCTCAGAGTACGATATCTCCCTACCGTTTACACGGTTAAGTGCAAATTCTTCGTTGTCCCCTACTGCCGCATGGATAATCTGCTTCGTGAGCTTTTCCACATCAGCTACATTCTGACCGTAGATATAATAGATATTGGCAAGTCCGCCCTTTTTCAGCTCTGCGGCAACTGCCTTCAGGTTAGTATATGGCATCACAGCCTCCTTATCCTGTATCCTCCATCGCTGTCGAGGATTATCTCAGAATTATTGTCAAAGTTCACACCTATGTGTTTCTCTTTGTCAGTATCATCAGACTTTTTTGCACCGTAGTAAAGCACCAGTCCTGACTGCAGGACCTCCTCAGAACCGGACGGAACGAAGTTCACTGTCCCATCTCCGTACTTTACCGTAAGAGCTCCACTGTCATAGGTTAGGGAATACTTCCCGGCAGTGAAAGAAAAACCGCGCTCTCCCCAGTCGTTGTGCTCCTCACCCTGAACATAGATATCACCGCCGGCATTGATACTTACCACGCTGATAAGCTCCAGCGAGTCCTTATACGCTGAATACTGCGAGGGCGAATTCTTTGTCAGAAATAACGATCCCACATCTGTAAAACCGTTCTCAGAAAGGTACTTTTCCACATAGTCCGGACACCTGTAATTTCCGCTCAGGTCGATAACGTCAGCCCTGCCGTGGTATGTCACGACTACGGCTGTATTCCTTCCGCTGCCGAGCACTGCAACTATAAAGCGTTTATCACGGACACTTCCGTTTATAAGCGAGCCTGCAAGTACGGCGCAGAAAGCAAGCGTTACAGCATATGCGGTCGCCTGCCTGTTATGAACGATAATGTGGAAGAGTGCTGCTAATGCGGCTGAAACAAACGAGGTCAGCACGACAGCTTTTCCGCCGGACTGGAAATACAGCTCCTTTACTCCGGCAAGCTTTCCGGAGACTTCCAGTATGAACCAGGAAAGATACTTTCCCGGTATCAGGAGCAGGGTGAGAACTCCGCCCGTCAGCGCAAATACATAGCCTAAAACAAGCACAGCCGCGCACAAAGGCAGCAGGATCATATTCGTGAACGGAGATATAAACGACATTCCGTCATAGTATTTAAGGCTGAAAGGCATTATGCAGATGTTGGCACACAGTACCGAACAGAAGCCTTTTGCTGCAAGCCAGTGCAGCCCCTTTTCCGGAAATTTCTCGGTCATATACGGCGCAAAGACTCCGATGCCGAACGTACCGGCAACTGACATCTGAAAACCGGCGCTGTATATCGAATATGGATTCACTGTACAGATCAAGAGCACAGCAGTCGAAAGCGATGTGAATACATCAGTCTGGCGCCGGAAAAGCCTTGCCGTGCATATCATATCAGCCATTATTGCAGCTCTCACGGCTGATACAGGAGAATCCGCCATCATAATGAGAAGGAGCAGCACGACGTTCATGGCTGCAAATGCTACAAAACGGTTTGCTCTGAGCATTCTCATCAGCCACATAAGCGCAGCGGCAGCTATCGAGATATGAAGTCCCGAAACGGCAAGTATATGAGCTATACCGCAGCGCGAAAGAATAGTTCTCTGCTCGCCGTCGATAGTTCCGGAAGCCTTTCCGAAAAGCATACCAGCAAGAAATCCGCCTTCATCTGCACCCATTTCAAGCCTTAGCTTGCCGCAAATATCTTCCCTGTAATTCGCAAGGATGTTCCGAAGCCGCGAAGAACTGCGAGCTTCAACGGAAATATCCTCAGCATCGTCAAGGATAATGTATATCCTCTCAGACCTTAAACGATCTGCTGTATTGTAAAGGTAAGTGTTCTCAGGAACATTGAATAAACAGCTTCCGACATCTATACTGTCACCATATCCAACGTCAAGGATATCCGTATAGAGAACAGCTCTTGCTGAAGTCCTGCCATCTATCTTCCCTTTGAGAGTATACTCAGCCCTGTTTCCGCTGTACTCTCTTATACCTGTCACAGTACCGGAAAAACTGCCGTTCGTACCGGCATAGGAAATAACAGGTTCGCGGAAAAGCCTGCCGTAAAGGCAACAATATCCGGATGCCAGCGCAAAAACAGCGGCGGCTATAATGAAATCTGCACGGACAAGTCCTCTGTATCGCCCAATAATAGCAAAGCAAAGAACCGCTCCGGCTAAGACGGCTGCTCCGGATATCCCGCTAAAAAACAAAGCGAAAAACAATCCTGCCATATATGCCGCCGCAGCCAAAATCATTTTTCGCTTCATATCTTATTTGAAGAAAAGCGGAAGCTTTTCAAGGAATACTATGTCTGTTCTGTCAGCAGCATCGCCCTCAGCAAGAACAGCAGCCTCGCAGGAAACGTTTCCTCCGGCAGCGGTCGCAAGCTTTTCAAGCGCGATGAGTGACTCGCCTGTGCTGATAACATCGTCAAGCAGAAGAACCTTTTTGCCGTTGAGCATCTCAGCCTTTTCTCTCGAAAGGCAGAGCTTCTGCTCATTTGCGGTAGTTATGGACTTGACCTTAACCTCAATGGGATCGGTCATATAGAGTTTTACGGACTTTCTTGCCACAACATAGGGCTTTCCGCACTGACGGGACATCTCATATGCAAGCGGGATTCCCTTTGACTCAGCTGTGAGAATAACATCGAAGTCTCCGCACTTTTTCAGTAGCTCTTCAGCAGCAGCGATAGTCAGTTCAACATCAGAAAACATGATGAATGCCGCAATTTCGAGCTTTTCATTGAGAGGACAGCGAGGAAGCTCACGCTCAAGTCCGGCTATTGTCATCTTGTAGGTCTCAGCCATAGCGTCCTCCTTATTCTGTCTTGCCGAGGGACTCGGGTCCCCAGCCCATTTTTACGCCAGCGAGCATATGGAAATGGATATGCTTGACTGTCTGTCCTGCATCATCTCCGCAGTTGTTGATTATACGGAAGCTCTCTATACCTTCCTGCTTTGCTATCTTAGCAGCAGCCTCAAATACCTTGGCTATAACAGCAGAATTCTCACCTGTTATCTGGTCAGCTCCGCTGATGTGCGTCTTGGGTATGATAAGGCAGTGGAAGGGCGCGATGGGTGCGATGTCCTTGAATGCGAAAACACTTTCATCCTCATATACCTTTGTGCTCGGTATATCGCCGTTTATTATCTTGCAGAAAATACAGTCCATACTAATTCTCCTTTTATCAGGGGGACTTTTACGTCCCCCTATATTCATTTTATTACTTTATAAGACCGGAAACTACGCTCTCGAACTTTGCAAGAGCCTCATCTATCTTAGCGATATCACCTGCGCCAGCCATAGCACTGTCAGGCTTTCCGCCGCCCTTACCGCCGGTAACGGCAGCTATCTCACGGACGATAGCACCTGCATTTGCACCCTTGGAAACAGCATCCTTTGTGCATACACAGTAGAATGTTCCCTTCTCTCCGTTTGTACCAGCAAAGAGTGCGATCATAGCTTCGTTCCTGTCCTTAACGCTGTCGCCGAGCTTACGGAGAGCATCGGGAGCTGAACCGTCCATACGGGCGGAAACAAGCTTAACACCGGAAACTTCCTTTGCATTGTCAAAGAGTGCAGCAGCCTTTGCGTTAGCCATCTGCTGAGTAAGGCTCTCGAGCTTCTTGTCCTTATCCTTGAGTTCAGCGGCCATTGCAGCACACTTCTCGGGAAGCTCTGTAACATTTGCAAGCTTGATGGCCTTTGCAGCCTTGTTTATAGTATCCTTGTAGCCGTTGAGAAGCTCAAGTACACCTGAACCTGTTACAGCCTCGATACGTCTTACTCCGGCAGCTACAGAACTCTCGGATACGATTTTGAAAAGACCGATCTGAGCAGCATTTGAAACATGAGTACCGCCGCAGAACTCGATAGAATCACCGGCAGTTACTACTCTTACTGTATCGCCATACTTCTCACCGAAGAGAGCCATTGCACCGAGTTTCTTAGCTTCCTCGATAGGCATTTCCTCCATAGTTACTGGGATAGCAGCCATAATAGAAGCGTTCACTATCTGCTCAACATCGGCTATCTCCTGCTCAGTCATAGCGGAGAAGTGGTTGAAGTCGAAACGGCAAGCCTTGTCGTTTACGAGCTGACCAGCCTGGTGAACGTGGTCTCCGAGAACCTTACGGAGCGCATTCTGGAGAAGATGTGCAGATGTATGATTACGCATGATAGAATTTCTTCTTGCTTTATCCACCATTGCAGTCACCTTGTCACCCTTTGAAAGGTCGCCCTCGGTGATAGATGCGATGTGGAGGAAGTGTCCCTCTGACTTGATAGTATCCTCAACTGCTGCAACGCTTGAACCTGTGAAGATAGAACCGGTATCGCCTACCTGTCCGCCGCTCTCAGCATAGAAAGGAGTCTTGTCGAGAACGATAACAACGTCGTCACCCTCAACAGCAGTCTGAATCTCAGCGCCGTCCTTGTAAATAGCAAGTACGCTAACGCCTTCCTCGTTCATGCTGGTATATCCTGTGAATACAGTCTTGGGAGCGTCAACCTTTATGCTGTTGTCAGCCCATGATGAACCGGCCTTTGCAGCATGGTCAGCCTTTGCTCTTGCCCTCTGCTCCTTTGCGAGCTCTGTGAAACGGTCACGATCAACAGTGAAGCCCATTTCCTCACACATTTCAACTGTAAGGTCGATCGGGAAGCCGTATGTATCTGAAAGCTTGAATGCATCGTCGCCTGAGAGAACAGTCTTGTTCTCTGCCTTGAGAGTATCAATGAAGCCTGTGAGAAGCTCTGTACCCTTGTCGATAGTCTTTGCGAAAGCTTCTTCTTCAACGCTGATGATCTTCTTGATATAGTCGCGCTTCTCAGCAAGCTCAGGGTAAGCGCCCTTGTTCTCGTTGATTACGGTATCACATACCTCAGTGAGGAAAGGTCTCTTTACACCCAGGAGTCTGCCGTGACGTGCAGCTCTTCTAAGAAGGCGGCGGAGAACGTAGCCTCTGCCCTCGTTTGAAGGAAGGATACCGTCGCCTACCATAAGTGTTGTACTTCTGATGTGGTCAGTGATAACACGAAGAGAAACGTCTGTCTTGGCGTCCTTCTTGTACTCAACACCTGCGATCGAAGAGATATGCTTCATTATATTCTGAACAGTATCTACCTCGAAGATGTTGTCAACGCCCTGCATAACACAGGCAAGTCTCTCAAGGCCCATACCTGTGTCGATGTTCTTGTTCTTCATCTCAGCGTAGTGACCTTCACCGTCGCTGTCGAACTGGCTGAATACGAGGTTCCATATCTCGATGACACGATCGCAGTCGCTTGCCTGCTCGAAGCTCTCAAAAGGTCCGTAAGCCTCACCACGGTCGAAGTGAATCTCAGAGCAAGGACCGCAGGGACCTGAGCCGTGCTCCCAGAAGTTGTCCTTCTTGCCGAGACGGATTATTCTGTCGTGGGGGATGCCGATGTGGTTCTCCCATATCTGCTCAGCCTCGTCATCGCTCTCAAAAATGGTTATCCAAAGCCTGTCAGCCGGTATTTCAAGAGTCTTTGTAAGGAATTCCCATGCCCATTCGATAGCCTCGGTCTTGAAGTAATCGCCGAACGAGAAGTTACCGAGCATTTCAAAATATGTACCGTGACGTGCAGTTTTGCCGACACTCTCAATATCGGGAGTACGGATGCACTTCTGGCAGGTTGTTACTCTCTTGTTTGGAGGAGTAGCCTGTCCGAGGAAGAACTTCTTGAGAGGAGCCATACCGGAATTGATGAGAAGAAGGCTCTTGTCACCCTGCGGCACAAGAGAAGCACTTGCCATACGGGTATGGTTCTTGCTCTCGAAGAACGAAAGATACTTTTCACGAAGATCATTAAGACCTGTCCACTGCATAGATATATCTCCTTTGATAATATAATATACGTTAATTCTTGCAGATATTGTTTCTGCGAGGGCATCCACGCTGTAAAAAACAAAAAAAGCCCCGCCGCCAAATGGGACGAAGGCTCTCGTGGTACCACCCAAATTCAAAAGAGCATACCGCTCTTTCCTCTTGCTCCTTAACGCGGAATACGCCGCATTTCTGCGGAAGCTCCGGGTTAGCACCCGCCCTGCACCTGAGAGCTCACACCAGCCGCTCTCTCTCTGGAAGGTACGCCGGACAGTCAGTCCCATCAACGCTGTAATGCGGACGAACCTGCGGACGCCTCATAAAAGCGCCCGTCAGCTCACCGGTGGTGCCGCTGACCGGGGTCGAACCGGTACGGATTTTACTCCGAGGGATTTTAAGTCCCTTGTGTCTGCCAATTCCACCACAGCGGCATCAACGCTAATATTATACCATGTCTGCAATGTCTTGTCAAGTAAAAATGCTCAGAAAAACCGGAATTATCAATTTTTTTCGATACATTTACGAAAAGCACACAAAAGAGGGCGTTTTATCACGCCCTCTTTGTTTTATTCTCTTGTGCTCTCTCTTTTTATCCTGAAATCAACAGAGCGCTTTAAGTAGCCGAGGTAATCCTCATCGCGGCACATTGCCTTGCCCATATCATCTGAGAGCTTCGCAACCGGTCTGCCGTTGACATACTGGAGCTTTATAACGATATTGAGAGCATTTTCCTCTGTATCGTTCGAGCAGAATGTTCCGATACCGAATGATACCTTAGCCTTGCTGCTGAAATAGTCATAGAGCTTCTGTGCACGGTCGAAATCAAGGCTGTCGCTGAACAGGAGAAGCTTTGTCTTCGGGTCCACCCCGTACTTCTTGTAGTGCTCGATGATCTTGTCGCCCCATACGTAAGGATCTCCGCTGTCGTGACGTACACCGGTGTAGTTATTGACCATTGAACGGTTGAAGTCGAGCAGGAAAAGATCAGTAGTGATAGTATCCGTAAGAGCTGTACCGTTATCGCCCTTGTACTCATCGTACCAGTCCTGCATAGCGTAGTGGTTAGTATAAGAAAGCGGTATGGAGTCGATGCCCTGATACATCTGAACAAACTCATGAGCGTATGTTCCGATAGGTGTTACATTGTATTTCATTGCCAGGTAAACATTGGAAGTGCCGACGCAGTTATTTGTCTCGGTCACAAAACGTCTTACCACAACATCTTCCCACTCTCGTGAGAGTCTTCTGCGGCAGCCGAATTCAGCAAACTTGAAAGTGTATGTGCCGTTGTTCATAGCCTTTATCTTGGCACCGAGACGTTCCTGTGCAGATTTAAGAAGCTTTTCATAGTCATACTTCATGCGGAAGTATACCTCGTTGACTATCTCAAGAAGATATATCTCAAACTGCATAGCCGAGAAGAGCGGTCCGTTCACCTCGATATTGAGCTGTCCGTTCTCGTCGAGTTCAGCTGTAACGTAATCACGGATGGGTTTCCACAATCTGAGGAATTCCACATAATCATTCTTGATGAAACGTATGGAACGGAGGTAATCAAGCTCATCCTTCTTGAATCTGAGGGTACATAGATAGTCTATCTGGTCATTGATCTCCTGAACCATTTCAGGTGTGAACACAACATCCTTATTGCGGCATTTAAAGAAATACTGTCCGCAGAGGTCTGTGTGCTTATGGAATATGACCTGATCCATATTGAATTTGTAAAGGTCGGTATCGAGCAGTGATACAACGATAGGTTCAAGTTTCATTTCAATTCCTCCTTATAGAATATCTATCTGGCAGCTTCTCATCGTTTCGACAGCTGCATTGTGCTTATCAACAGTTACGCCTGCACAGCACTTTTCGTCCACCGCTATCGCTGCCTCCGGGAAATTTGCTTTCAGAAGAAGAGCGTTGCTAATAACGCATATATCTGTGCAAAGACCAATGAGCTCTATGCTGAAAACATCCTCGCCGGCAGCCTTCCTTATAAGCTCAGGAAGGTCAACAGAACCGAACGTAAACTTCTCAACAGATGTAAATCCCTTCTTGTCAAGAGCTGCGGCTATGTTCTTATCAAGTTTCCAGCCGTCTGTACCCTTTATGCAGTGCGGACCGG
>Ga0310786_10003420_pt1 | contig 23112 bp, 17 predicted proteins | sample AusTroGonzalo_MG_FD_203881 | JGI IMG/M metagenome (GOLD analysis project Ga0310786, IMG submission 203881) | Bovine rumen microbial communities from tropical cattle in Woodstock, Queensland, Australia - Gonzalo_03 (v2) (version 2) | ecosystem: Host-associated > Mammals > Digestive system >...
TTTATCCCGCTATCCACTACACGATGGGTGGTATCTGGGTTGACTACGAGCTGCAGACCTCTATTCCCGGCCTGTTCGCTATCGGCGAGTGCAACTTCTCCGACCACGGTGCCAACCGTCTGGGTGCTTCGGCGCTGATGCAGGGCTTGGCCGACGGTTACTTCGTGCTGCCTTACACCATCCAGAACTACCTGGCCGACCAGAGCATCTGGGGCAAGATTGGCACCGACCGTCCTGAGTTCGACGCTGCCGAGAAGGCCGTTGACGCTGAGATGGACCGTCTGCTGAACATCAAGGGTAAGCGTTCTGTCGACTCTATCCACAAGGAGCTTGGCCACATCATGTGGGAGTATGTTGGTATGGGCCGCACCGCCGAGGGCTTGAAGACCGGCTTGAAGAAGATGCAGGAGCTGCAGAAGGAGTTCGACACGAACCTCTTCGTTCCCGGCACGAAGGAAGGCCTGAACATCGAGCTCGACAAGGCCGTCCATCTGCGTGACTTCTTCACCATGGGTCAGCTCGTAGCCTTCGACGCCCTCTCTCGTAACGAGTCCTGCGGCGGTCACTTCCGCGAGGAGTACCAGACCGAGGAAGGCGAGGCTAAGCGCGACGACGAGAACTACTTCTACGTTGGCTGCTGGGAGTACAAAGGCAAGGGCAACGAGCCTGAGCTTATCAAGGAGCCGTTAGAGTACGAGGCTATTAAGGTACAGACACGTAACTATAAGAACTAAGTCACAGTGTGTGCTGCGGTTTTGCCGCAGCAACCGCCTAAATTAAGTTATAACTATGGCAAAGAATATTTCATTTACAATAAAGTTCTGGCGCCAGAATGGCCCCAAGGACGCAGGTCATTTCGACACCCACGAGATGCACGATATTCCCGATGATACCTCCTTCCTCGAGATGCTCGACATCCTGAACGAGGAGCTCATCAACGAAGGCAAGGAGCCTTTCGTGTTTGACCACGACTGCCGCGAGGGTATCTGCGGTATGTGCTCACTCTACATCAACGGTACGCCTCACGGACTCACCGAGCGTGGTGCCACCACCTGTCAGCTCTATATGCGCCGCTTTAACGATGGTGACGTGATTACCGTCGAGCCTTGGCGCTCAGCAGCCTTCCCCGTCATCAAGGACTGTATGGTGGACCGCGGTGCCTTCGATAAGATTATCCAGGCCGGTGGTTACACTACCATTCGCACTGGTCAGGCTCAGGATGCCAACGCCATCCTCATCCCCAAGGAGGATGCCGACGAGGCTATGGACTGCGCCAGCTGCATCGGCTGTGGTGCTTGCGTCGCCGCATGTAAGAACGGCTCTGCTATGCTGTTCGTCAGCTCAAAGGTTTCTCAGCTCGCCCTGCTTCCTCAGGGTCGCGTAGAGGCTGCCCGTCGTGCCAAGGCCATGGTGATGGCAATGGAAGAGGCTGGCTTCGGCAACTGCACCAACACCCGTGCTTGCGAGGCCGTCTGCCCGAAGAACGAGACCATCGCCAACATCGCCCGCCTGAACCGCGAGTTCATCAAGGCAAAGCTGGCCGACTAATTCTTTAAAATAAGGTAGTGGGAGCAGATTGTCCCCACTACCTTTATTATGTAACTGGATGGATGTCGCATTCTTGTTAAACAAATATTTCGGTGGAAAGACTCATGTTTCTATCGATGTCTTTGATGCACAGACTCTAAATGCTGTGTATAAGGATGTCGTGGGGGCAATGACAGCTCATCTTGATATCGAAATTAGTGTTTTGCAGGCTATGGGTTATTGTCTCTATGAAATGATGGATAATGTGCATATCCATTCTGGCAAGCCCTTGGGTACAGCGATGACTTGTTATGATGCTAAGAATAACACGTTAAGCATACTTATTGCTGATGACGGAATGGGAATAAAGGCATCACTTGCAGAAAACCCAAAATACCGTGATGTTACTGAAGCTGATGCACTCAGCCTTTGCCTTAAAGACACCATTAGTGATGGTAAGGGAATGGGATTCGGACTTTATGCAACATCAAAGCTTGTGGCCAGTATTGGAAAAGAATTCGTCATTCATTCTGGGAACCATATCCTCATATATAGGGATGGTTGTACCACTGTCTCAGAAAACGGAATGTGGCAAGGTACGGTTATATATATGAAGTTGGGAACTGAAAAGGAAATCGTTCCTGATGGGATAGTAGATGGACGTACGGACATTGTAGATCAATATAACGAATCATTTATTGATACAGGAGAGTTGGACGCACTATGGTAGAATTTAAGTTTTTAGATTACGACACGGATTTTGGAACCCGTGACATGGGAAAAAAACTCCGTATGATAATATTGCCGTTGATAAAAGAAAACGACAAGGTGGTGCTCGATTTTACTGGTGTCAATGTTGTTTCCAATTCCTTTGCTGATGAGTGCATTGCAAAACTTCTTCTGGAAATGCCTCTCGACGAATTGAAAAACCATACCACGTTCCGAGGTCTCAATCCCCTGGCCGAGCGCAGCGTGCTAACTGCTTTGCAGCGTCGCTATCGGGTGATGAAAAATACCCTCTCGTCTCCACCGCTCTGACGGTGGCAGGATACACATTATTATTATAACTTACAGATCAGCGCTTCTGTTCGTACTTTGACATAGATATTGAGCTTTTGCTCTTGTTCTTTGCACTCGAATACCGCCAAATCATTCACTGTAAAGGAACAAGCAGACAGAAAGCTCACGTCGTTAAGGCGTGGGCCGTTCATGCTTGTTTTACAGTAGGTCTACTTGGCGGTAATCAGAGTGCAGATAAGCATCGAACAGTTCCGCCTTTTTTACCTCAATAACCAGTATTATCCGATGTACGAAGCATATCGTGGGCCTAGTTGGGGCGACCATTGCGAAGATGGCGGCATCCTCATCAACAACCCTTTCATAGACGCTAATGGCGACATCTACCTCTCTCTTCGGTTTAAGGAAAATACGGATGAGGCCCTCACTTTTACAGTGGAGGACGATGCCAATAACGTCTATGAGATAGCCAAAGCTGCGCCCAGTGGCGGATTTAAGACCGGCAAGTACTATCACGGCTCCATGACGCTGCCTCTGGTACGCAACATCCCCTATGTCACCGACAACAATAACAATGGTGCCAGCATAATGCCTGACTATAATAACTGGTTTCAACGTGGTAGCGCAAACGAGCCCCCTATCAACATCACCATCAGCGGCGTAAGCAATGGCTTCTACTTCTCACTTGGCGGCAATGGTAGCGTTGTCACCCTCAGCAACCTGACGGCTACGTATGATGGTTCGGTTAACCACTTTATATACGTAAACGATCAACTCACGTTCGATATCCAGGGCACGAACAGCATCACTACTATCAATAAGGACGCGTGCATCCACGCTCAACAAAATTGCGGGATTAAGCTTAAGGGCAATGGTAGCCTGACCCTCACCGTTAAAGGAGATTTCCCTGCCTATTATTGTGGTCTTTTTGCTGACTTAAACTACAACGTGTGGAACAATCTATCTGGAACAACTGAGCAGTCGGTCGATGTTACCTCGTTACTCGCCGCCGACGGCTACACCGTCACCCGCAGCGCACGCACAGACAATGCTAACGGCTCGTACACCTGGACATATACAGTTGGGCCTATACAGCAGTAAGCTAAAATCAAGAGGGAACTCTCGTTGATTACTCACTCCACTAAGCCAAAGGCCTGCTTTCGTCCTAGAAGCGGGCCTTTGTGCATAATAATCTTCTTTTTCTCCTTAATCATTTGGCAGTTTCGGAACTTCTTTGTATCTTTGTCTGGCAATCTATATGTTTGGCAAATGGAAGAAACGCACGATAACAGCAGACCGGTAAGATGTGAGACGAAGCACAACCAGCACCGGCGGTCGTACTGGCACGACTACTACCAGAAGGGCCTGTATATGGTGACAATGGTCATCGAGGGGCGTCAACGTCTCTTTGGCACTATTGTAGGGCACGCTAAAGGGCGACCTGGAACCGACGAGGCTCCCCACGTGGCTTTGTCAGAACTGGGGCGGCGCGTGCTTGAGCAGGAGGTGCCGAAGATTCACCGCTTTTACCCAATGGTGGAGGTATGGCGGGTGGCGATGATGCCTGACCATATCCATCTGCTGCTGTGGGTACGCGAGCCGTTACCCGAAGGCAAGCATCTGGGGATGGTCATACGAGGCTTCAAGACGGGCTGTTCACGCGCGTGGTGGCAGTTGCAGGACGAAGCTGCTCTTGGCGGAGAACCGCCAAGCACAGCCGCCGCCGCTCCTGCCGTCGCCGTGCCCGCCGCTTCTCCCTCTGCCGCTGTGCCCAAGGCTTCTCCCTTGGGCAATCGCCCCGTGCTCTTCGAGAAAGGCTACCACGACCGCATCATTAACCGCCCGGGTATGCTTGAAAACATCAAGCGCTACATGCAGGAGAACCCCCTCCGTGCCCGTATTCGTGAGGAGTGCCCCCGACTTATGGAGCGTCAGTTGCACCTTTGGATTAGTGGCCGCGAATATGCCGCCTTCGGCAACCTGTTCCTGCTGAAATATCCCATCAAGGAGCAAGTGTTTTTCCATCGCAAAGACCCAGAGACAGGACTCCCGACAGAACAGACAGAAGCCTACCGGCAGGAGCACGACCGCTTGCTGCGTATTGCCGAGGAAGGCACCGTGCTCGTCACCCCCGGTATTTCGAAAGGCGAGAGCCTCGTGGTCAGCGATGCTCTTGACGCCCATCTACCCTTGATTCTTCTGCAGAAGGAGCCCATCGGCGAATACTGGAAGCCGCCACAGCGCCGTTTCTATGCCTGTGCAGCCGGCCACCTCCTCATCCTTGCTCCTTGGCAGGTTGACGGCACGACCGACTACTCCCGTTTCCATCAACTCAACGACTATGCCTGCGAGATATGCAAAGCTACGGAAATGCGCATTCTCAACTATTCCGATTTAAAAACAGGCGTTTTGTAAGTTTGATGGTGTCTTTTGCGTTTTCGTGTAAATCATTCTTTAAGCGCATCTGTCACACTACCAGAGTCGAGCAGGCGGTTGCGGGCCTCGTCATAGCCAAGTCCGAGAGATTCCTGAAGCATGCGCGTACCTCTGTCTATCAGTTTGTCGTTCGTCAGCTGCATGTTCACCATGCGATTACCCTCCACACGCCCCATGCGAATCATCAGCGTGGTGGAAATCATGTTGAGCACCATCTTCTGCGCCGTGCCGCTCTTCATCCGACTGGAGCCCGTCACGAACTCAGGGCCTACGATGGTCTCGATAGGATACTCAGCTTCCTGGGCCAACGGCGTATTAGGGTTACTGGTGATGCAGCCCGTCAGCAGCCCGTTCCGCCGGGCCTGACGGATAGCTTCAATGACGTATGGCGTAGTACCGGAGGCCGCTATTCCCACCACCGTATCATCCTTTGTAGGATGGTAAGCCAACAGGTCTTCCCATCCCTGTTCGGCAACGTCCTCTGCGTGTTCAACGGCGTGGCGTAAGGCTTTGTCGCCACCAGCAATGATACCCACAACCCACGCATCAGGCACACCGAACGTAGGAGGCAGTTCGCTGGCATCGAGCACCCCCAGTCGGCCGCTCGTGCCTGCACCAACATAAAACACTCTCCCACCCCGCTTCATTCTCGGCTCAATGGCCTCAACCAGCGCCCTGATTTGGGGCAACGCCTTATGGACTGCCTCTGCCACCAGCGCATCTTCGTCGTTGATATGCTGTAACAGTTCTGCGACTGGCATCCGCTCCAGATGGTCGTAGTGCGATGGCTGTTCTGTAATCTTCTCTATCATCTTGGCTGCAAAGGTACGAAAAAATCAATGAAGTGAGAACAAAAGGATTGTATTATTTTTCCTCGTCTTGCAATATTTCATGCGCACAGGTCGTAAATTTTCCTGCCAAAAGTCTTTGTGATTACATTTTTTTTACTAAATTTGCAGGCGATATGGCAACGTATTATTAATCTTCGGACACTATTGCAATTCTACACTAAAAAGACAAGAGAAATGAAAAAAACTAAACATCTTTTGATTTCAGTACTAAGGCCACGGATTCTTTTGCTCCTTTTTATCCTAACGTGCCGTTTTTCTGTTTTTGCCGTCACGCTTCAAGTTGGCGAACGCTACACACTTCGTGCAGATGCCCCGTATGGTTGGAATACAGGTTTTGGTACCTGGGAGTGTGACAACCCTGCCGTCATCCTGTATCCGATGGGGGAGTCTTGTATGGTATATCCCGACAGATATTTTTCTGGTTCGGCAACAGTCACTTGTCAATTGCAGATTTATAAGACAGAAGTGGGTGGTAACACAACTTTTGACTGGGTTTACACATCATTCACTGTTTACTGCCAAAAGCCGACGGTGTCGTTATCACCCTCGGTGAAAAGAGTCAAGGCAAAGGAAACGGTGTCTTTGAATCTGCGCATTGGGAATATCGAAGATCCAGAACAGCTCACCGCCACATGGAGTTTTAGTGACGAGGATGTGGCTTGTATTTACTCCCCACCGTCGTATTTTATATTGTCTTCCGAGACACTTGATGTGCATACGTTCAAGCCTGGAACCTGCACGATAACTGTAGACTTTGGCGATGGGATAACTGATTCCAGCGAGATTATTGTCGAGGAGGCTGAACCCACAGCTATCTGGGTGTATCCTTCTTCAGCATCAATGGCCGTTGGCGAAACCAAGCAACTCAGTTACTCGCTCACCCCCACAGATGCCTCTACAACCGTCACGTGGTCATCGGATGCCCCTGATGTGGCTGATGTAACCAGTACAGGCATGGTTTACGCATACGCTCCGGGCAAAGCCAACATCACGGCGCTTACAGACAACGGGTACAGTGACCAGTGTGAGATTATTGTGTCAGCGCCTTCCAACGACCTGACAGAACGAGTTGGCATCAGCTCCACGGACTGGCACGCCGGCGGCATGGTTACGTGGGCAGGCCCGAAAGTGACCACCAGCGACGGACGAGAAACGGCACTGGCTGAAACGTATGAGGAGACCACCGAGACAACGGGTACGATGATGGAGCAGACGGTGACAGGACTGGATAATGCCTATTATCGTGTGGTGTTTTACGCCAACGCCTGCTATACTCCCGACCGAGGTTTCCCGTCGGACATCACCGAGGGACAGATGGGCGTGGTCTATCTCTTTGCCAACAGCACCAAGCAGTATATTCCCGTCCACATAGCCGAATCTATTACGGTGCATGGTGAATATACGCTGTACACCTTCGTCACCGACGGCACCTTGCACCTTGGTATGGTGGCCGAGACACCTGGCACCAACTGGCACTCCATACAAATCAAACAGCTCTTTAAGCAATCCGAAGTCACGGGCGTTAGCGAGGCTTCGCCTCTAAATGAAAAGGGCAAAATGAGAAATGGAGAAGACGATGGTGAGCACCAATCGTCTGAGAAACGCGGCGAGGTGTATGACCTGCAAGGACGTAAGCTCGACGGTGTAGGGGCAGACCCCATGCCAGCCCGTCTCCATAAGGGTCTGTACATTATCAATGGTAAAAAGGTCATGATTAAGTGAGAGAAGAGCCGAACTCGTTCGGACTCTTCCGAGCGTGAGCGAGCTCGAGCTAAATGCTCAAGGTCGTGATTCATTAGAAAGTGAATGAACAGCCCACTATGAGGCAACGGGTGTTAGGCTTGGTTACCGTTGTCATATCGTAGTCTTTGTTGGTCAGAATCTGTTTCTTGTCGGGCTGCAGTATGTCCTGAACGAAAGCGTAGAGGCCCCATTTGCCTATCTGTTTCACTGCTCGTAGTGACCAATACAGATTCGACTCATTATAGTAATAGCGGTGCGTCTCGCGGCCAGTATAAAGCAACACGGTAGCCAGTGTCCACTCGTTGGGGAGCTTAATCTGCGGACGAGCCTTGAAGCTGTAGGACCAGGCTTTGTCCGATGACACATGCTCGCCGTCATAGTCGAGATACTGGGCATGGAACCCCATCGTCATGGAGAAGGCCCCACTGTTCACCTCCCCTTCGGCGGCATAGCGCAGGTAGTGGTAGCGTGCGTCGTTAATCCATGTCTTCACTGAGCGCTGCGACGTTTCGTCGAAGGATGAGATCTGCGATATGTCATCGCTGATGTGTTTATAGGTCAGACTGTGGGTCTGGGTGAAATGACTGGCGGAATGGGTGTAGCTGAACTTTACCTGACTACTCTTTGAGGGTTCCAGCGCCGAGTTACCCACCACCATAACGCCAATACTGCTGCCGATGTGGACGAAGGGATAGAGCTGCGTATATGTGGGCCTCGAGATACTGCGGTCGAAGCTCAGCACCATCTTATTCTTCTTGTTCATCTGCACCGTTGCATTGATTGTAAGCATCCAGTCATTGTAGTTACGGTCATGGGATTCTGCCGACAGGTGGTCGTCAATGTCGTTGATGAAATGCTCGTAGCACAATGTCGCACCGAGGGCCAGCCACGCATGGGAATAGTCGGCTGAAAGCGAGGTCAGCGAAGAATAAGTGTTGAAGTTGAAATGTGTCTCTGTGTCTGTGATGCGCATGTCCTCGATTGAATATTTCTCCTCTACGCCGAACTTGAAGCCGCCGACGGCAGCCGATTGGAACCTGATCATGGCGTACGGGTCGAAGTTATAGAGTGTCTGGCGTTGTTCTCGCAGCGATGCCTCCGAGTGTGCAGCCCACGTGTCGCTTTCGACGTCGGTGGGGTTGTAGTTGTACTTCAGGTTCAGGCGCGACGTCAGTTGTCCCACCTTGTCAATGTCACGCATATACTGCAAGAGGGCACCCAGCTTCAGGTTGGTGTTTGAGCGGTACTGTTCCTCATAGTTTGACTCCTGCATCGCACCATCGGCCTCAAGTCCGTTCCTGATGGTGCTCTCGCTGACCCGTTTGTGGTCCATACTCTCAATGATGCCGAAGGTCAGTATGTGTCCCCTTGAGGGTGAATAATCGAGGCGCGTCGAGAAGTCCTGTTTCTCATATTTTGTAAGGATGTCAGTACTGGTCAGGCGATTGGCACCGTTCGTGAAGCTGGTGCTTACATCCTTGTCGGTATTCAATTCACTGAAATCGACGGCGAGCTGGCTCGTGAGCAGTAGCCTGTCCTTCAAATAGGTGACATAGCCCGACGGCATAGCGCGTCCGTTGCTACCTGCACCAAGATAGGCACCACCGTAAAAACGGGTTGAATCGGGAGCATGGTCAATCTCATCGCCCACATCGTATGCATTCATAATGCGTTTGGCAATGCGCTGAAACTCATTAGTGTCCTGTGCACACACGACTGTGGCGCAAGCCGTGCAGACAATCAGAAAAACGACTATTCTCTCTATGAAATTCGTATTCATGGGTGCAAAGGTACTCATTTTTTACGGCAAATTACGAAAAAACAAGTCAAAATATTTTGTTCGTCTCGTTTTTTTTCTTAACTTTGCGGCCATAAACAATCTATATAATTCTCTCATCTTCACTGCCATTACAGTGATTGCTACCTTTTAAATAAGCTTAACACAAAAAATTAATGGGAATGAAAAAAACTAAACCACTATTTGTTTCTGGTGTAGGGCGACGAACGCTACTGCTCTTTTTTCTGGGGATTATCGTGTTTCCTCTCCACACCTTCGCCGCCAGTGGCTATGTCGGCGACGAGTTTACATTAAGTCGGCCAAGTGTACCCTACTACGCCACGAAAATCAAGAGAGTGACATGGTCTGGGCAGTATTCGGATGGCATATCCTGTTCTGAGACATCATCGGGTCTGCGCGTCAGGATCACATCTTTCTTTGAGATTCCGAAGCACATCAGCTGTCAGGTTGAATATGAGTGGATTTCTGGCGATAGGACGCTGACAAGCCATGCCTTCGAGTCTTATACTGTGACGTGCAACCCGGTCCAGATTGTTGTGAGTAATGAGGACATGAATATGAGGGTTGGGCAAAAGCAGCAGATCAGCTATTATCTCTCGCCATCGAAGGGCGCTACCCTGAGATTCAAGTCAAGTGACTACAACGTCGCCACAGTCACCAGCTCTGGCGAAGTGGAAGCAGTAGGTACAGGCTCGGCTACCATCACCATCGAGCAGAACATGGGGTACGATGCCACCTGCCATGTAACCGTCACGGAGCCCGTGGAAGCCACGTCGATTTCGTTGCCCGCCGAGGCCGAGGTTGACGTTTACTCTTCGAAGACGCTTTATCCGACAATACAGCCATCGGAGGCCAATCCCACGCTGACGTGGTCTTCAGGCAACACCTCGATAGCAAGCGTTGACCAGAGCGGAAAGGTGACGGGCAATAATCCTGGTACGACGACCGTGACGGTGACGACGGACAACGACCTGAGCGCCACATGTACCGTTACCGTCAACGATATCGACCGGACGCCTCGGCTGTTTGACATTGCCGATGAGTTCTCGCAGAAGACCGTTTACGTAGGCGACACATGGAGAGTGGACTATACCGTCACGCCGTCCTACGCCAACTACACGCTGAGCTGGACATCCTCGGACGAAAGCGTCGCCAAGGTCTCATACGGCCAAGTGCAGGCTTTGCGGCAAGGCACAGCGAGGATTACCGGCAGTGTCGACGGCACCAACTTGTCAGACTACTGCGACGTGACGGTGAAGGGCACCCCCAACGTCCTGACCATCTGGTTTGTCAACGGACAGCGTAGCGACATCCAGCTGAATGAGCATATCAACATGACGTTTGAGAGCGACAAGTTCTACGTCAGGAGCGCCATCGTGGACTTGGAGTATAACGCCCTTGACGTGAAAAAGTTCACGCTGGAGTCTGACGGCTCTGAGGTAGTGGGCATGAAGAGCGTCAAGACCGGAGAGACGGCCGGAGCCATCAGCTACGACGGAAATGCCGTCCATTTGTCGGGCTTCTCGCCGAACGGCACCGTGCAGATCTTTGCCGTCAACGGACAAGCCGACGGCAGCTACCGCATAGGTCAGGACGGCAGTCTCACCATACCTGTCGACGGCCTGAAACGAGGCATCCACATTGTTAAAACAGAAAGTATCACCTATAAAATCATCAAGAAATGAAAACAATCAGAATAATGCTATCAATGCTGCTGGCAGTCGTGACCTGCAGCAGCCTGGCACAAGGCGTCATCATCTATAAGAGTAACGGCACGCAGGAAAAGCTCCCCTATACCGCTGTCGACAGTATCATCATGTATTATGGCGACATGAACCCTGTGCCTATAGTAGAGGCCAAGGCCATAGACCTGGGGCTGCCCAGCGGCACCCAGTGGGCAAGCCACAACGTGGGAGCCACGGTAACGGAAGAAATTGGCGGCTATTACGCCTGGGGCGAGACCGAGGAAAAAGTAACCTATTCGTGGGACAACTATATGTGTACCTCTTCCTCTGATTGCACCACGTCTGCAGACCCGCCATTCGCAGATGGAACGCTATCGTTAAAAACACAATATGGCGTGGTTTACGGAGTTGAAGGTAACATTTCCGGAACCAAATATGATGTAGCCACCCAAACGTGGGGTGACTCGTGGGCGATGCCGACCGCGCAACAATATAAAGAACTCTTCAACAATTGTACACGCTCGACTTTGAGGGTAAATGACGTGTATTGTGTTGAGTTCACTGGCCCCAATGGAAATTCTGTTATCTTCCCTATCGAACATGCTGGATATAAACAAAACGCACAGTTGGTTGATGCAGAAAGTATTTTAATTAACTCCTACTATTGGACTTCAGAATTGAGTCAAACATTCAGGTATCAGGGTGTTTATGCTGAGATATCCAGTACTGGTCAGTCTGCTGAGAGTAGTTATGATAGAATGGAACGGTATATAGGCATGCTGGTACGGGCGGTCAAGAATCCAAGTCAAAATAATGATGACGATACCTCTGGGGGTGAGGACTTGTAGAGAGAGGGGGATTAAGTTCCCCCTCTTCTTATTGTCTGTCATGCAGTAGGTAACACCCAGCACACCCAGCACTTAACTCACTGATAATCAATAGCCATTCTGGGTGTTACCTACCCGTTTTTACCCACACCCAAGGTCGCACCCAGGCTGAGAAACGAAGTCTCGCCGTGCCGACGGCACTTTTAGCTTTGCAGCATAGTGGGTGAAGCTTCCAAGCTTTGCATCCGTGCTCTTGTCGCAAAGCTTGGAAGCTTCACCCACTACCATCCCAACGGGAGGCCTCGCCGTGTTGATGGGAAGCCTCGCCGTGCAGACGGGAAGGCCTCCCGTCCCGATGGGAAGCCTCGCCAGAAATGTCCCAGGCCGTGGGACAAATTTTTTGCATCGGACTTTACGGACTTCCACGGACTTTTCTGTTCGGCTTGTCCCCAATCTGGGTGCGACCTTAGGTGTGGGCTTGGGTGTGGGCTTGGGTGTGGGTAACACTAAAGAAAACCATCTTGATAATCAGAGGGTTAAGTGCTGGGTGTGCTGGGTGTCACCTACTGTGTGTCAACATGTAGGCGCGCGTGTGTACGTCTTCGCACGTACATACCGCCAGATAGCGGTGCGGGCTGGCACGGGGCCGACCCCTACATCTGATTACAAATCCCAATATTCGGAGTATCAGGCCGTTGCGACTTTAGGATTTGACCAGCCCCTGCCATAGCCTTGCACAGCTCGCAGGAATGTCGTACCTTTGCAGCCGCAAACCTGGGCAGAGCGAGCCATTCACTTACCGAGAAATCAAATCCCTTCGACAGGTTTAGGGAAAACCTGTACTTACCCGTCCCGAGCAACAGCTGCGGGTCAACTGCATAGGAAAAAACAACGGTGAGATAATAATCTTCCAGAAAAATGGCAAACCATTAGGAGAATTCAGAAGAAATGATTACCTTTGCACCCGAAGTTGAGTCATAAAACGGTTGGTGGCTCAAATTAATTATTTGGAATATGAAAATCCTAATCATCAACGGACCAAACTTGAACCTGCTCGGACAGCGCGAACCGGGCATCTACGGCAGCGAATCGTTCGAAAGTTATCTGCCCCAGCTGCGCGCAAAGTATCCCGACATCGAGATTGACTACTATCAGAGCAACGTGGAAGGCGAACTCATCAACAAGATGCAGGAGACTGGATTCTTCGGCGGCTACGACGGTATCGTGCTCAACGCCGGTGCCTACACGCATACCAGTGTGGCGCTGCTGGACTGCATCCGTTCCCTGCGCTGTCCCGTCATCGAAGTGCATATCAGTAATGTACACAAGCGCGAGGAGTTCCGCCACCATTCCATGATCTCCGCTGCCTGTCTCGGCGTCATCTGCGGCTTCGGCCTCGACAGCTATCGGCTGGCTATTGAAGCCCTGGTCAATGCACAATGCGCAATGCTTAAAGCATGATGCACAATGCATAATTGACAGTACATGGCTTATTAAGATTGTGCATTATGCAATATGAATTGTGCATTAGAAGACTACCTTCTCTCCCACACCTCGCCTGAGCCTAACTATCTGTACCAGCTGTGGCGTGCCACGAACGTGCATACCATTCACGGACACATGACAAGCGGGCACCTGCAAGGACGGCTGCTGAAGATGCTGGTGCAGATGATACGCCCGCAGAATATTCTTGAGGTAGGTACGTTTAGTGGCTATTCAGCCATCTCCATGGCCGAGGGACTGCCTGACGGCGGACGGGTGTACACGTTTGAAATCAACGATGAAATGGAGGATTTTACGCGCTCTTGGATTGCTGCTTCGCCTGTTGCCGACCGCATTGACTTCCGCATAGGCGATGCTATCATTGAAGCTCCGCGACTCGGCATCACGTTCGACATGGCTTTTATCGACGGCGACAAACGCCACTACTGTGAGTGCTACGACATGGTGCTCGACATCCTCCGTCCTGATGGTTTCATTCTTGCCGACAACACCTTATGGGATGGTCACGTCGTAGATTCCGCCTACGACCGCGACCACCAGACGCAAGGCATCAGACGTTTCAACGACTATGTGGCCGCCGACCCCCGCACAGAACAGGTCATCCTGCCGCTGCGCGATGGGCTGACACTCATCCGAAAGAAATAAACCCTAATAAGTCAATAGAGATCTTTTTCAACCACGAATTAAACGAATCTCACGAATTAAACGAATTTTGGTATCGGTCTGAAAACCCTGTTGGACGCAGAAAGCGCCATCGCCATTCGTTCAATTCGTGAAATTCGTTCTTTCCGTTTAATTCGTATAATTCGTGTAATTCGTAAAATTCGTGGTCAAGAATACGTGGTCAAGAAAAAGCGACTGAGGGGTGACTAACGAACCACGTACTTGCGTCCGTTCAGGATATAGATACCCTTCTTCAGCTTTGAACCTTGATCTTTAAACTTTGCGCTTACCCGACGACCTTGCAGGTCATACACTCGGTTCTCGTTTCCTCCTCTCATGTTCTCATTTCCCGTTAGACGCTCAACATCGCTAAGGCCTAACGTCTCATCCTCGAACTCAATGCAGAGCGAGAAGTCACGCACGTTGGCATATTCAGGAAGCAGATAGGCCGGCATGCGCAGGTACATCTTGTTAGGCCCGTAGGTCTTTCTCTCCGTAATAGGGAAGAAGGCTGGCTGTCCTGTTGTCTTCGACTTTGCCAGATTCAGGTTGATGAACTGTGTGCGGCCGATGGTCTCGTATGGCTCGACGGTACCACCGTTCGGCAGACCAACAAACATGTTGGCGTAATAGTACTCGTTGTCGGTTGTAGGAATCTCGTATTCACCTTCTTCCTCTGCCCTAACGAAAATGCCAGTACCGGCAGGTACGATGTAGACACGGCTCAGCTGTACGCTATTGTTGCCAAAACTGGTTGCCGTCCATGCCGAAATGCCGTTCAGGCCTGTGAAGTCGAGGTTCAAGTTACTGCAGTAGCCGGCTACCATCACGTCACCCACGGAAATAGTGGCAAAGGTAGGCTCTTCCACGCCGGGCTCATCGCCGCCACCAGGCTCGTCACCACCTCCGGGCTCATCACCACCTCCGGGCTCATCACCGCCGCCAGGTTCGTCGCCACCTCCGGGCTCGTCACCGCCACCAGGCTCATAGTTGTTGTAGCTGAATGCCTTGTTAACCAAGTCGCCCCAGATATAATCCTCCAGTCCGGGATAGTCTACGAAAGGATTGCGGTTCTTCTGCACACCGTAGACGGCCTTGTTACGGGCAATCTCCACCTCATCAACAGGATCCAGCTTCGACCATCGCTGCATCATCGTCATGACCCACGGCAGCAGTGGCTTGTAGGTTGTGCCGCCAATGACCGTCCCCGCACTGCCGTAAGTCCATGTCAAAATGCGGTCTTGGTAGCAAGTGGCCATATAAAAATAGATACGTGCGATGTCACCCTTGATGTCGTCGTTAGGCTCAAATACGGTTGTTACATCAGACGGAACCCCCAGGCTTTTCTTTGGCGAACCCCATTTGCTGTATCCGTTTTTCGACATGTTGGACTGGCTCACTTTATCTATCACCTCGCCGAGAGGGTCGTCGCCACGCTTGCCGTTGATGTAACCGTCGGTAGGCACCACGTGTACGATGTCTGATACCATGGGGCTGACCTTATTGAACCAGCTCTGCGGTATGAGGTGCTCGCGGTTGTAGCCACTGCCCTCGTTTTTAATAGAACTGACAAAGTCGGAACCCGGCACGTAATTTGTCGCGTTCGAATACCAGTCACGCAGATAGCCGTCAGCCCGTTTATCAGTCTTCACGTAGGCGGACTTCAGCCCTTTGTAGGTTGACACCTTCGGGTTCGCGATGATGTTGAACATGGCCGTCTTCAGAGCCTCACCCTTCTTGCCGTCCGCATTTCTGTAATAAGTACCCGAGTTGTTGGGACCTTGGGCCATGGCATAGCTGAACATGACAGCCATCACGGCCAGTACTTGCAATCGTTTCGTCTTCATATCTTTTGAATTTTTCCGGCTTACGCCGATTCTTCACTCTTCACTCTTCACTTTATTCTCTTCACTTCTACAGTCCCCTTGCCTTGAGCAGGCTGGAAGCGTCAGGCTGTTTCATGCCCGTAAAGTCGGAGAACATCTGCATGAGGTCGCCCGTATTGCCGCGACTCAGAATCTTGTCGCGCATGTCCTGTCCTGTTTCAGGCTTCAGGGCACCGCGCTGTGCAAAGACATCGGCAATGTTGACGGCCAGTACCTCCGTCCACAGATAGCTGTAGTAGCCCGCTGCATAGCCGCCGCCCCACACGTGGTTGAAGTAGCTGGTGTAGTAGCGGGGAGGAACCTGGGCATCGAGCAGTCCTACCTGCCGCAGGGCCTCGGTCTCGAAGGCGATGGCTTGGTCGGCAGTTGGAATTTTGTCGGACGGCAGCATGTGCCAGGCCATGTCTATGCAGGTGGCGGCGAGGTTCTCGCCGAGGGCGTAGGCCGTCTGGAAGTTGATGCTCTTCAGCATGCGCTCCTTCAGTTCGGCTGGCATGGGCTCACCAGTCTCACAGTGGCGGGCATAGTGGTCGAACACCTCGGGAATGGCGGCGAACGACTCGTTGAACTGCGACGGCATCTCCACGAAGTCGCGGGCCACGTTGGTGCCGCTCAGCTTGTTGTACTGGCAGTCGGAGAGGATGCTGTGCAGGGCGTGGCCGAACTCATGGAACATCGTCGTGACCTCGTCCCAAGTGAGCAACGACGGCTGGCCCTCTGGAGCTTTGGCGCTGTTACATACATTATATACTACAGTCTTCTGCTGGCGCTGGCGGCTCTGCTCGGCAAAGTTGTCCATCCAGGCACCGCCGCGCTTCGTGGGACGGCGGAAATAGTCGCAGTAGAACAGCGCTCTTGACGAGCCGTCCTTGTCGAACACCTCGAAGACTCTCACGTCGGGATGATAGACGGGAATGTCTGTGCGCTCCTTGAACGTCAGACCATAGACGCGGCCGGCAGCAAAGAACACACCATTCATCAGCACACTGTCTACATTGAAGTAAGGCTTGACCTCGTCGTCAGAAATGTCCAGCAGCTCCTTCTTCATCTTGGCAGAGTAGTAGAAGCGGTCGTAGGGCTGCAGCTGGAAGTCGGCGCCCTGTGTCTTGCGGGCGAAGTCCTCGATAGCCTTCGTCTCGGCCTGTGCCTTCGGCGTGTACTGGCTGATAAGGCTCTTCAGGAAGGCATAGACGTTTTCTGGCGTCTTGGCCATCGTCTTCTCCAGCGAGTAGCTGGCATAGTTAGGATAGCCCATGATTTCGGCCTGCTCGGCACGCAGCTTGGCTATCTCGACGACCAGCGGGAAGGTGTTGTACTTACCCGTTCCGTCAGCACGGTGGACGGCGGCCTCGTAGACCTTCTTGCGCAGCTCGCGGTTGTCGAGGCTGGCCAACGGAGCCTGCTGCGTGGTGTTCACGATAACGATGGCGTAGGGAGCCTTCCCTCCCCTACTCTCCGCATCCTTGGCACACTGGGCGATGTCTGCTTCGCTAAGACCTGCCAGGTCTTCCTTCTTGTCAACCCACACCACGGCATCGTTGGTGGCATTGGGCAGCATGTCGCCCCACTGCGTCTGCAGGTCAGAGATACGCAGGTTGATCTCCTTCATTCGTGCCATCTTGTCATCGGGCAGCAATGCGCCGTTGCGGACAAAGTCCTTATAGATTTCCTCCAACAGCTTCTGGTCCTCGCCCTGCAAGCTATCATGGTCGCGGTCGTAGACCTGACGGATGCGCTCGAACAGCGGTTTGTTGAACGAGATCTCGTTCTCAAGGTCGGTCAGCATCGGCATCACCTTCTTCTCCGTCTCGCCAATCTCATCTGTCTTGTCGGCTTCAACCAAGGCAAAGAAGGTTTTCGACACACGGTCGAGCACCCGTCCGCTCTCCTCGAAGGCCAGGATGGTGTTCTCGAAAGTGGCCGAGTCAGGGTTCTCAACAATCTTGGCTATCTCGTCGCGCTTCTGCTGGATAGCCGCCTCGAAGGCCGGCAGATAGTCCGTAGACTTAATCTTGCTGAAGTCTGGAGCGCCAAAAGGCTGGGTGCTCTCTTGCAACAGGGGGTTCTCATGCTGGGCTTCTTTGCAGGCCGTCAGCTGCATCATCGATGTCGACAGCACCGCTGCCGAGATTCCGAGGGTCATCAGTTTCTTGTTCATAATCTTTGGTTAGTGTGTGGATGTTTATTCGCTGCAAGCAGCGTGCATAACTCTGTTCGCACGCTTTTGCCTGCAAAGTTACACGATTTCGTTGGAATCACCAAACATTTTCCTGAAAAATCATTCGACTTTATTTTTCAGTGAATTGGCAGGCCGGAATCCTGAATACTAATTATTACATTTTCTATCCTAAAAAATTTGGTAATTACAGCACTTAATCGTACCTTTGTGGCCAAATTGCGACGAGAATGAATCAGAAGTACGACGTGATTGTGATTGGCGGCGGACATGCAGGGTGCGAGGCAGCTTGTGCTTCGGCCAATATGGGTGCACGGACGCTGCTCATCACGATGGATATGAACAAGATAGCACAGATGTCGTGCAACCCAGCTGTTGGCGGCATTGCCAAAGGACAGATTGTGCGCGAAATTGATGCCTTGGGCGGTCAGATGGGACTGGTGACCGATGCGACAGCCATCCAATTCCGTATGCTGAACCGCAGCAAAGGGCCGGCCATGTGGAGCCCCAGGGCACAATGCGACCGTGGGAAGTTTATTTGGGAATGGCGGCGCGTGCTCGATGAAACCGAGAATTTAGACATCTGGCAGGACCAGGTGGAGGAGCTAATCGTTGAGGAGGCTGCGGCAAAGCCGCAGAACAGCGAACAAGCAACTACTGGGGGGCTGCACAGCGAACAAATAATGAAGCACGTCGTTGGTGTGAAGACCATCTGGGGGGCTGAGTTCAGGGCTCCCTGCATCGTGCTGACGGCTGGCACATTCCTCAACGGACTGATGCACATAGGACGACGGATGGTAAAGGGCGGCCGTATAGCAGAACCAGCCGCAGAGCGGCTGACGGAGAGCATCACGCAGCACGGCATACGCTCAGCACGTATGAAGACAGGAACACCCGTGCGAATAGACAAACGAAGCATACACTTCGAGGACATGACGCGACAGGACGGAGAAAACGACTTCCATAGGTTTTCGTATTTGAACCCAGAAGCCCCTGCTTCCTCTGTTGCCACAGAAGCCTCAGAAAACAGAAACCGCCCCCTACCCCAACTGCCCTGCTGGGAATGTTATACGAACCCTGCAGTACACGAGGCGCTACGCTCAGGACTGGCAGACTCACCGCTTTATAATGGGCAGATTCAATCAATCGGGCCACGCTATTGTCCGTCGATAGAAACGAAACTGGTGACATTCCCTGACCGCGAACAGCACTTGCTTTTCTTAGAGCCCGAAGGTACAAACACGAACGAGATGTACCTGAACGGCTTCTCGTCTTCGTTGCCAATGGATGTGCAGATAGCTGCGCTCAAGCATATTCCTGCGCTGAGGGATGTGAGAGTATATAGGCCGGGCTATGCAATAGAATACGATTTCTTCGACCCTACACAGTTGGAGCATACACTGGAGTCAAGGGTTATCAGCGGGCTGTTTATGGCTGGCCAGGTGAATGGAACAACAGGCTATGAAGAGGCTGGCGGACAAGGAACGCTGGCAGGAATCAACGCGGCGCTGAAGGCCGGTTCAAAAGGAGCATGTTGCGAGTCAGTCGCAACTAACAGGACTTTTACTTTAGCGAGGGACGAGGCTTACATCGGAGTGCTGGTAGATGACTTGGTGACAAAAGGCGTGGATGAACCTTACAGAATGTTCACCTCGAGAGCCGAATACAGGATACTGCTGCGCCAGGATGATGCCGATGCACGACTGACTGAGCGAGGCTACGAGTTGGGAATAGTGAAAAAAGACCGCTACGACTGGTGGCTGCAGAAGAAGGAATTTATCGAAGAAATCGAAAATTTTTGCAATTCGTTTGCCATCAAGCCGAAGCTCATCAACGGAGCTTTGGAAGCCCTCGGCTCTACCCCACTCCAATATGGCTGCAAACTGACAGACCTAATCAGCCGTCCTGAGCTGTCGTTCGAGAAGTTGGAAGACGCTATTCCTGAGTTGAAAGAATTGCTGAATCGACCGACAAATAGACGGGAAGAAATTTGCGAAGCAGCAGAAGTGCGCATTAAATACAAGGGGTATATTGAGCGCGAAAAACTTGTAGCAGAAAAAATGCACCGCTTGGAAAATATCAAGATTCGCGGACACTTTGACTACGAAAATCTGAACGCCATTTCAACGGAAGCCCGACAGAAATTAGCGAAGATTCAGCCGGAAACATTGGCACAGGCGAGCCGCATTCCTGGCGTAAGCCCGAGCGATATCAACGCCATGCTGGTGCTGATGGGACGCTGATGTTTCACGTGAAACAACAGGTGGCGTGTAACAAAGATAAGTAACTGAAAATGAACAATAAAAGAACAAGATTATGAACAACCAGACATTGATTGACAATCTGAGATGCATTCCAGATTTTCCAAAGAAGGGCATTAACTTCCGTGACGTGACGACGCTCTACAAGAGTGCCGAGTGTATGAAAATCATGGTGGACGAGCTCTACGAGATTTACAAGGACAAGGGCATTACCAAGATTGTGGGAATTGAAAGCCGCGGTTTCATCATGGCGGCCGCCTTGGCCTCACGGCTGGGTTGCGGTATGGTGATGGCCCGCAAGCCAGGTAAGTTGCCGTTTACGGTCATCAAGGAATCTTTCTCAAAGGAATATGGTGTTGACACAATCGAGATGCACATTGACTCCATCGAACCGAATGATGTGGTGCTGATACACGACGACTTGTTAGCAACGGGAGGAACAGCTAAGGCCGCATACAAACTGGTGCAGCATTTCCACCCGAAAAAAGTATATATGAACTTCATCATCGAGATTACAGACGAAGGATTGCATGGGCGCGACCTCTTCAAAGACATTGATTTGACAACGCTTTTGACCATATAATGTTTCACGTGGAACACGGAAAATGATGAAGGAAGAGAACGAGAAACGGCTTGAGTATCTACGAGGTATTGTGAGGCGCTTACCAGACAAGCCAGGCAGTTACCAGTTCTATGATGACGAGCATACAATTATCTATGTGGGTAAAGCGAAGAACTTGAAGGCAAGGGTTTCATCTTACTTCCACACAGAGGTGGACAGGTTCAAGACGAAAGTACTGGTGTCGAAGATTCACGACATCAGCTACACAGTTGTGAACACAGAAGAGGACGCGCTGCTGTTGGAAAATTCACTCATCAAGAAGTACAATCCTCGCTACAACGTGATGCTGAAAGACGGCAAGACCTACCCTTCAATCTGTGTAACCAACGAGTACTTTCCACGCATCTTCAAGACCCGCACCATCAACAAAAAATGGGGCACATATTTCGGGCCTTATTCTCATGTTGGGAGCATGTATGCAGTGCTAAGTGTCATCAAGGAATTGTACCATCCACGGACCTGCAGGCAACCCATCACGAAGGAGGGTGTGGAGACGGGAAAATACAAGGTTTGCCTGGACTATCACATCAAGAAATGCATGGGGCCATGCGTGGGTAAACAGAGCTGCGAAGCATACCAGAAAAACATTGCCCAAGCACGTGAAATATTGAAGGGAAACACGCGGCAGATCCTGCGCGAGCTGAAAGATGAAATGCTGAAGTTAGCAGAGCAACTGAGGTTCGAGGAAGCTGAGGAAGTGAAGCGAAAATACATAGCTTTGGACACCTTCGTGAGCAAGAGCGAGGTGGTGAGCCACACCATTAACAACGTGGATGTCTTCTCGATAACGAGCGACGAGAAGATGGCCTTCATCAACTATCTGCACGTGTCGAACGGCAGCATTAACCAGAGCTTTACCATTGAGTACAAGAAGAAGCTGAACGAGACGGACGAGGAGCTTTTGCAGTTAGGAATCGTGGAGCTGAGAGAGCGTTTCAAGAGCGATGCAAAGGAGATCATCGTGCCGCAAACGGTAGATATAGAGCTCGGAAACGTAACGTTTACCATCCCTCAAAGAGGTGATAAAAAGACGCTGCTCGACCTGTCTGTTCAGAACGGCAAACAGTACAAGTTCGACCGCCTGAAACAGGCCGAAAAACTAAATCCAGAACAGAAGCAGGTGAGGCTAATGAAGGAGCTGCAGGACAAGTTGCACCTGCCCTCCCTACCCTACCAGATAGAGTGCTTCGACAACTCGAATATCTCAGGTACGGACGCCGTTGCGGCCTGTGTGGTTTTCAAGAAAATGAAGCCCTCGAAAAGCGATTACAAGCGGTATAACATCAAAACCGTTGAGGGGCCTGACGATTATGCATCGATGAAGGAGGTGGTGTCGAGGCGATACAATCGCCTCATAACCGAAGAAGAGCCGCTACCAGACCTTATTGTGGCTGACGGTGGAAAGGGGCAGATGGAGGTCATTCGTGAAGTGATTCAGGACGAGCTACACCTGGATATTCCCATTGCAGGCCTCGCTAAGGACAACCGGCACCGCACGAATGAACTGCTGTACGGGTTCCCGCCTATGAGCGTCCAGCTGAAGACTGACAGTGAACTGTTCCACGTACTGACACAGTTGCAGGACGAGGTTCACCGCTTCGCCATAGAATTCCATCGAAATAAGCGTTCTAAGCGCGCTTTGGAGTCGGAGCTTGATAGTATCAAGGGCATAGGCCCAAAAGGCCGTGACGCGCTTCTAAATGGCCTTGAATCGGTTCGTAGGATTCGGGAGGCAGACGTGGAAACGCTGGCGGCCATCGTAGGACCCGCAAAAGCCCAGATTGTTTACAACCATTTCCACGTACAAGACGAGCCGTAATCTCAAGCCAAGAGAGCCGTAACCTCGAGCCAAGAGAGCCGTAACCTCGAGGGCAACGAGCCGTAACCTCTCAAGGCTGTTTCCGTCACATTGTCACATTGTCACTTTGTCACATTAAGCCCATACCGACTTGAAGGTGGTAGCAATAAAGGAAGATATGGATACAGAGTAATTATTGCTGTCCGATAAAAGTTCTGATTTAGATAGACTCCGTAAAAATAGGGGACGAGTTGGTCTCAATCCCCCAAGATTTTGTAATTTTGTAGCGACGAAACAACAAAACTTACAAAATCATGGA